>Ga0208899_1000666_pt1 | contig 25620 bp, 27 predicted proteins | sample VirMetDEL_Nov_24_FD_184518 | JGI IMG/M metagenome (GOLD analysis project Ga0208899, IMG submission 184518) | Aqueous microbial communities from the Delaware River and Bay under freshwater to marine salinity gradient to study organic matter... | ecosystem: Environmental > Aquatic > Marine >... | reverse complement strand
GACGCGGCAGAGTGTTGTGCGCGGAACTTTAGTGTTGGCGTCGAATTGACTGTCACTCCAGTGCCGCCAGCTACGGTTACTTGCCCCGCGCCAATCTGAATGAAGTCGATGCGCGTGCCTACCGCATAAGCCACCGACGAGTTCGGCGGGATGGTCAAAGTGATTGCAGATGCGTTGTTCAAGGTAACAAGTTGAGCAGCGTCGGACAAAACTGTTGTGTAGGTTGTGCCGGTTTGGGCGTTGATTGTCTGGTTTTGCAGCGCAACCGTGCCAGTCGCATCCGGCAGGGTGATGGTATTGTCCGCTGTTGGGTTGGTGACATTTAAGGTAGTCTCAAATCCATTCGAGGTGCTGCCCTCAAACATGATGTGCGGGTCGGAGTAAATGGTGCTAGGCGCTAAATAAAGTTGGCCATAAACAGAAGTTCGACCAGACAAACAGTTTAGGTGCTGAACAGCAGCGCCCTGCACCTGTGAGAACACGCTAATTAGTCCATCTTCACTACCATCTCCGTCATCGTTTAGCTTGGCACTAATGTAAGCGTAGTCTTGGCGGTTGCCTCCGCTGTCGTTTCCAGTGAAATACAACGCACCTATGTCATCAAAATCTGCGGGGCTGGCACTGTTGCGGTATAGATGCAGCTTTGGGCCAATGGCATTTCCATCATCTGTTGAGATGATGTCTACGCCATCGGCTGTCGTCTCCAGCTTCTTGGCGTTGTCGTAATAAAGCTCGGCTGCGCCGTCTTGAATAAATTTAGCGGTAAACTCTGTCCCTGCCGCATTTTTAAAATTTGCCTCACTGGCCCTTAAAACAAGATTGCCCGTACCAGCATCGCGTATTACGCTGTTGCTGCCATCGTGGTAAATCTCAAGGTCGTCACCGGCACCGAACTTCAGTCGATTAACCTCTGCACCTGTCGAGTCGCCAAACTCGATGTTGTTGCCGTTTGTGTCTAGTACGCCACCAAGTTGTGGGGTGGTGTCCTCGACCACATTTGACAGGCCACCGCCGCCGCCGGTGCCAGAAATTTCCTTGATGCTGTTGTCGGTGTGCTTGGTGAAGAGTTTCGCGTCAGCCGTGTTGACAGCCAATTCCCCGACTTCAAGGTCACCGGCACTCGGCGTGTCAGAAGCAGTGCTACTGCGCTTCAGCTTGATTGTGTTTGCCATTGGCTACCTTCCTTTTTCTTTTAGGCTTCGGGGCCTTCAGAGCGGCTAGCTCTTCCTGTGCTGCTTGCCTGTCGGCTCTTGCCTCCTTCATAGCTTGCTCGAAGGCATCGGCATTTGACTTCAAGGCAGCAAAGTCGGACTGAAGCTCTTTCAGCTTGTCTTTCGTGTCCTCGTAGTCCGTCAGCATATGTCTGAGCTTTTCGTTCTGTAGAACAGCCATGCTCATCTTGGTTTCAGCGTCAACTAGACGACCAAGTAGTTCACCAAGGTGCTGGTCCTGCACCTGGCACTGCACCTCGTGGACACTGCTACCCTCCGTTAACTGCGTCATCAGAATGTCCCACCGTCGATTGTTTTGTTGTCGAGGGTCTGCGTGTGGTTAGCGAACACGAAGGTGTCGTTGTCAGTCAGAAGAGGCATCGTGACAGTCCGGTCAGCCGTCAGTTCGCTCACTGCGAACACATACTGGTGGTCGGCACTCGTGTCGTTAATCTGCGGCGTAGTCAGGACCGGGCTGGTCAGCGTCTTGCTCGTCAGGGTCTGGGTGTCTGACGTGCCGACAATGTCACCGGTTGGTGCTGATTTACCGTCGAGCAGGTCAGCGTTGAGGTTGTCGACCTTCGTTGTCGAAGTGACAACCATCGGTGCAGTGCCTTGAGCCACACCGAGTGTCACCTGACTAGCAAAGTTGCCAGTGTTAGCGTGGACTGTATTCCAACGACGCACAGAGTTACCTAGGCTACTGCCGTAGTTAGTCTTCGGTCGCAGGTAGTCAGCGGTAAGTTCGATTTCGTCCGTACCACCAACCCTGAAGTCAATGACATCATCAGTGTCAGCCGTGATACTGGTGTCGCCATCTGCATCAAGGATAAGTTCGTTGCCGTTCATGTCGAGCGAGGTCGCGACTGTACCGGCTGTGATGGTTGGTGAGGAGATGTTGCCTTCGATGTTGGCTTTAAGCGTGGCGGTGGTATGGCCAGTCCCAGAGGTGTCGACCGTGGTCGTTGGCTCTGTCTGGTTGCCAGCGAACAGGATAAACTTGCCGGTGTCTGAGGCGTCTCGGACGAGACCAGCGTATTTTGTGGTCGCGCTTTCGACATACTTGCCATAGAACCCGATGTCTACAGAGTCAGCCGCATTGTTGTCGGCATAACGGACAATCGGGTCATCGACAGTCAGTGTCGTCGAGTTCACCTCTGTTGTTGTCCCGTTGACCGTCAGGTCGCCAGTGACCGTGAGGTTGCCTGACATGGTGTCATTTGTGTCACTACGCAGGAAAGCCCCCTCACCGCCGATAACACGGATGTTGTCCGATGCGTCACGGTAGAAGAGTTTCTGTGTGGCTTCAGTGAAGCCGAGTTCACCTTGGGCAATGTCCGAGGTGGTAGGCGCATCACTGTCTGTCGTGTTGCGTTTAATTTTGATTGTAGATGCCATGATGCGCTCCTTCTCAATAGGTTCCGGCGTCTATTTCTTGAGAATACACCCAAGCGTCGTCTGCGGTTGAAAATTTTAATAAGTCGCCATTGCTAGGGGCAGAAGATGGCGTGTCCTTTGTGCCAATCTTGTTGTCAGCAGAAATTGTGCCGTCACTTTCAATGGTGATGTTGTCTCCTGCTGTGAGTGCCGCGACCACGTTTGTTGTGTCAGTAACGTCTGCGCCTGCCTCAATGCCTTCAAGTCTGACTTTGTCAGCATCAGTAAAGACATTGCTGTTGCTAGCGCTATCTACTAACGCCCTAATCTCAGCCGCTGTCTGGTCATCCGTAGCGTTAGCGTCGATGCCATTTAGCTTTGTTTTGTCTGCTGCCGACAAAAGCCCCGGCGAAGTTGTCGTGGCCGCTGGTATTCTGGCATCGTCAATGGTGCCAGTAAGCTGGGACGCGTCTATAGTTTTGTTGGTTAGTGTGCCAGTACCGCTAAGTGTGACAACCGTTGAGTCGATGCTTAACTCTACATCCCCAGCCGAACCGCCGCCGGTCAGTCCTGTGCCAGCCGTGATAGACAAAATGTCACTGACCGGCACAGCCGAAACCTGAGAGTCTACATAGTTTTTGACGGCAGCGCTGGTTGGCAGAGTTGTGTCATTGTCAAAAGTCGCAATACCCTCAGACTCTGTTACAACGGCGCTGTCTTTGAAATTGTCAACTTCAAGGTTGCTGATTGAGTTGTTGTCAGCGTTAATGCTTTTGTTGGTAAGTGTTTGCGCAGATGACGAAAGCACCACATCAGTCGCAGTTGCCCCGGCCTCTGGCGCACCTGTGGTGGCGTTAAATGACAGGTATTTACCCTTCATGTCTTCGTTGTCAGGCAAAACCGACAAGGAACTGTCAATGCTGCTGCCAACCGCGCCCGTGTCAGCCTCCGGCCTCTGGATTGTTTTGTTCAGTTGGTCTTCAATCCGTTGGACATGAAACGTCAGCTTGTCCAAAGCGTCTTCGTGAGATTCAGCAGGAAACGCACCACCTGGCACATAGTTGGTTTCTTGGCTTACATCAGGGACACGGATAATAATGACACTTTCGCCTGTTTGCGGGCGGTAGTCAGTAGTGCTGTAATTTTCATCGGACGGGTTGCTGGTGTCATACTTGAACGTGACGTTGCCGCCGTTAGGGTCATCAACACCCGACAGGATATATGCAGTGTTTAAACCTTCCCCGCCGACATGCGTGTCAGGGTCATAGCTGCCGCTGCGGGCTGCATCACTGGCAATATATGTTGCGCCAGTTGTATTATTTCTAATTAAAACAAGCAGTTCTGTGTTTTGAAAGACACGAAACGTGTATGCGAAGACATGCGTTGTGCCGTCGCCGGAGTACAGCTTGTAAGTGTCTGACCCACTTGTAACCGTCATTCTGTGTATCCCGCAATCGGGCCGAAATCACTAGCAACTGATTTAGTCATGGTCGCCCCTAAGTCTTGATGATGTAGTTGAGAATGATGGTCGGTTGCACGTTGTTGTGAGCGCTGCCAGAGCCTGCGGCTTGGGTGGAGCCACTGATGAACGAATCAAGCGCACTCCCACTTAATGTGTCACGCCTGACTGCGGTGTTTTCGCCACTAGTACCAAATGTGGTTGATATCTTGGCGTTGCTGCCAAGGGTGTGGCTGTGGCTTGGCATCTGCGACGTGGTCAGGGTGTGCGTCTCTGCGCCGCCAGAAGCACCCAGAGTGTCACCGTTCAAACCGCCGGATTGATTTGTCAGCCGGTTGGCGGATGAGCCACCCATATCGTCCTGACCGGCGATGGTGCGGCCGCGTAGGTCTGGAAGGTTGAAGGTGGTTGAGCCGTCACCAGACCCGTAGGTCGTGCTAATTGCAGTAAACAAGTCGGCATAGGTTGTTCGAGACACTGCCTGACCGTATGCCAGCAGCCACCCGGTTGGGGCAGATGTGCCCGCATAAGGCATCAACATGCCAGCAGAAAATGCTGCATCTGACGAGAGTTTAGCAGCGGTGACGGCGCTATCAGCAATCTGTGCTGTGCCCACAGCGTTGTCTGCAATCTGGGCAGAACCTACCGCGTCATCCGCAATCTGGGCAGAACCTACCGCGTCATCCGCAATCTGTGCTTGCCCAACCGCATCATCTGCAATCTTGGCCTGTGTAACCGCATCGTCTGTAATTTTAGCTGTGGTTACAGCGGTAGATGCAAGTTTTGCAGTTGTAACTGCGCCATCTACCAAGTTGCCAGTGTCAATCGCGCCGGGGGCGGTGCCTGTGCTGGATAAAACTGCGACTTCTCCGCTTGCACCAAAGCCAAGGAACTTGTTGGCACGGGTCACGGAGTCAGGGATTGTCGTGCTTGCGGTGTCCGTCTCAGGAAAGACGACGGCGCGGTCAAACACCTCTTGCTGTTGCTGCGCGATGAACGTCAGCCGGTCCAAGGCATCCTCGTGGGCAGCGGCCGGGAACGGGTCGTTGGCCACATAATCAGTGGATTGTGTCAGGGTCAAACTACGTTTGATGACAAGGGTCTCGCCGCTAGCAGGCGCAGTAACCATAGTAACGGCACCACCGCCCGCATTGCCAGCGCCCGACACAGTGTAGTCTGTCGTCAGAGTCTTGGTTGACTCAGCGCCAGTCGCGTCGGTACGCACAATAACCGTCAGGTCTGCGTCTGCGAAGATTTTGAAAGTATAAGCAAAAACAGTGGTGCTGTTGTCACCACTGTAGCTTACCTTGGTTGTTGAGCTGCTGACTGTCATGCGTCACTCCTTGGGTACTTTATACCTTAACTAGCTGCCTACAGCAAACTCGCTCGGCGGAAGGTAAAACTCACTGCCGGTCTCTCGCTCAATACGCCTTTCCAAGCGGCGCATGTAGCCTGGATTCATCATTTCTGAGATGCCATGCAGGAACATGTAGTCTATGCCCATCTTGAGGTAAAACAGGTTTGCGCCAGGCAAGTTCCTAAAGAAAAAATTAACAGCCTTTTCGCCAGCTTTGTCCAAGTTGCCAGACATCATGTTGCCGTAAATTCGGGCAATATCATCCGCTGTGCCAAATGTGGGGCCAGCGAGAGTCTGTGTGAGTGACTGCCCATAGCGATTGTATTCACCAAACAGGAAGTCGCCGTAAATGCCAGCGCCACCACCCGCGACAAACGCCTCTGTGAAGCTTTTGAACGCCCTCTCGCGGCTAAACACCTCTCGCGGCTCACGCCCCTTGAGAACATCTTTGGTGGCATTTGCTATATAGCCCATGATTGTCGTCCCAACCATAAGCTGCGCAATGCCTATTGCGCCGGACCGGCCCACAGCCTTCTGGCCATAATACTGACGCTGTAACCCCTTGGTCACAAAAGTGATGGGGAATGACTTGAACTGCATAAACATGCGTATGGCTTCACCGACAGGTGTGCCGCGCTTTGTGCCTTGGTTCATGATGGCACGTTCCCGTGCGCCGGGCGTAGGCACAGCCGCATCCGCACTGTCTGCGTAGTAAGCTGCAATCCTTGTACGCAAATCATCCCGAAACTGCTGTCGCATCTCTGGTGTTATGTTTGTCCGCTGGAACCTCACCGATGCCGCAGCATCCAAGGCGGCGTCGTCAATCTCATCCACCATTGATGGGAATACGTACTCGCGCCCGTCCGGGCCTTGGCGGTCTACACCACGGAACAACGCCAGTTCCTGCGCGTTTATGTCGTACAGTTCAAGCGTTTTGCGAAGCTCAATGGGCAAGTCATCAAACCTTTTGCCCACGTTCTTGGCCAAGTCCGCTGCAAGTATTTTGGCAACGCCGTCTTTCTGGGCGCTGTTCCAAAACTGCATGCCGTTCAGCTTAAAATAGGTTTGTTGTGCCTTGGTCATCATACCGGGCAACTGGTCATCTGCCGCCCACCGCGAGTGTATGCTGCCGAGGAACGTGTCAACACCCGTGCCAAGGTAATACGAGAACTCGCGCTTTTGCGTGTCTGTAAACCCGCGCATTACATCAAGGATGGCTTCGTTGTAGGACTCGAAGAAGCTACGCCCTGTTTCCCGCTGCAACAACGTTGCCTTGGACCCGATGTCTGAGAATGAGGAAATTGTGGCAAATCCCAGCTTTGACATGTTTTGTAGAGCCCGAAGAGACCCAGCCACTGCGGTCATGTCTGCCCCAAGAACCTTGGTCTGTGCAGCGCCAACAGCGCGAGTTGTGCCATCAAGCTCCTTCAAGGCATTGCGCAGTCGACGCGCACCCGTGTCCGTAATGTCGGGCCGGTTGCGGATAAAAGTCTCGAGCATGGCTTCTGGATTTGTGCCAAGCACCTCCATAAGCGCAATGGACTGAGCGTCATTGGATATACCGTCTAGCACGGATGTAATCAGGTTCTTGCCAGAATATTTGTTGGCGTACTGGTAGCTGGATTTGCCGTCCCTAAAGTGCAGGACACGGGAGCCGCTGAGTTTCTTGGCTAGGTTGGCCGGGCCTTTGAACGCGGTCAGTGGGTCAACCTTGCCGTCTTCGCCAGTCACAGACGACGTTTTCTGGAAGTTGCCGCTCTCAAGGTGGTTGTAGGCTTCACGCAAGAAAGCCTTGCGCCCGGCTTCGCCACCGCGCACCCCGTCAAAAGTCTTTTCTACGTCCAGCAAAGGAACGATGTCGTTGTACCATTGGTCGAACCCTGCATCGCGCAGGCGGTTCGGGTCATGCCGCTGGCGCACAACATAGCTTGCCAACTCGCCAATATTCGCGCCGTTCCTGTTCTTGCGGTCGAGGAGGTTCTTCTGAACACGCTGGATAGCTTCTGCAATCTGCCGTGCCTCTGCGTTGCCCGACGTGCCAAACCCGTCGAATAGTTCCTTGTAAATCATCTCATCAAGCTGCGAGGACTGGAACAAGCCAACAAGGTCGTTCTTCTGCAACTCTGCAAGCAGCAGGCCAGCGCCGTCGTTCTGGATGCCCTGCCGCCTTGCGTCGATGCTCATCCGGCCACCCTTGTAGTTCTTTACCGAGCCAACAAGAATGTCGAGCAAGGCGTCGTCAGCAGACCCCTCATAGTTGTCAATGGCCTGCTTGAGCAATGCAGCACGTTTCTGGTTAATCAGGAAGTTACGCTTTTGGATGGCAGCACTAATCTTGGCCTGCTGATGTATTTTCAGTCTGCGCTCAAGTAATTGATTTTCTTGGGATTGTGAGTAAATCTTGCCCTGCTGCTTCTCAAGGTCATCCACAAAAGCACCAAGGATGTCCGCTGCTTCTTCTTCGTCAATCTCAAAGCCAGCCTGGCGCATTGCGTCAATGATGTCTTGGGTACACGCTTGCATTATACTTTCCCTGTCAAACAGATTTGCGCTGCTTGCAGCCCCTTCTCATAGCCAGCCTCGGCCTTTTCGGTGAGGCGGTTGAAGACTTGGATTTGTTCCTGCGCCGCTTCGTCCAGCAACTCATCGTCTATAAGGTAGCGTATGTCTTCCTCAAGCAGTTCGTTTTCTTCTTGCAGCCGTTTAAGTGGCTCGTCGTCAAACCGGGCCTCAATCTCCTGAGCCTCGCGCATACGCTCCACAAAGTCATCAACGTCAGGGTTGCGTCCAATGTCTTCCTGCTGCTCCTTGCGCAGCCTGTAAAACTCTTCCTCCGTCAGCCCGTCCGGCACATCTTCTGGCACTTCATCAAGACGTGACCGCTGCTCTAAAAGTCGCCCGATTTGCTGGTCGGTGTAGCCCTTGGGGTCAATGCGGTACTTCTCAAGCTCGTCGTTGATTGCTCTGGCTTGTTCCAGACGCGCATCAAAGTCTGCGTCACGCTGGGAGTATACCGGCGTTTCCTTTGTGTCCCGCGCCACAAGCTCCAGCAAGTCATCAACAGTTGAGCCTTCTGGCAAATAGCCAGCCTCCTCTGCCGCCTCCCTGGCCCTGTCCAAAGGTTGCTTGTCTTTGCCCCTCTTGGCGCGGAACAGGCTCTTGTCCCCGCCGCTGCGCTCAAGCAAGTCGGTAGCAAGCGGGTCATCTCCTTTAATGCCACCAATGCCTCTGATGAACTCCCTGATGCTCTTGGGGCGCTCACTAGGCACAAGTAGGGGACGCAACACGTCTGGTATGCGCTTGCCCTTCGGGCGCATGTCCAAATCAGGCGTCTCGCCAATGCTTTCGTCCACGACATTTGCGCCACGGAAAGCCGGGTCATTGCGCAACTGCGAGTCAGCTTTTATTAGCGGCTCAACGTCAACCTTCCTGCCATCGGCAAGTTGGGCTACCGCCGTCTGTAAAAGAGCTTTCTTTGTTTTGAGCCGTGAGCGTGACACTGCGTCACCGATTGCACCGCCGACAGCATGAAGTCCGCCGCCAAGCACAGTGCCAAAGGCCACGTTAAGCATACTGTCAGCCAGCGTGTAGTCTGCGTCCTGTTCGTACCGCGCAGCGCCATAGACAATAGGCTCAAGCGCAGCCGTTCCCACGGCACCCTCTACAGCGCCTCTGGCAAATCTACCGCTGGCAGTGACTGGCCGGGCAACAGCCATGCCCAAACGAGCAGCGGCCACACCGGGTATGAAAGCAGCACCAACGGCTAATGGGTCAAGCATGCTTGCGACCAAGCCCACACCAAGCTGTGTTGCGCCAAGGCCCACACCACCACGGGAGCGTGACAGGATAAGTTTCCGCTTGGAGCGCACATCATAGCGTTCAGCCAATATAGAAGCGGCACCCTCGTAGATGCCGTCCTCTCCTACTGTGATGCCCTCCCGAAAGAACTCGCTCTCTTGGTACTCTTGCGGGGTCAGCTTTCGGCCCGTGTCGCCGCCAAAGAAAAGCTGCGTTGAGCGCAGTGCGGCGTTCATAGGGTTTTCATAGAAAGCCTGCTGGAAGGTGGCACCCAACACATCCATCGTGCCTGACTTTGAATAGTCAAAGTAATTCTGGCGCAGTGTGGGGTTATCCTGCTGTGGCGGGATGTAGATTTCCAGCATTACCGCAGCCCACCTATTAAGTCAGGCCGCTCCTGTCTGATTTCAGCCCCGGTGGCTAAAACCCTGTCTGGGCTTGTGGGCGCTACCATAAGACCCTGCACACCGCCTACCACATCTCTAAAGTATTCAGCCTCGTATTGGATGCGCTCCTCGATGTCAGCAAAGTCGTAGTACACCGGGAACTCGCCACGCTCACCGAACATGTTGACCTTCTTCATGACCACGTTGCCAAAGTCATCAAGCAGGACAGCGCCCTTGTTGTCGTCTGTTGTGTGCCAGCGACCGTTTTGCCTAACCTGTGATGCAAATATTCCGGCCCTAACCTCATCGGTGGTGCCTTCTGCAACACCAGCATCGCCCGGAATAATAGACTCGTTCTCAAGGAAACCTGGCTGGCGCAACTTCCTGTCTAGGAAGGACATGATGTCAGCGCTGGCTCCTGCCTGAGCCGCAGGGATGCGAACAGCGCCATCACCAGACTCTTCAAAGACAAATTGCTCTGTAATGACTCCGGCAGCTTTTTTGGCTGCTTGGCTTATGTCCATCCCTGCCACCACATAGGTTTGAGCCAGCTTGTAAATAGCTTGTTTCTGCTCAAAGACACTGTTTAGGCGGCCAGATGTGCTGGTCTGGTCTAGGTAGCCAGAGGCAGCATCACCAACAATGCTCTTCTGGTACTCTTCCAACTCCTTATCTACAGCGCTAGTTATGTCCCCCAGCTTCGTTGCGTCTATACCTTTTTCTTTTAAGTTGGCCTTTAGAACTTTGTCGTCCACACCTTCTGCGTTCAGAAGGTCAAGCGCACGAGGGTCACCCGGCCTAGACATGGCAATGTTTTGTGCGGCTGTAAGCCCGAGGTTGCGGGCTCCGCGCATAGCCAAACTGCGTTGCTCACCCTCCTCAAACTGACCAAAGAACTGCGCCATCAAATCCATCTTGCCAGAGGCGTCAGCCTGAGCCATGCCCGTGGAAAGCTCGGTAAACTGAAGCTTGGTAAATGGCCGGATAATTGACTCTTGCACACCAAGCTGTCGCTGATGCTCCACTATTTGTGAAGGTGTGGGCGCTTGGTTGTATTTTCTGAAATAGGAGTCATAGACGTAGCCGGCCGCGTCTTCCTGTATAAGCTCTTTTCTCTTGGCCATGGCAGTTTGCATGGCTTGGTACTCAGCCAGCGCATTTATCCTTTCTTCGGGTCGTGCGCTTTCCAAGAACTGCTTTTGCTTGGACATAAACGCCTGCACGTCCGCCTCTGGCGCAAACATCAAGTTGTCAGATGCGTTTAGCGCTGCATTAGTGCTACGCAAGTCAACTTCAAGTTTTGTAGCGGCGGCGAATTTGCCCAAGTTGCGCAGCTTTTCTGCGGCTACTAATCCGTCCTTGAGGGCGACTGTCCTGTTCGCGGAGTTTGTTTCTATTGTCAGTCCAGCCAAGGCACTAGCGCCTGCTGCCGTTGCGTCAGCCACAGCCACTGTCTCAAGCTCGTTAATATGGCTGGACAACATGCCAGCAAGACGTTCCTGCTCATCCAAAGTGTTCTGAGCATACCCGCCTTCGCCGTTAAGGATTTCATCTTTTAGGTCTTCAAAGAACGAAAGCGGTTTGGTCTCGTCCTGCATGAAGCCACTTATAACCTCACGCTGCACCTCAAAGCGGACACTCTCGGGGGTCCAAGAGACTTGTAGCCCCTGCTCCCGTGCCGACTCAAACAGGCCATCAAGCTCTTCGTTGTATTTGACAAGCATGTCGGGAGAGTCTTGGCTGTTGGCCATCTCCTTAACAAGAATCTCTGCCGCCTTGTTAAAGACATCGGTCTTGCGGGCCTGACCGCGACCGAAAGCATTTACCTTGCCGGGTTGCAGTTTAAGCTGCATACGGCGGTCAATGTTGTTAGACAGCGCGGCCCGTTGGCGGCTGTTCAGCCCCTCATATGTGTCCACATTTGATTGCAGCCAGTCGGTCTTGAAATTGCCAGCATTGATGCCGTAGGCGCGGTAGTTGTCGTCGTTGTTTTCAAAAACAAACCTGTCTGCGGCCTCATCCGCCTTGTTCATCAGGTCGCGTTCAGCAGCCTCAAGCTCTGCTTTTTGCTCTCTGACCTCAAAGTCAGCGGCTACCTTGGCAATGTCCCCGAGAGCCTTTGCAGCAACCTCACCAGGCGCTGCGGCGGCTCTTTCAAAAACTTGGGACGACAGTTTTGGGCCGAGAGTGCCAGTTGTCATCTGCACTGTCGGGCCTTGCCCACGATTATAAATAGGGATTTGTGGCATTAGTCTGTTCCTGTCGTGTCAAACCCACCGAGTTGGCCGTAAGTGCTGACTGCTTGCGTTGTGCCGCCAAGCAAAGAGCCCATAGCCGCGTATTGATAGGTTGTGGCGCGGGCTCGACCTTCCATGATTTCCTTGCGAGAAGCAGCAACCGCCCGAACTTCGTCAACACTTGAGGCATACTGAATCCGGGCCGCGTCACGCTCTATACCAAAGTAGGCGTTGGCATAAATGTTCAATGGTGTGCCGCGCTCTTGTATGCCGCTTGCGCCTACAGCAACCCGCTGCGCTCCAACAAGTTGCTCCCCCTGCCGCCTGACTTGAAGCTCTTGGTCCCTGCGGGCGCGTTGGAGAATGACAAGGTTGTTCTCTTCGACTTGGGCATTGTAATCAGCAACCTGTCGGGCTTGCCGCGCTGCTGCGCGGTTGCCCTTGAAGCCCATAACACCCGATGCTATCGCGGCTGCTGCTGCAATCTCTGCGGACATTACTGTACCCTCGCCATTCTGTAGTAATCGCCGCCGTCTACGCCGTACTTACGCATGATGCCCTCGTTCTCAAAGCCAAGCCATTCTGCAAACCTGTACGCGCGGTCGTCGTCAACGTGGATGCTGGCCTGCACTCTCCTTAAATCAGTATCTTGCAATATACTACCAAACAGCCGTTTTGCATAACGGGCAAAGGACGCCGGGGTTCTGAGGCAATCCGGTGACACCAGCACCCAACCTTCCCCTGCGCCAAACCACATAATATGCGCCCCGCCAACTGCCAGAACCTTGTCGTCATCAAGAAGCGTATAGGCAACTATTTCGTTGTGGCCCAGAAGGCCAGACCGTGAGGCTCGACCAAACTCGTAGTCTAGTTCAATGTCATACACATCATCATGTGTATAGGGTCGTATATTAAGCATCAAATGTGTTAGACCTCCGCATCACTGCCAGAATAGTCATTGGCAATGGTTGCGTCTGCCTAACGAACACTCTGGCATCATTGTCGTACCCTGACGGGAACGTAATCTCTTTGTCTCCATCAAACATTGGCACAGCTTCATCCATTGCCATGCTGCTGTCGCGGAACGGGATACGGTCCAGATTGCTTTCATCCGGCCCGACCTCTGCGCCAACCGTGTCAATGAACCGCACAGTTACGCCGTGAATACGCTTAATCTTGCCCTGTGACACGCCATCATCAGCACCAGCTTCAAGGCGTAGCGTCTGCATCTTGGAATCGTAGGAATAGCCGACATGCACTGTGCTAGCGCTGCGGTCCAGCGTTACCACACCGCCGCTTACAACCTTGTCTGGATGCGCCGAGCCGTCAGCCAGAATTTGCACCGTCTCGCCTTCGAGGTGGTTCAGGCCACTAATGGTGGTGGTGGCGCTGCTGTCATATGTGAGCCCAGAGTCTACATAGAAAGCATCAGCAACGTCGGTGCCGAAATAAATGTTTTCCATGAAGACAACGTGGCGGACTGTTGCGCTGTTAATGGTGCGCTTGACCGAGAGGTACACTTGGTCTTCTGCGCCACTTGGGATGGCCGTGATGCTCTCGACAATCCCGCTGTTGCCCATTGGGTGAGTGTGCCAACCAATCGTCTGATTTTGCGGGTCGTAGGACAAGCCAACCAAAGTTCCATCTGAGTGAACAAACCAAAGCACAAGCTCTGGCTCCTGCTGCCACACCATGTCCGTGACGCCGCCGCGTGTCAGATGCTCCGCCAAGATGGTCAAATCCCTGCCAACCAAGCCGTCAGTGTCCAAGTCAAATGTGACTTCTTTGACCTTCTCAAGCCCCTTTTGCACCATGATGGTGCTAGCGCCAGCGCGGAGCGGGCGCACATCCCCAGAGCCAAAGGTGGTTTCACGAAGAACATTGACGCTTGTAGGCGTGACCGGCTGGGTGCCTGTTCCGCCTGACAACGTAAATTCAGAACTTGTCGTCATGATTTGCAGGAAGCGACCCGGAATCATGTGGCGGATAACGTTGACCTGGCCAGATGCAATCGTGATGTTGATGGCATCGTCGTCATTCGTGCCGGGTGTCATGTTTTCAAAGTCAGCCGTCTTCGAGCCAAAGATGGTCTGCGGCTGACCTGTTGTGCCAGCAAAGTATAGGCGCTCCTCGTAGAAAGCTACGGCGCGTGGATAGCCTTGGTCGCCGCCAAATGCGCCTAGTGACCAGCGGGTGTTGGCGTTGCCAGAACCTACAGAACTGTCTGGCAGGGTGTCGTTACCATATTGGTCTTCATGCACAACAGCCGTGACAACAGTAGCGCTGGTAAAGGCGGTAATCCTTACATGGCCGAACTCGTCGTGCCGGTATTCCCAATCAATGTTGCCGTATGTCTCTGTGCCAGTCAGGTGAACCGGCGGTGTGTTGCCTGACGTTTCAGTTGACCCAGTAACTTGCCTATAGACGTGGCCGTTATAACGCACAGTAGCATTATTGACATAGCTCGTGCCCGCCGCCCACTCGTCATGCGCAATCTCAAGGATTTCACGAGTGCGAATAAACCGGCCTACGTCATCGGAACTAAAGACGGGGGCAGAGGCAGTAACCGTTACGGTGCCTGTCTCTGCTGAAAAGTACATCGTGGTGTCTGTGGTGTTCTCGTCAAGCCACGGGCCATCAATAAAGTCGATGTCGGTTAGCGTAAAGCTGGTAGCTGTGGTGCGGGTTAGCTTGGCTGGCTCATGGTCCTTATGGGCCAAGTACAACACATCCGCTGACTGCACAAAGTTTAGCTCAAAGACCTGCGCCTCTGTGTACGTCGTTGTGTCTTCGACAATCTTGCCAGCAGTGCCGCCGCTGGTATAAGCCGTGAAGCCGGTGCCATCGATGCCTGAAAGCTCAATCGTGTTTGTTGTCTTATTCGCAACAGTAAATTCACGGTTGTTCAACTCTGTCATGCCAGCAACGTCTTTGACAAAGATGCGGTCGCCGTTGACCAAGCTGGTGCCGGTAATCGTTAGCACAACAGGGTTGGCCTGTGTTGCCCCGCTGATTGTCTCGGTGGCTTCGGTTAGAATCCCACCGTCTTTGAAATAACGGATATAGTTTGCCCCAAATTCAAGGACATAGGCTTGCTCGTCGCTAAACTCAAACGGTATAAGCCTGACCTTGCCACCGTCTTTTGACGTGCCAGCGTACTTGGTGCCCGGTCTGCGTGTGATGCCGCCTTGCGGGAACACCAGCATGTTTTCCAGCTTCTGAGCGCCACTGCTGTATTTCTGTAGGTCAATGCGGCCTTCAAGGCGTGGGGATAGCTCACCAGCCTGAAAATTTGTGACAATAGTTGAAACGCGGGCCATGCCTAGAGCCTTATGTTCACAAAGTCATCAGCAATAATCTTGTCTGGTGTGCCTTCCATCGCGTCAATGCCACGAGCCTCTCTTAATCTTGTTTCATACAAAGCTTGCATTTGTTGAGCCACATTCATGCTGCCAGTTAGATGATACGCGCCATCCGCTGCTATGCGGCAAGCTATGGCGCTTACTAGCAAGGAGTCATACTGTTCTGTGTCAATGACCCGACCAATGTAAGTAATCTTACATTCGTCCTCGTTGGTCATAACTTTGCGGCCCTCAATCTTAAAGGATATTTGACTGTCGTATGCGGATACTTCGCTATCAACACTTTTGTTCCAAAAGGATAGAACCCGCAAACAGTATGGGTTGGTAGGTAATGTAAACTGGCTAGAGAACCCAAACGCTGGGGCGGTTGCGTCTCTTGCGAGGGCCGCACGGGTCACAGCAATATTCCAAGGGTGAGCGCGAAGAACAGCATCACGCTTGTCATCGTAAGATGAATTACAGTAACGCGCCTCTTTCGAGTTTTCGGTTAGGGACGTGATTGTGTCAGCGCCCAACAGGTGCATCGCTTCGTTGCATATGTCCACTACGGAGGGCATTACTTTACTAACCTTTCCAAATCAATCAGGACGCCTTGGCTCGTGTTAGAGTCACCGCCCTTCCAAATCTTGCCTTCGTCCTTTGCTTCCTGCACAAGCTCCTTGAGCCGTGCTGTTGGCAATATTACCACAGTTTCGCCGTCTATGATAAACGCCCAGAAGTCCGCCTCTGTTGTGTCTATGCCTGACGGCTTCCCCCTAGAAAAAAACTCCACAAACACTCTGCCGGTTCGTGAAGCTTTGAAGTCTCTTTTTATTTCGATGGTTCGGGTTTGCAGTACGTCAGCAAGCCAACTTTCCGCCATTTGACCCACCTTGAGGTCGTACCGGAAATCTCTGTTGTACTCCACCCATCTATCCCCCGGAGCAGGAGTGAAAGGAGGGCGGTTTCAAGCCGCCCCCCTTAACTGGTTAGTTTACGACGTACTCGATGATGAACGAGAGGTCGCCGCCAGTGTCACCGGCTCCATCGAACACGAGTCCGATGTAGTAGTAACCGCCTGGGTCAGACGATGCGCCTGCATCTTCCCAAACTTGCTGGCCCATTGCGTTGATGTCGCGGGCTTCAAACGCAACCTCAGTGCCGACGGTGACAGCAGCGCGAAGGTCGGTGATAGCCGACGCATACGCATCATCGTCAACAGCGACACCATCGGTGTTGTAGATGCCGACATCGCAAGTGTTGGTGGTCCCAGAGTCAAGGTCATCGTTGAACAGCTTGATGCTGGTAATGCTAGCATTGGTTGGAACCGGTGCAAGCATCACAGTGTCGGATGCAGACAGGTCACCAGCCGCAAGGGCGATGGTTCCCTGTGCTACACGCTTTACACCGTGCAGTTCATGCGATGCGTTCATGACTTGAGGGCTAGCCTCAAAGTTGGAAACAAGAGAAGTGTTTACGTTAGCCATTTGTTAATCTCCTCTTAGTCCGGGGTTTCGTCACAGTTGACTTGAACGACTTTGGCCTTCTCCATGCGTACCGCGCCGATGCTCATGCAGTAGTACACCTGAGTCGCGTAACCTTTGTCGGAACGCTCGTCGATGCGGGCAGATACATCCTTGCCAATACCCAGAGTAATGCCATCCTCGGCCCAAGCGAAACACTTGCGAACGTCACCAGATGCAGCAGTTTCTGCGTCATCAGTGGTGTTCAGGCGGTTGGTCATGATGAACTTGAAGCCCATGAAGGTGTCGAGTTCGCCCTGTACCAGAGCCTTTACAGTGTTGAAGTCGCTCGAAGTTACCGTGGTGTCAGCCAGCAGATTCTGAATCTGGCTTGGGCCAGCGGCAAAGTAACGAGGAATCGACGGGTCAACGTCACCGGCATCCAGCAGTTCCTTGGCCTGACGCAGCTTTGCGAGGGTCAGGTTGGTGTTGCCGTTTACGATGTAGTTGTCGTCAGAGGCGCTAAACGCTGCCTCAGTGCTGCTGCCGGTTTCGCCAGTGGAGGCTGTGCCAAGAGCGGCGGTGATAACAACGTCATCCATTGCACGACCCATAGCTGCTGCTGCGGCTTGTGCGTAGGATGAAGTCGGGTCGATGAGCATGCGGATTTTGTCCTGGTCATCAATCAGGTCAGCATACTCGTAGTCAGCCAGGCTCAGACGACGCCGCTCATGCGGAGTGTCAAGCTGGGGAGTGTCGGCATGGCGGGAGGTGCGAAGCTGCGCCGTGGCCAGACCGATTTGGTCGATGAAGGCATTTTTACCAACAACATTCTCAATGCGTACTGCGTCACGCAGACGGGAACCCATCTGCTGTGAGAGCATCTGCACGTTTGCAGAATACTGTTGCACAAATGCCGTAGTTACTTGAGTAGACATTAGCCTACCTCCTTCTCTACAGTTGCGTTTACAGTAAGTTGCGGTGTGCTACCCTCGCGGACACTCCTGGCTTTTCGGGCCTGCTTGCGGCCACCGTCTTTCCGGTTGTCGGCAGGACGGGCTTGCCCGCTACCCTGCGTCACCCACTCGTAGTATGTATCTGCGAGTAGGTGGGGATTTAGTACGTCTCTTTGAGTACCATACTCAAGTGCGAGGCGCAAACATTCAAGCCTAAGCTCTGTTTTGTCATCCATGAACCATTTCCATTAGCTCTTGAACGCGGTCAATGGCTTGCTGTCTGCCGACCACATTCTTGCGGTCAGTGTAGACTGGCGAAGACATAATGCTTTCAATTTCAGCTTGCGCCTCACGGCGGGACATTGTGCTGCTAATGGCGTTGTCAGCGACGGTATCTTCGCTGGTTACGCTGGAACGGAACTCGGCCATCTTGGCAAAAGCCCTGATAAAGTCAGGATGGTTGCCCACTTTTGTCCCATCGTCCAAACGCATTTCAAGCAACTCGCCGCTGCCAAACTGCTTGGCAATCTTGCCCGCGTCTTCGATGCGCACATCAAACTCGTCGCCCCACTCCTTGCGGAGTGCTGTTTCAGTGCTTGCGCGTTGTTGCGTTTCCGCTGCTTCGCTTAGTTGCCCGGACTCCTGAACCATAGCGCGGTAATATTCCAGCACACCGTTAGCTTGGTCTGGGGTTAGGCGCAGATTATGCGCTACATCAGCGTAAGACTTTGCAACATCTTCGGTCACAATGTTGCCATCAACTGCAATTTCATAGCCATCCGCACTTTCTGGACGGCCAAGACGGCTATAGATGTTGTCAAGGTCTTCGGCTGTTGGGTTGACTGGCATCGGCAGTTTGTCCGCGCCAATCAGTCTTTGTGCGTTTACATAAGAACGAGCGAGGTTCTCGACATCCTTAATTGGCCCCAGGCTTGGGTGGTCACGCAAATCCTCCGGTATAGTGGATAGGAACTCGTTACCAGACCCGCCCTGTGCTACCTCTGCTGGGGTTTCCATCAGTGTAGTTTCAGGCTGGGCTACCTGTTCGATAGCTTCCTCTGACATTGTTACTCCTGTGTCATCATGTTGTGGATGTGAAGCAGGACAGCGCGTTTGCCCTCTTCAAATGCGGTGGCGTTTGCATCGCCAGCCACATAGCTGGACGCCCTCCAATTCGCACGGGCCTCCAAGTCTCGCAAGACCTTCTGACCGCCCTCGGTCTCAAAGGTCTCTTTGTACATATGCTTTAGCTTTTCTATGTCCTTCACGACTGAACCATCCTCACGGCCTGTGCAGCCTGCGCTGTTGTGTAAACATCCTCTTGGTCACGCTGGCGCTGCATAGCCTCTTGCTCTGCTTGCGCTCGCGCTTCACGAGTTTCGTTTACTTCACGCTGCGACCTGAGTGTGGCTTTCGGGACACCAAGTGAATCTGTGACGTGGCGGACTAACCCATCAGGGTCGATGTGGTCGCCAACCGGCAAGCTCTGCGCCAGAGGCAGGAGAATCTCAAGCGCCCGCATGGTGTTGTTCAGGCTGCTTGATTTCTGCGCTCGTGCCAGCGGTGAGACATACTCAATATCAATGTCACGACCTTGGAGGATTTCAGGTGCCGGTGCCAGCATGTCGTTGCGCAACATCAGCGCAAACACACGGTCAATCAGCGGGCGAAGCATCTCATTCATGAGCCTGCCCAGCACGGGGCCAATGACCCTCATGCGCTCTTCCTGCCTTTGAATCACCTCTGTCGCAGTCATCTGCGGAGAGCCAGCAGTCAGAATCTGGTCAACATAGAACGCTTGGCGAATAGCGGTGCGGCGCTGTTCTTCCATGTTCAGACCAATAGGAATGTTGGCACCCGTGTTCAGCGGCGTAATCGTCTCGCGGGAGCCGGAACGGAAAAAGTTTAGGCCACCGGGCTGGGTGCGAATAGGTAGCAAGAAGCCGTCATCAGGCACCAGCAACGGCGGGTCAATCTGCTTCTGAGCCGCTTGGATGATGGTTTTTGACATAAGATTCAACATCTTAACGTCAGGCAGCGCTGTCATTGCAGGGCTGCGGCCCATCACTTCGCCGGTAGCTTTCAGGAAGCGAGGCACAACATAGGGCAGTTCTTCAAAGCCACCTTGTGAAATCTCCATCCCGGTAGCCTTGCAAACATACACCGACATGAACGGCATGTTCATATTGTCCGGCGCGGTTACATCGCGGTCGGTGCGTGGCATTACTGCGTGAAGGATTTCTATCTCTTCGTCGCCGTTCTTCTCGTGCTTCTTGCGGATAAAGTCACCGACACGCTCAAGACCAAAGCGCTCTACAGCCTGTGTGGCTGTCATCTTGTAAAGCCGGTAGACCGTGTTGACCATGCCATACTGGTCTTCCTGAACATAATATTCAGAAATGTGGCGGGTGCTAAACCGTAAGTTCTTGCGGTCCATCTCGCAGAACATGCAGGCTGTGCCAAACACAACCAAGTCCACATACGCTTCATGCACCTCAGTCTCAAAGTTTGACCGCTGGAAGGCCTGCATCATACGCATGCTGGTGTCTTGCAGCCATTCACGAACATCGTCATCGCGGTTAATCATTTCGTCCTTGACATCCAAGTGGAACCAAGGCGATGCCCCGCTGGTCAGCATCCCGTGCAGGAAAGCTGCCATTAGGTCGATGGATTGAAGCGCAGTGCCATCATAGATAAGCTCCATGCGCTTTTCACCGCGAGACCGCTTCTTCACAATGTCTGCCTTTCGGGGCAGCATATAGTCCGCAAGTTCCTGGTAATGCGTGTCCCAGTTATCTCTGCGGCTCTTGAGGTAATCGAAGCGTTTAACGTGTTCGGATGCTTTGTTCATAGCTAACCCATCAATGTCGGTGTGCCAGTTTTAGTCTCTGTCGTATCACCCAAAGCGCCAGCAACAATCGTAGCACCCCTTCCCTTGCGTCTTGCACGGGCTTGGGTTTCGGCTTCTTCTGCCAAAACACGGGCGCGGCCAAGGTCAGGCTCCGGAGGAGGAGGCGGAGGAGGAGGTGGCGGTGGTGGTGCAGACGGGGTTAAAAAGCTCATAATACCCTCTTGGCTACGGTTGCGGTGTTTCAGTTTGCGGGCCAGCAAAAAGCATGGCGTCTGGTGGTGGCGATAGCTCTGGGATGCCGTCAAGTTCAGTGTTTACCAGCCTGTACTGAGCATCGTCTGACAATTCGTCTTTTTCGTTTACAGTCACAGAAAGAATCCCTTGGGAATCTTCTCGGGCCGCATCCATTTTTATATATGGCAAAGCGCCTTCAAAAGCTGCTTGGCCGCGCTGGTTAGAAGCGTCAATAAGCTGCTTGGCTTTGTTTGTGGTTCTTACGCTTTCAGCGCGGGTTCCGCCCGGATAGTATGACTTAAACGTGTCTTCCCCTGTTAAAAAGTAGTCTTGTGTTGATAGCTGTCTTATTGCCAACCCCCGGACGGGTTTTCTTTCAGAAATCTTGGTTCCGTCTTCCTGCTCCACAATCACTTGTGCGTTAATTGCATCCATTTCTCCGGCACTAGCAATTCGTAACCTTTCCAAGATATCTGCTTGCTCTGGTGTAGGGGTTTCTCCAAATTTTGCCCTATACTTTGTTAGCGCAGATAAATTTCTTTTTAATCTTGTAAACTTGCCAGTGCCAGCATTAAAAAACAATAAGCCCAGAGCATCCCTTTCAAATTCTCTAAGTTGAGAAAGGCTAACACCCGCCGCCTCAAGCTCTGCATATTTTTTATCCAAAACGGCCCTTGCCAGTTTTGTTTCTGTTTCTGGGTTTTCAATCATGTACTGCGCAAAGCTATCTCTGTTTTGGTCACTTAAGCCTTTGTATCTATTAAGAAAGGGAAACTCTTGGGCATGCTCTTGCGCTGCTTCTAGTGTGATGTGGTATGTTCCGCGTGTGCGCTTCCCGTCGTCCTTGCTCATTGTTGTTCTGTCTGTGCCGCCTGCACTTTCGCGGTCTGACAGAAGACGCAAAATCCCTCTGCGCGGCGATGTTTCAGGCAACACTGTTGGCATGGCCTCATTCATAGAGTGCGCCTCCGCCTTCAAGCAGAGTGCCAGCACCACCAAGACGCTTGCTGCGACGGCGACCGCGCTCTGTGCTACCCATGAGGTCATCAGGAACAATCTCCGGCGTAACCTCTGGGGTGACTTCTGGCTCTGGAGTGGTTTCTGGGGCGCTAATAATCGTAGCTTGTTCATCACGTTGGGTTTGGCCACCACTAATCGGGTCAAACTCAGGCCGACCGCTATAAACCCTTCCGCCGAATAAGCCCTTGTGTACAACGCCAACTTGCTTGCCACTGGCATCGCGTACCACTTCTGCCGTCGGGTCATCCTTTAGAATCTTGGCTTGGCGCTCCCTCGAAAACCTTCCAATGGCGCTCAAAGCTACCCCCGTAGGGGTGGGGAAAGCAGGCTGTCTACCGGAAGGGCCAGCGCTTGTACTTACCTTTTCAGTCATCAGTTGCCTCTATAGCGTGAAAGGGTTGTATTCCATCTGCGCAATCTGCTGCGGAGGACGAGACATGACTGCTCGGTTTTCAAGACCAACAGCAAGATAACGGAAAGCATCCGCTGCATGGCTCGTATAGTCATGTCTTGGATGGTCCCTAAAGGATTTACGCTTCTCATCCCATTCCTGCCGGTATTGTCTTAGCATCTCAAGACCTTCGCCGCAGTTGTCGCGGTCAAAGTAACATTTAGGTATTAACATACGCGCAGCGTTAATGCCATCTGCCACCTTCATTTTCGGGATGACCCTGAATTTGATTCCCAGCGTATAAGCCGTTTCCCAGCGGCTTTTACCCGAGCCCAACTCACGGACCTCAATGTCGTGAGGAGCGAGGTGGTCGCCATACGTATAGTCTTTCTTTGAGAGTATATCTGCATAATGGTCGAGACCAACGCCAGAACTCTCGTAATAATCAATAACATTTACCGCGCCCCCGCGAAACACTTGCGCAAACCAGATGGCTGTCGAGTCGTTGATACCCAAGTCCCAGGCCGTATGAACTGGATAGGCCGGGTCATAAGGCACCCGCGTCACACGGCCATTGTCATCAGCATCCGCCAAGAGCTTACCATAATACGCGCCAATAATCGCTGCGGTGAATGAACACTCGTATTCCTGCTCGTATTGCTCCGGCGTCATCTGCGCCTGAGCCGCCTCAAGTTCCTCTGGGCGCACAATCCCTGTCTCACTGGCCTTGCAAATCTTGTAGTACCAGTCGCTGCTGCCCTCGGCTAACTGCCCCTTGGCCGTTTCCAGCAAATCAAAAAAATGATTGTGGCCCGCCGGGGTTCCCAAAAAACATGCCGAGCCCTGCCTGTCAGACAGTGCCGGTCTCACAACCTCCCCCCATACCCTCGGGTTCTGCATGCCAAACTCGTCGAAGACACACTCATCAAGGTAGATGCCTCGAAGGGCGTCCGGGTTCTCAGCCGACAACAGCATAATCCTGCCGCCGTTAGGAAAATCTGCGCGTAGCTCTGTCTCGTTGAATTGCACACCGGGGATAACTCCGGCATAGAACTTTACATAATCCCAAGCAATCCGCTTTGCCTGTGCGAAAGTAGGGGCCACAAAAGCCGTCCTCGGTCGAGGCAACGGGCAAGTCAAAGTCGTCTTGATTAACTGATTCACTGCCCACACCGTCTTGCCGAAGCGGCGGTGCATCACCAACACGTTCCATCTCTTCAACTCCTTGTGCATGTCCTTCTGCAAAGGACGTGGCTTGTAGGGAATCTTGACATCCATATGTTAAAAATCCTCCGTTTTTTATACACATCGCCGGGACGTGTACAATTTATAGCCTTTTTTGCCTATAACGCGATAAACTCTTCATCAATCTGTCTCCCATAGGATACGAACTGTGCCGTCACTAACCTCGACGCCAGCACGGTTCTTCTGCTCACCGTATTGCTCCGGCATAGAGGTCTTAGCCCGCCAGCGCACGTGTTGCGCATAGTCCCGTAATATGTTGGGGTCATACCTCCGCCGCCCCTCTAGTGCGTTTAGATACATGCCGTCAAGCTCCTCCAAAGCCTTCTCAGCGCTCTCAGCCCTTGCCGTGTACACAGCGGCCCGAAACTCCTCATCAGCCCTCATACGCTTGTAAGCGCCAGCACGGCTAATGCCAGTCTTCTCACAGGCTTTGGCAAGGCTGTAGCCCTCGCTCAGTAGCTGTATGACCTCGGTGGTGTTTGCCTTTGTAATCTTGCCCATGCTTTCTCCGTGAGTGTGTAGGGGACAATTAACACACATAGACGACGGCCCCGACTGCTGGGGTGTACCGGTCTGTGAGCATCCCCCCTCCTGTTGCGTTTCTGCAACACTGTTGCCGTTATGTCACTGTTGCCCTGGCGCAACACTGTGGCAGATATGTCACTCTATATACATTGCCGCGCGTTGATGTGTCTTCGCAGTGTGTGCTGACACACTCAACACACCATCATCACACCATCACAGTAACCATCATCGCCATTCATCATCCTTCCAGTTCGGCAACGCAACGCGCACTGCCTAGCACGTTACCGTCACGTCTCAACTGCCATGTCTCACGCACCATCCTTTCGCGCATGTCGTGACACTGCCCCATTGTCTTAAACTGGTCAGTGCTGGCCAGCTCGAAGCATGCAGCGTCATTGCCAGCCGATAGCAGACAGACCGTAACCAATAGCTTTATCATTGCTTATCCCTCCGATGTTGAGCCCTAACAATACCCACTATTTACGGCGCTGTAAACTTTTTTGCTTGCCTGTGCTTTTTGCTATTGACATAGCGCAACCAGTGCGCCATATGTGAATCATGTTCAACGTCACTGGAGGGTGAAACAATGACACGCACCGAATTTTATGCAATCTGCACCGAAGCCACGGTCAATCCGTTTCTGGTACTGGAGGATGAAGCAGCGCGGGATATCCTACGCCAAGCCAAGGCCACCGACCCGGACCAAACAAGCCAGCAACAGCACATGGAAAGGCTCCGGCAATACTTGGCCGAAACATACTAAAGCAGGCGGCAGGGGCAACCCTGCCACCCTCTGACTGCATCATGTATGCCGTGAGAGGGTGAAGCCACCCACAACGCAACGCTAATCTGGAGGGATAGCAAATGAACAGAACAACCGTCTCGCATGATGCTTTCGAACTGTACTTATACGCGCTGAATGACGCGACACTGTACCAGCAGCAGCGCGAACGCATCGAAGCAAACCTGCAACGACGCTTCGACGCTGGAACCTACGACAACGACAAGGCCGTGAAGCTGTGGCGTTACTTTGCAGACAACGCCGCCAAAAGATACAACGCGGAGTTTTGCGCTGCCGGTAAATGGCACAAGCTGTTCAACACGGCAACGCGCCACGAGGTCGCCCAGCTTTGCGAGGTCGAACACCGCGAACTGATGCAAGAACGCCAAGACTAGGAGGGCATAGACATGGACAACACACGCAAAGCGGGGCGGCGCAAGCCGTCGCCCCTGTTCAAGACCTACGACACCGGGCGACGCATTGAGAGGGCTTTGGAAGCGTTGCAGCAAGCACGGCATGAGCTTAACCAGACCGGCGAAACATGCCCACGCAATCAGGTTTTAGATTGGGCCATGAATGACGTGCAAGAGGCCATGCGCCGGTGCAAGCTCTACATGGAGGCGCAGACATGAGCTGGCGGAGAAGGGTGGTTGAGTTGCTACTTGAGAAAGAGCAAGCCGCCAGCAGTTTGAAGTGGCACCGGGCACAGGTCCGGAAAATGTCCGCGAGGCTTAGACAGATAGGCAAGAAATTGAAAGAGGCCGACGAGCAGGCGGGCTATGAAGCCAGAGCCAATAGAGAGGAGTCAGAAACATGCACATGATTAACGAAAGCCAGAAACGAGCCCTCACAGAGGTGCTATGCGCGGCCAGCGACATGCTGGACCTGATGGACGAGGCACCGCCTGACGTGTGGGACGAGGAGTGGCGGGAAGCTGTCAGGGAAAGCATCGACCGGGTGGGCTGGCTCATCAAAAACCATCACATCT
>Ga0208899_1000664_pt1 | contig 25684 bp, 39 predicted proteins | sample VirMetDEL_Nov_24_FD_184518 | JGI IMG/M metagenome (GOLD analysis project Ga0208899, IMG submission 184518) | Aqueous microbial communities from the Delaware River and Bay under freshwater to marine salinity gradient to study organic matter... | ecosystem: Environmental > Aquatic > Marine >... | reverse complement strand
TCCACTACTGGATAAATACCTATTGCAGCTTTCTCTGCATCAGTATATTTTGTAAACATATTTGATGGATAACGTACTTCACCTATCACCAAAGACTTTGGTCTCTGATATATCTGTTGTATGTTACCATCTATTACATGTGCCCATGCCATATTATCACCTCCTAAAAAGTATTGTTATATTTAAATGGAACGTCACCCCATGCTCCATAAATTATTGTATTACTATTAATTTCTGAATTAGAACCTCTTACCTTAAAGCCATTACTAAGAAAGTCTATAGGTGATGCAGTTGATGCTGCACCTTCTGCTGCACTTGAGTTAAAATAAAATCTTCCTTGAGAGCCAGTATTACTAGTAAATCTAGCAGTATCTCTTACTTGCCAGTTTTCTGAAGCATCTATTGCCTTACAAAATACTAAACGTGGTCTAAAACCTGTATATATAAAAGGACCATCAGCATTACCATTTCCTTCAAATTCACCATACTTACTAAAACCCTCTTTTTCTGCAAAAAGATAAGCAAAATAAGTTCTACTACTTGAGTTCATAGAACTGGTTACACTAAAAGAACTTGAAGATGTTGCAGAAACATAAGTTGTACTTTGAGCACCATTACTTAATGACATAAAAACACCTTTACCAGTTCCCATAGAAGAAGTGTCCATAAAACAAGTTCCATCCACTCCTGAACCAGTATTTAACATCATCCAAATCATTTTAGGTTTAACACCTAAACTGTGTGATACAGCTTGTGTGCCACCATCACCAGAGTAAGTTACTATATCTATTCCTGCATCAGCACTTTCTTTAAAACAATAAGCTACATAATTTTCACTACTAGCATTTACTTTATGGTCATTACCTAAACTAAATCCATCACTATTAAATGCAGTAATACAATCTGTTTCAGATACAACTGGAGCAGAAGAATCAATAGCTTGTGTTTTTCCTACACCTAATACACTATTTTGATTTACCCAAGAATCACTTTGTGACCTATTTTTTATCCATACTATGTCAGGTTGAAAATTTAAAGAATCTATATTTTGTGTACTACCATTACCAGTATATGTAACTGCATCAAAATATTTATTAGGTTGATTACCTTCAGCAGGGTCTAATTCTGTTGCCAAAGATAAGTTAGCTGAACATGGTGCTAAAAATCCTGATGGTGGTGTATACTTAAATACACCATGTCCATTTTCATCTGCATTTCCTGCACCTGTAATTTCTCCACCAAATGTATCATCTTGTCCTGCATTTAATACCATAGTAAATGTGCTACCACTTCCTTGTCCTATAACAGGCATAACTGCACCACCTTGAAATGTAAAATCACTACTACCTATTAAAGGATTAGAATTACCTGCAGGATTACCAGATTCTAACCAAGTATTATTTCTTCCTACCCATAGTTTATAATTATCTCTATCAAAAGCTAATTGAACTATATCTCCATTTGCAACATCATCAAATCCATCAATCTCTGTAAATCCTGGTGATTGGTTTATTAGTTTATATCCAACACCACTTCCACTTGTTACTCCATAAATACCATCTCTGTTCCATAATTGGTCAGTTACAACTTTAGTTTCTGGTGTAACTAATCCTAAAATAAGTTGTTTATTTCCATTAGCAACTATATATACTTCCCAATACCACTTACCACTCAAAAAAGAATGTGTAGCTCCAAAACCATTATTTGAATTTGAACTAGAATATCTACAATTACCACCAGAAAAAACATCTGGTGAAGGAGGATAAGAAACACTATCACAACTCCATAAAGAACTCCATGTCATAAAATTTCCACTACTTGCCATATCAATTAACTCCCAAATGTTGGACTATCAAGAACTTGATGGTCTGTTCCCATGTTATTTGCTGTAAAATCATTATTATTTCCTGAACTATCGTTTCCTAAATCACTTGCGTTTTCAAATTTTAAATAATATCCTGTTGTTCCATAGTTACCAGTTGTTGTATAATAGTCTTTTGGTATCCATACACCATTTTTGGTTTCACCAAAATAACTAGCATCATAAGAATAGCCATCTACAAAATGCCATTCTGCAAAATATCCATCATAAAAATGATTTGAACTAATATCTTGTCTAGAACCTATAAGATGTGTTTTATTTGCATTAAAAGAACAATCTGCATTTTGGCTAGGATAATTAGCTGATTGTGGAGATAATAAAGTACCATTAAAATACATTCTTCTTCTTAAAGTTTGGTCAGAATTAGGACTATCAGCTACTAACATTAAGTGACCCCAACCTGAAGAGTCTCTAAAAGAATTTTCTGCTTTATAAGAGCTTGTAGGTTGAAAAATTCTCCAAAAATTTGTACTTGTTGAACTTTGGTCAAACATAAAAACATCATAACTTCCTTGTACGTTTGTGTCTGCTGTGTAAACGTGATATTCATTACTGCCAAATCCTGCACCTGCAGTCAATTTAAACCAAAAACTTAAAGTCCATTGTCTTGTGCTTCCTCCTGATTGTATGGCTCTACTAAAATAAGAACTTGATGCTCTATCTAATCTAACTGACTGCTCTATCTGATAACTATAAAATGCTCCACCACCTGCACTTGCTGCTGCTGCAGCTCCTGCTAATAAATTATTTTGAAAAACTCCCATTATGCGTATGCCTGTGAAATTACCATTTGTATATCTCCACCAACTCCATCACTAGATGCAGATACTACAATATAATCTAATCTATCTACTGCACCATTATCTGTTGACAAGGTTGGGTCTGTACCACCTATAAATTTAAAATCTGCATTATATGCCATTGTACCACTTCCTCCACTTTGTGTCAAGAAAATACTTCCTGTTTGTCCTGTTCTACATCCTGTAGGTTTAGCTAATGTATGTGCTGCTGTAACTGTTGTACTAAAGTTTTGTGCATTACCAAAGTTTAATGATACTGAAGCTACACCATTAATAGCTGTTGCACAAACAACTGCTGCTGCACTTTTAGTTAATTGTAATTGTCCTTCTAATGAAGTATTGCCTGATACTCTTACAGTTCCTAAGAAACCAGAGTTACCTGTTATAGTTGTTGTTCCACCTATTGCAACATTACCACTTACAGATACATCATCTTCAAACTCTGCTTTACCTGTAATATTTGAAGTACCACCTATTGATGTATTACCTGCAACATCTAATGTACCACCTATTGTCGTATTACCAGATACTCTTGCTGTTGTTAAAAATCCTGCTGCACCACTTACTGTTACTGTTGATAATAAATTAACTGCACCACCAACTGATACTGTACCACCTATTGAAGCATTACTTGCAACAGTTAATGTGCTTGCTAAATTAACAGCTCCTCCAACTGATAAAGCTCCTCCTATAGAAGCTGCTCCTGCTATTGTTGCTGTGCCTCCTACAAAAGCATTACCAGAGATACAAACATCATTATCAAACTCTACTTTATCTCCAAATGTTTTATTAGTAAATGTTTGTGTTGCTGCTATACCTGCTAATGTATCTGCAGATGCAGGCATTACTAAAGCTATATTACCAGAAAAATCTGCATGTGCAGGTGCTTTTAATGCAGCATAATGTGCATTGCCTGATTCACAATACATTCTAAGTTCTGATTGTGAACCTGTATTTTTTAAATCAATAATACCACCACCAACACTTACTGTACCACCTACGATAGCATTACCACTAACAGATACATCATCTTTAAAATGTGAATAACCTGTAACACTTAATGTAGAACCAAGTTGTACAGCTCCTGCTACTGTTACGTGTCCTCCAACATTTATATCTCCTGATACAGAAACATCTCCATCAAAAGTAGCATTACCTATAATTGTTGTTGTACCACTTACATATAAATTACCACCAACTGTTACATTTGTTACAGATATGTTGCCTTGAACAACAGCAGTAATATTACTTAAGTTAGAACCATCTCCAAAGAAAGCTGAAGCACATACTTTAGAACTTACATGCACATCTCCTTTGACTGTAACATTACCACCTAGTGATACGTTACCTGCTACATCAAGTGTGCCACCAATACTTGCATTACCTGCAATAGTAGTTGTACCACCTATATTAACATTACCAGAAACAGATACACTATCTTTAAATGTTCCTGCTCCAGCTACTGTTACAGTTGAATTAAATCCTGCTGCTCCGTTTACACTTAATGTGCTTTGTAAATGTGTAGCACCTTGTATAGTTGCAGTTGAAGATACATTTAATGTACCACCAACTTGTGCATTTGAAACTGATATATTACCTGTAATAGGTATACCTGTAATATTTGTACCATCACCATAAAATGCAGATGCACAAACTTTAGAGCTAACATGCACATCACCTTTTACAGTTACATTACCTCCAAGACTTACATTACCTGCTACATCTAACGTACCACCTACAGAGGTGTTACCTGAAACTCTTATATCTCCTAAGAAACCTGCAGCTCCTGATACAGTTGCTGTACTTAACATATTTACAGCACCACCTATAGATACTGTAGATGCTAATGATACAGCACCGGCAACTGTTACAGTGCCACCAAAGTTTGAATTACCACTAACTGATATATCATCATCAAAAGTTACTGCATCACCAAATGTTTTATTTGTTAGTGTATCAGTAGTAGATGTACCAACTAATGTCGCTGCACTTGTTGGCAGTGTAATTGTTATATTACCACTAAAAGAAGAATGTGGTGGAGCTTGTAAAGCTGCATAGTGTGCGTTACCAGATTCACAATATAGTTTTATATTAGATTGTGTGCCTGTATTTTTAACTTGTATCTCACCACCAGAGACCATAATATTACCACCAATAGTAACATTACCACCCACAGTTACATTATTAGTAACTATTAAACTTGATACAGATACATCACCGGTAAATACTAAACCTGTTAAATTAGAACCATCACCATGAAATGCACTAGCACAAACTTTATTTGCTACTGCTAATCCACCAGCTACAGAAGCATCACCTGATACTCCAAAGGTTTGTCCTACAAATAGTGTGCCATCTATTTTTGCAGCATTTGTAGCTAATTGTAAAGCTGTGGCACTACCATCACCATCTTGTATTGTTACTAAAGAACTTGTAATACCTGTATTAGTAGAAACACCTATTTTTAATAGCTGCTTATACGTATTATTTATTAATCTTCCTGTTAGTGTTGTCATATTGTATCCCAATCTCTACCAATTTGTGTTGAGTCATCATTCCATGTTATGTCTGTTGTATTCCATATAGCATTTCTACCACCATCATCAGGTCTAGCATTTCTTATTGCTGGGTCTTCTCTAACATCTGGAACTCTATTTTGTGGATGATTATGTAAATCATATCGACCATCAAAACATTGTGGACATCTTAATGTGTTATAGCTAGTTAATCGCATTACTCGTAATGGATAAACAAAACTACATTCATCACACATTGCCTTTGCTCTTTTTTCAGTAGCCATTAAATAATTCTTAGTTTAGGTTTAAAAAATATACTTGCTCTCTCTTTATCTTCTTCCATTGCTCTTTGTAGTAATTCTTCATAATTACCTTTTAACAATGCTAATCTTTCACTAGGTATACCTGGTCTTTTTAATCCCATATAATATGCAAGACCTGCAGTAAGGCAAGGTAAAAATCTTACTGGAGCATCTGCGTTTTGTTCAAATGATTTATTGGTATCTTGTACTTGACGTATTAATTCTACCTGTAGAAGACCAGTTGCATCTGGCACAGGATATAAAAATATTTTGGGATTAGCTAAATTTCTTTTTACAGTATATTGTGTAGGTCTACCTGTTTGAAATTTATTAGGTATGATATGATATTCTTCAAAAGACTTTCTTTCTAATTTAGTTTCTGCTGATGTGCTATTTGGTTGAAAGGTTACAACTAAAGCATCTATAGCTGATGAAGCTAAATCATATGTAGTAACACTAGATGATACTGTTACTGTTGTTGTATCTGTATTCCATAACAATACACCTCTGTTCTGCCAATCATTTAACATTAAATTAATAGAACGTCTAGCAGATTGTGGCTCATGACCTAGTGTTTCTTCACTACCAATCATTTCCATTGCTTCTTGAATTACTTCATCTATGTCTAAATTAAAATTATATGTTCCTGATTGTGCCATTATACTTTTCTTGATTCCTTTAATTGTTTCTTAGCTGCTTTTGCTAATCTTGATTGTTCTGGTTTACCACCAAACTTTGCTCTTTGTTCTAATACAGTTAATATCTGTATCTTTCTAGCATATGGTTTTTTAATTCTTTTTACTTTTGCTATAGTTTTTTTAGCATCTGCTACAGTAGCATATTTAATACTAACTGTATCCTTTGGATTCTCATCTGTATATAATCTACGACCAGAACCTTTAGGCTTTTTTCCTGTTCCTACTTTTGGGTCTCTTTTTTTCGTTTTGCTTGACATATTTTTTTACAATCTCTGACTGCCTCTTATGTAGTCGAGAAGCCTTTTCTAATTGTTTAGATACTTTTTTTAATTTTCTTACCATATTATATTCTTGTTGTTGTTTTTTAAATACAAATAATGTTTGATTATTCATAACACACCTCCTAATTAAAGTTAGTGCGTTTCTTCGGTTACCCTACTTCCAACTCAATGAGTCAAACGAATTATATTTTATTTTTTATCCATCTATATGCAGCATAAACACCTAAACCAAGTATAATATAAAGTATGCCATCAAACCAAGATATATTATGTATTGTATTAATTAACTCAGGTGTTATGTTCATGATTTCTTTTTCTTCTTAAATGTTCTTACATTTGTAGGTTTACCACCTACTCCTTGTGCCTTTGCTCTTTTTCTTTTAACAGCACTTGTTATTTGTGACTTAGTCATCTTTCTAGCTGTTGCTCTTGGTACACATTTAGGATATTTTCTTTTACTACCTTTTGTAGATGCTCTACCACAAGATTGAAACTTACCTTTCTTCTTGGGTGCTCCTATATCTACCCAATCACCTTTTGGTCCTTTGCCAAACCACGCTGTAAGTCCACCTTTAGGTTTAGCCATGATTAACTCCTATATCCACCACCACGTTTTTTATAAGTACGTACTAACCATGCATTAGCATATGCACTTGGATAAACGTCAAACTTTCTTTTAGCTTCAGCTTTTACTCTAGCGTATAAAGAAGGGTTAGTAGGTTTAGCACCACTCTTCTTTTTTGTAGTTTTTCTTTTAACAGCCATTATGGTCTTCTTGCGTCTCTACGTGCAGTCATACCAGATAATACTACTTTACCATTTTTCTTTTTTACTAAACCACCAGCTTTAGCACCATACTTAGTTTTCATTCCCATAGTACCTTTAGCTGCATATTTAGTCTTCATAGGTGTACCACCCATTTTAGCTCCATATTTACTTTTCATTCCTGCCATTCTTATTCTCCTTATATAAGTTGTTAAATGTTATTTCAGGGTCAGTATAACTATCATGTATCTCTGCTGCATGTATATGCTGACTTGGTCTAAAATCAGGTGCACCTTCACCAGTTACCCATAAAGCAGGACTTGTTACTCTAACCCTATTATTAGGTAAAGCTACTATATTACCTGTCCACTTTCCTGCATCAATTAATTGTATTACATGATTTTGTTTATGTTGTGCAGGACAATCACTAATATCACTATCAGTAAAATCAACAGTAAACATGTAACGACCTTTATAAAATTCGTTATCTATTTTACAATACCAAGGACTTGCTGTTAATAAATCTAGTTTAACTACACTATGTGTTCTTGATGAGCAGTCCCAAGGTTGTGCTAAATGCGTGTCCATTCTTTCTGGTACTTCATCTAATATTTCATCTGCTATTAATGCTGTGATTGGCATTCTTGCCCACATTGCACCACCATGAATATTAGGTTCATCTTCTATTCCAGTGAACATCACTTGAAAACTTAAACATCTATCTGGTATTGTATTAACTGCAAAAGCAATTCCATGTAACAATTCACCATGATAATCTAGATGATTATGTGTAAACTCTTTTCTAACCCAACATTTAAAATGTGGGATATTACTAATTAAATATGACAGTTAGCATCTCCATCTACGTCTTGCTTGTCTTAATCTTGAGTTAGGATTCTTCGCTGCTTTTGGAAACTTTTTCATTTGTCCTGCAGACCTAGCACAAAAACTCTTTCTTCTTGCTGCTCTTTTACCTGTTGGATTTTTTTCAGTAACAGCAGTTTGTAATTTACTTCCTGGATTTTGTCTTCTATATTTAGCTACACCTTTAGCTGTAAGACCGGCTCCTTGTTTAGTGGGTCTCTTATCACCACTCTTAATAGACATGCCCTTCATGCCTTTGCCTTTTTTCTTTTTCTCCCTAGGCATTTTAACCTTTTAGATTTTTTACATCTTTAGTATTAGTAGTAAATGATTCACCTTGTGGATATTCAACATCTGATACAGCTTCGATTGGTCCTTTTGTCTGAGGTCCAGTTCTTGCTTTACCATAACCTTGTCCAGTTGGTCTACCTACAATATCATTTAAATCATATTTTTTGATGGTTCTACCTTGACCACCTTCTATAATTGTTTTACCTATAAACTGTCCCATTACTTTCCTCCTTTATCATAAAATTGTGATACTTCTTTATTACCATCACTAATATTTTTACTTGTACCACCATATAACTGATAAGACATTCCTCCACCAGCTCTTTTCATAATTTGACCACCATATTGTTTTGCCACAAATTTATCACCTTCTTGTTTTAAAACTCCTTTTTTAACTAAAATATCTTTTTGAGTTACTTTACCATCTCCAGTTACATCTGGAAAACTACCACCTGCTTTTTTGTTTACTTTCATACCTTTTGTTCTTTTATATGCACTTGGATATGCTCTAAATTTAGCAGGAGCTGCCTTTCTTGGTTTAGATTGTCCCATTGATTTTTTTGCACCTTTAGGTCCTGCGAGTCCTTGTCTATCTGGAACTCTTTTAAATTTTTGTTCTGGATATAAATGTTCAAAAGTTTTTCTAGGTAAACCTTTAGTGTCTGGATTTTTAATTATTTTTGTTTTTTTTGGTCTTTTTGCCATTTTATTGCCTCTTGTTATTTGTAGTTTTATATTACTTCTACTAATACTCATTAGTCTGCATTCTTAATAACTGGTGTTGGTCCACCTAATGGATTAGCAGGACTTTGCATATCATCTCTTCTAGTTCTTCTAGCTTGATTTCTCAATGCATTAATAGAACCTTGAAACTTTTGTTCCATAGTTGGAACTAAAGAATAGTTTTTCATAAATATCATTGACTCTACCATACATGCATCAAACAAAGCATTGTAACAAAACTCACTAAAATAGTTTGATGTGGTAGCACTTGTGCCTGTTGCACTTGCTAGTGCTAAAGGTCTTTTTGTAACTTGTATCTCACCAGTCAAAGCTGAAGCTGGTGTAGGTACAACATAAATCTCTGTATTGTTTTTCCTTGCGTAGTATCTTGGTGTTCCTGTTGATGTACTAGCATGTGGAAAATAATCTATTGCATATTCGTAAGGTCTTTGTAAAAGTGTTGTTATATTAGAAGAAGCACTTGTTTTATAATTTACATTACGAACAACTAATGTTCCCTCAGGAACAGTAACTATTGGGTCTCCTGCAGTAAAAGTAAATGTAGAATAATTATCTAAACCAGAATCATCTAGTTCTTTCATTAATCTACCTTCTGCTCTTTCTACAATATTAGGTATCTGACTTTCATATTCAGAAGAATCATTTTCAGTAGTATTAATTAAATCTGTTTTTAAAAATGAAAATGAAGGCATTGATTATCCTACTATTAAAGTTACACCACCTGCATTAGGTGTAGAAACACTAACTGTGCCTTTACATCTAATACCTAATTCTCCTATATAAATATCTGCTTGACCACTTGCTGGAACTTGAAACTTAATTTTACTTCCTTCAGAGTCTTCAATATCAAATGTGCCTGCTATAGTAGAATACGCATGTATTGCTAATATACGTGTATCTCCTTGAGTAGTTACTATAACTCCAGTACCTGATTTAAATTTTGATGTAATATTTGTTGACATATTAATTCCTTGATATTAGTATAGGAAGGCAGAGTAACTCATACCTTCCCATAATTTGTATTAGACTCCTGGGTTTCCGAAGTACCCTCTCCAATCAGATACACCAAAAGAATATCTTTCTCTTGCTTTAAATCTGATGTTTCCGGTATCGAAATCAGGTTCCATCTTAGTTTGTAAAGGTGTTCTAACGAACATTTTATTACCATTAGGTACGTCAGTTTTAATGAAATACGCATCTGGGTCATTAAATCTTCTGTTCACAAAGAAACCATTAGGCACCATGCCCATGTTTCTTAAACTGTTGATGTCATTGTCTGCACTTCCAGTTGTACCTGGGGTGTTTAAAATTACATCAGCAACGAAGATTAAATCGTTAGGTATATGCAGTGAAACTGCTCCTGCTCCTATCAAAATGCCTCTATCATCTTTAGTTTTTTGAATCTGTATTAAAGATGTTTCAAGTACAGTTTGTGATAAGTCAGCATTTGTACCATTGTTTGCGTAATTGCTCTGACCACCACCTATTACTACAGGGTGAGCTGTACTAATGAATGCTTGTCCATCACCAATAGCAGAAGCACCAGCAGTAAAAGCATTATTGAAAACTTCAGCAGCTTTCTGTTGCTTTGTATTTGCCATTGCTCTAGCTAAACCTTTTGCTCTTAACTTTGAAAAAGTGTCATAGAGGTTATCCTCCATTGCTTCTTCAGTAATAGCAAAAGCTAGTGCGACAGTTTCATTGTTATATCTTGCGACATAACTTTCACTCGCATTGTCAAAAGTGACAGCAGCACCTTCTAGTTTAGTTGGTGCAGTACCAAATCCTGTGAAGAGTACTTCCTCTTCAAAAGACCTGTCTGAGTTCTCTATATCATATAGAGGCTCGTGTTCGTTATTAACTTCTCCATACTCCATTCCAAAGACTGCATTCAATCCAGGAAGGAGTTCTTTGCTAATACTAGCTCTATTTATTGCCATATTATATTTCCTTTCCTAGTTATTATACAGATGTTGAAACTTGAGCTTTCACAAAATTACTTCTGTGTCCACTTAAGTATACTTCAACGATTGGATATTGGTCAGTGTCAGTTACGTTTCCGTTGACAGAATCGCCATCAATGTCTTTTCTACCAACAATTCTTGCATGTGCACCTATTTCAACAGCAACTCCAACTGGAGCTCCTACTAATCTATAGTTAGATTGACCAGTAATTCTGCTACCAGCATCTGCTGCTGATACAGTTGCAGTATAACTGTTTACGATACCAATCTCGCCGTCTGATAAAGTAGAATCTGCTTGTACAAAATAAGTTTGTGCAGGGTCTGTAATGACATGAAGTTTAACATCAGTAACACATGTTCCACCAGGGAAATATCTAGAAAATTTTGGTTCTCCATTTTCTACATATTGACATCCTTGGAAAACACCAGAAGGCTTCAATGAAGTTGAAGCTAAAGGTGTAATAGTTCCAGCAGTATCAATAACAATCAAATCTCCAGCATAAATGTCATTTGGAAGAAGTGATACGATACCAATAGCTGAATTTGAAACAGGTTGTACTATCTGTCCATAACCTTCAGTGTTTGGCTGACCATCTCTTTTTCGAGCAGGGAGAAAACCAAATGGATTAAGACTTGTAGCCATAATAATTCTCCTAAGAAAAAAAGGGTTAAAAAATTAGTCCTGAAATTTAGGTGCTCTTCCCTTCGTTACAGAACTCTTACTTGTATTACTTACAGGTAAAGGATTCTGTTTATCGCCCATTAATTGATAATTAACAGCATTCATCATTTCCTTTGACTTGTTTAAGTAATGTTCTTTTTTCGCTTCCAGTTTAAACGTAGGTATTTTACCTAACGCTAAGTCTCCACGACAGACCACTCCTGTATAGCGACCTTCCTTCCTCACGACAGAAGTTGCTCCCATCTCCGGTACCTCCTCTGGAGTTACAAACTCCCAGCCTTGTTGTTGTTTCCTACCGATATTTTGATAATCTTCTTTATCTTTTAAATCAATACGAAGCCAGCCCAAGGTCATGCCTGAATTTTTGAACTTCTCTTCAACCTCTTTTGGTATTTGAGTTTGATTAGGTTCTTCAAATACATACTCTGTTTGTGCTCTTTCGTTAGTTTCCCTTGCTTGAGAACTACGTGTGTTTGTTCGTGTCATTATTTACCTCCACGTTGCATATTTATTGTTGTATAGTCACCTTCAGACTTAGTTACCTTCATCTTTTCGGCAGCATACTGTTCAAGTGGTATTCCCCATTTATTAGCTAATCTCACATCTTCTTGTGATAATTTAACCTTCTTTGGGTTTGGAGAGGAACGTGACCCTCCAGCAACTACTTGAGATGGTGATGACGAACCATCATTTCGTTCTGTTGTAGCAGACTGTTCCTTAAATTTATTTGGAAAAGCTGCTTGCATTCTTTTATCAATCTCATCATAAAAATCTTCATCAGCAGGACTATATCCTTCATTTTTTAATTCAGCATCTATTGCTAAAGCTGATGCAGTCATGATGTTATCTTTACCAAACCACTCATTATTTGCTTGCCAATTTACAGCTCTTGGGTCTGGTTGAGTAGTTTGTTGTTGTTGTACTGGTTGTTGTTGAACTTGTTCTTTTTGTTCTGGCTGCTCAGTAAATTTACTTTTTGTTACTGCAACATTTTTTAAATCTGTTTGTGCTTCATTTAATGCTTCTTGAGCTTTTAATAATTTTTCTTTATCTTGTGCCTCAAAAGCATCAGCATATGCACTTCTTGCTAAATCTAATTTATCTTTTAATTGTTTTTCTGTTGCATCTAAGTTTAATCTACTGACTTTATTAAACTCGTTTTCTTTTGTGCTATATGAATTTTTTAGTTTTTCATTTTGTTGAATGAGTTGAGCTATCTGTTCATCTCGTTCTTTTCTTTGACGTATTAATTGTCTAATTCTTTTTTCTGCACCTTTAGTTTGAATACCATCTAGTTCTTCAGGCTTTTCTTCTTTTGGTGCCTCTTTTTTTTCTTGAACCGGTTCAGGTTTTGCCTCAACTTTTTCTGGTTCTTTTTCTACTTCGTATTCTACTTTTTCTTCTTTCTTTTGAGATGTATCTATCTCACTCCAATTGTCTTCCATATTATCCTCCGTTGTGTACGAAACAAACGCATTACGTACTTCTTATTATTATTATATCACATTTTACTAGAAAATGCAAGTATTATTTACATTTTTGTTAAATTAAATGTAGGGTCTAAATGTGTTGGGTCTTCTACTTTCATTATTACTTGGTCATCAAATAATAATAATAGTTTAACACCTTTATAAAATAGCTTTTGTCCGGCATGTTTTCCATAACAAATGTAATCATCTACCTTACACCAAGCTCCATTTGGAAACTTATCTATATCTTGATAGGCTAAATCTCCTACTTTTATTACTCTACCAACTGTAGTTAAATAAGACATATCATCTTTAACTGCATCTGGTAATAATATACCACCTTTAGTTTTTTCTTTGACACTTATTGGTCTAACTAAAACATGATATCCTGGTAGTTCTGGTAATATATCTGGGTCTATTTTATCATCATCAGATATCCATGAACTGTTCTTCATTGCTTTTCCTAAAGCGACTTGTTGCATTAATCATCCTCCATTGTTTTCTTTAATACATTTTTTAATGTTTGTTTAGCCCATTCTATACTTGCGATAGAACCAACTAATTGCCTATAATGAGGATAGTCTTCAGCAGAACCATTTCCTAATGTTTCTTTTAACTGAGATAGTTCCTCATCATAGGCTTTTAATACTTTGTCAAATATTTCCACTATAGTTCAGCACACGCATAACAGTTAATTTCTAGTCCTACTTGTACTTCTTTTATAATTGGTTTATTCCACATATTTTACTCCTTATTTATTATCACTGGTCTGCAAAAGCAGGTGCAGTTGCTCCTGTTACATTTCCAAATACTTGATAGTTTGTACCATCTAAACCTAAGAAAGTAACTTCAAAAGCTCCAGGTACATTTAATTGTAAACTACTATTTGAGTTTCCATCTGAATATACTACAGCATTATCAGCATTAGTATCTAAATGCACAATATTACCTTTATAAAAATTACTATTACCTGGTGTTACAAATATTGCATCAGTTGCATCAGCAGCACCACCACCATAAATAAATTTATAAAAAACTCCTGCTTCTGGAGCTGGTAGTGTATAAGTATTATCTTGTCCACCATCTGGAACAATATTTATTCTACCACCATGAGTTGCCTTTGTAATTGTAATATCACCATCAGCTAGTTCCACAGGTGTTGCTACTACTCCAGCACTACCATAAGTAAAATCTGTTGTGATAACACCAGTAGAGGAATTTTCTGTGATAGCATTAAAGCCATCTTCAGACCTCACTGGTCCTTTAAAAGTTGTGTTTGCCATTTTCTTCTCCTTGAATAATCTACTGTCTTGGCGAGTCTGCTAGGTCAGTCAGTAGAAGTTAATAAACCCTAGAAAACTATTTATCTATATCTTTAATTAATTTTAATGCTTCTGAATCTTCTTTTTGTTCTACGTCTACTTGTTTCTTTGCAGAGTCAAAAAGCATCTTTTGTTGTTCTAATTGTATCTTTTCTTCTTCAATAGCTAGTTTAGTCATAACATCTAATTGTTTTAATGCCTCTCTACTTGTTCTATCATCTACAGCTTTTTGTGCTTTAAGAGATGTGCTTACACCTTTTTGTTGTGCATCTATTACTTGTGCTTGACGTTTAATATCTAACTCTTGTGCTTCTATTGCTATCTTAGCATTTTCTTTAGCAGCATCTAGTTTTAGTTTTTCTTTTTCTAATTCTACTTTAGCTTGTTCTAATGCTACTAACTGTTGCTCTGGTGTCATTTGTTTACCCATTGCAATATTTGCATTTAATACATCTTGAGCTGCAGCAGCCATTACAGCTTCTATATCTGTAGGTGTTCTAGGCTGTTGTGGCATTTGCTCCATCATAACTTGTGTTGTGCCATTAATTTGTTCTTGATATTTCATTAATGTATGTTCTTGTATGTTAGCTTCTAAGATTGGTTTTACTCTTGCCATAATAGGATTAGCACCATTCATAGGGTCAGATAAATAAGACATCTTTACCTGAATATGTGCATCATGATTTTGTCCTGCAAAAGCAGCTATTGGTAAACCTTTAGTTGCAGCAGCTATATCAGATACTGGGTCTAAAGGTTGTGGTCTTGGTGCTGTAGGTAATATCTCTTCTATGTTTGGCATATTAGAAGCATTTAATATTGTTCTATTTAATGCCTCTAGATTAAACATTCCTGGTGGTGATTGTTGTGCCATTTGTAATGCCATATTTGCTAACATCATTCTATGTGCATTACTTGGTATATTAGGGTCACTTACAGGAATAACATCTACTGCACCATCAAAATCTTTTCTAAATATTTCTCTACTTGCATTAGGAACATCATAAGGATATTCATTAGGTAGATAATCATAATCTATCTCTGCAATAATTTTAAATTCATCTCTTTGTGATTTATGTAATCGTTTATGGATACCAGAAAAGAATTTACTAGAGGCTTCTAATAAAGCCATAGTAGTTCCTACTGGTCCATAGGAGGCAGCATCAGAAACTATTTGTTCTGTGCTGTCTGCAAACTTCTGACCTGCAGCAGTTACAAATCCAAGCATGTTGTATAGCACTGAGGAAGGCTCTTTATATGGGAGAGGAACAATCGCCTTTTGTAAATCTATACCAGTTGCTTCGACCTCCTTGAACTCACCAGGAGCAATAGGTTCGTTGTCGCCCACCATTCTTACTCCTTTTGCCTTAAACCCTCCTGGTAAATTAGCAAACTGCCCAGCATCTACAAGACTCCTCATTGCTGCAGTCGCTGTTAAGGTTAAATTACCTAGGAAATGTATAAGACCTAACCCATAGAAACTAAATCCTGGAACAAATTTGTAGTGGACAAAATGCATCCTTTTTTCTTTATTTGTATCACCGGCTCTATAGTTTCTACGAATACTTAATATTTGGCGAGACTCCTGTTCTACAGTTACAATGTAAGGAGCAAACTCACCTTCTTCACATTCTGGGTCAGGAATGTCAAGATGTAAATGTTGTTCTAATAATACATATTGTGGGTCACTGTCAGCAGTTGGTGAGATACCCATAATAGTATTTAATTTTTCTGAAAGAGTTGTTTGAGAAGGATTAGATGCATCAGGTAAATCTACATCTGAATACACTCCTGACTCAATATCTCTTTTCATATCTACTGGATTACGATAAATGATATGTGTGTATCTATCTGCCTTTCTTAAATTAGAGGCATAGTATGATACATAAAATTGGTCAATAGGTACAAACTCTGAAACAGGTCTTTCTAATCCAGCATCATAATAAACTTTTTTAATAGCAGAACCTATTAGAGGTAGATGAAATAACATTCTTTCAAACTCATCAAAGTATTCTGGCATTTGTTCAGTCAACTGATAGTTCATAAAGTTTTGAACTCTGTTTGCCTGCTCTTGTTTATTTACAGATTGATTACCTAGTATCTGTGCCTTTACAGGACCACCTACAGGAAATAATTCTTGTGATGCTTTTGATTGAAACTTCACAGCAGATTCAATTAATAAAGGATGCACTGCAGTACAAGCACCTTCAAAAGGCTCTGTTGTATCTTCTAGTTTTAATCCTAGTAAATCAAAACCTCTTTCAAACATAGAGTCCCATTCTCCTCTAGAATCTCTATCAGCTTGAAAGTTATCTATTACTGTACGTGCAACATCATTTAATACTTCATCATCTAGTGTCTCTGCAAGATTAGAATAATATTCTTTTGCTGTTACTTCTTCTTCTATATTATCTTCACCAAAGTTTACTGTAACTCCACCATCTGTATCTACTTCAAAAGATACATTCTCATCTGCTGGTGCTGTAGCATTTATAGATACTACATTTGTTGTTTCTTCTTTTTGTTCAAATGGATTTTTTTCTACTGCCATTATGTCCTCTCCTCAATGTAACCACCGGTTTTAAATTTAACCACTCCTTTTTCTAAAATTTCTTTTCTCATTTCTGGTGTAATTTTTAATCTATATGCTTCTGCTTTATCTCCTCTTACAACTCCACCAGATTCTACATTACTTACTTTATCACCATCTACTCTTGTTTTATCTACAGTTGTATTATATCTTTTTGCCAAATCATCTAGATAAGATTTATACTTAGTATCATATTGTACACCTACTCTCGTTGCAGGATTTATTGTAAATAATCTTTTTACTTTTTCCATTTCATCTTTTAACACTAACTTTTTTTCTGCATCTGTAAATTTTCCTTTTGAAGCTAAGTCATCTACTTTTTTTCTTGCACTAAAAATTGAATTTACATAACTTCTTGCAATAGCACCAGCATAAAATGGAATATTCTTATTATTTGATATTTCTTTTCCTAATTCATTTGTATTTTTTAAAGCATCTCTTGATTTAATTTTTAAAAATTTATCTATATTTTTTTTAACATAATCTAAACTTTCTAATATATCTTTAGATTCTTCAAATGTTCTACCTTGAGGTGAAGAGTATCTATTATATTGTACTTTTCCAGTTGTCATACTAATACTATCTAAACCTCTTTCTGCAGCATCACGAAGCATTCTACGTATAGGATATTTATACCAATTATCTTTTGTAGCATAAGGCAATGCTGGTGGTAAATAATTAAGCTGGTCTTCTGCTTTAGAAAATTCTTTTTGTAGTTGATTTTTTTTAGTCATTAAATCTGTGTATCTATTATTACTTTTTACAATACTATCAAATTGTTTTTCTAATCCTAAAATTTCTTTATCATTTTTTTCTATAGTCTGTAATAATTTTTCATGCTCGTCAATCTTTTTTTTACCTAATAGTTTTTTATATTTTACTATACTATTTTGACTTAATAATACAAGATTAGGGTCATTTTTATCTTTTAAAATACTACTTAATACCATTCCTTCCATAGTTTTAAGTTTATCTCTTTTTTCTACTTTTAAAAGTCTATTATCTGATATCTTTTTTAAAAAACCAGTCTCATTATTAAACTTATTTTCTAAATCATCATATATTTTAGTTTGTTCTTTTTCAATATCCATAATATTATTTCTTAACTGTATTGCCTTTTCTTCAGTTCCTTCCGGTATTACATTTTTACCACCTTTTGATTTAGCAGCATATTCAGATTGTACTTCTTCAAGATGTAATGTAGGTTTGCCTTGCATATCAACTCTATCAGCAACACGAACTCTCGCAAAGATATTAGATTCTGGAAAATGGTTTTGGTCAAATCTGCCTTCTTTTGGTTTTGTTATAAAATTTATTTCTCTATAGTTTTTACCACCTTTTTCATCTATAGTATGATTTTTAAATCTTGCTCGTTGTGTTTTTGGATTTTCTAATTCTGTTATTTTTTTTCTTAGTTCATCATCTTGTTTTAGTAATGCTGGTATTTTATCTTCTAAACTTTTAGTTAAGGGTTTAACTTTATTTTCTAATTCTTGAATTTGTTTTGTTGTAAGATTAGTTTCATTTAAAGGAACTAAAACTTCATCTGCATCTTCAAAAGATGTAATAATATTTTGTTGTCTTTCTTCATCATAGTATTTACTAGGTTGTGTGGGAAATCCTGCATCTTTTTTTATTTTAAATATTTTTTTGATTATTTCATCTATTTTATTTAGTCCAACTTTTCTTTCTTTTAAAATAGTATCTAGTTTTGTATTATATTCCATATCTGCACCATATACGTTTTCTTCAATAGGTACAGTAGAATCTTGTATGTATTCATCTACTTCTTCTTTTGTCACAGATTTTTTATCTTTTAAAAATTTATCTAAACCTGTAAATTTTAATTCATCTGTTTTTACTCCAGGTGTTTTTGAAATAATATTTAAGATATCTTTGCCTGGTGCCTTTTTTACTTTTAATTTTTTTACAGCTTCAGATAAAGCTGAAAATACTTTAGGACCATATTTTAATGTTGCACCTACTGCAGCAGTACCAAGAGCTCCAGGACCTGTAAGAGGAGCAGAAGCTAACAATACATCTCCAGATGTACTTATGCCTTTTAAAAGAGGGTCAATAATTTTTTTCTCTGCTACATCTTCTGCAATTGGTGGTTCTAATTTAGATGCACCGATTTCTCTAGCAATATCAGAACCTGGTAGCATCTGTGCTCCAAATAATAATATATCTTGTAATTGTTGATTTGTTAATTCAGGAACATCTTGACTACCAATACCTTCTCGTAAAGAACGCACAGGAACTTTACTCTTAGGCATTGTTGTATTTAGTTGTGTATATAATTCTTCTTGTTTCATTTTCTCTTATATATATTATACCACTAAACTCTCCAATATGCAACCCTTTTTTTAGAATTATTTTCTTCAGCTAAATGAGGGTCATCAGGATGTGTTAGTCTCCAAGATTCTTTCATGTAATGTATTGCCATTGTCATAGCATCAACTTGGTCATCATGAGCTGCATTTGGAAATTGTAAAATCTCTGTGTACAAGTCATCACTCCATTTTTTATTTTTAGGTAACCACACTCTGCCGGCTTCAATCATTGGTGAAGCTGCATGCACTCTGGATACTTTATCTTTATCCGGTATGTAATCTTGTACTGGTAAGCCAGCTCTACGCATATCTTGTAATAATGATTGCCCTGATGCTTTCTTTTCTATGATACACACATCTGGTAAAAATTCATCATATAACATTTGTGCCATTCTACGTAACTCTGGATATTCATATCTGCCTTTCATGTTTCCTAATAAAATTAAATTAGGAACAAAGTCTTCGTAACCATATTCATTTTCTTCATAACGATTAAACACACCCCAGGTTTGTATTACACTAAAGTCTGCTGTGGTGCGTGTAGAAAAAGCAGTATCATATGTTTGAATAATAAAATCACAAGCAGGAGGTTCATCATACTCCCACCACTGTAACCATTTCTTTTTTATTAAACCACCTTCATCAGGTGTAGGGTCCTGCATGTACAAGGCATTCCAATACCTAGACCCATTAGATGCTCTGATTTCTTGTTCATCTACTTTTAAAGAATCATCTGTCTTCCATTCTGGAAAGTAACTACCACCTACAGGTAATTTTAATAACTCGGCACTAGCTTCATCTAGCCATGCTGGTATTCTTATTACCTCCCAAGGTAGAATTGTAGAAAACTCTGACTCTTGTTTTAATAACCATCCACATAAATCATCATAATGATATCTGGTGTTAATAATTAGAATACTTCCATTAGGCATAATACGAGTTCGTAGACCTGCAGGGTACCATTCCTTTACATATCTTCTTCCTGCCTCTGAGTATGAGTCTTCTTCAGACATCACATCATCAAGAATTGCTATATGTGCTCCTCTTCCTGCGATTTGACTCTTGACTCCTGCTGCATAGTAGCTGCCTCCTTTGTTTGTTTTCCATTTTCCGGCTGCTCTAACGTCTGTCCTAAGAGAAACACCTTTAAATACGTCTTGAAAAGACTTAGTTGATACAATATCTCTAACAGACCTACCGAAATCGCTAGAGAGCTGGTCGCTATGACTGACTGTAAGTATCTCATGTTCTGGATTCCTTCCTATATACCATGCTGGAAACAATTTAGAGCAGATAACGGACTTAGAACTACGTGGAGGCAAGAAAACCATCAGCCTTTTTATAGTTCCTGCTTCTAATTGTTTTAATTTTTCACTGATTACTTCAATATGTTTGCCCATTTGCCAATCTGAAACGATTGTTGGAGCAAATAAACGTACAAATGTAAGAAAGTCCTGCTTAGAATAGTGCTGAACATTCTTATTAAATTGTTTTTTGTAGTTAATTACCTCTTCCATAACTTTATTATAGCATAATTTGGCAGAAAAGGCAACTAAAAAATGCCTTTATAGAATATATATATAATATATATAATATATATAATATATATACTTTATAATTTCAAGTATAATAATAAAAATAATAATAATAAATAATATATATTAATATATTTATAATATTATATATACTATATAAACTCGGCGTTGTCTATGAAGCCGAGTATTTTTGTAAATATGTGTCACATGCATATATATATAAGCATATACATACAATTGTTGCGTGTACCCTAGCAAGTTTTGTTATTTCTGTCTAATTTCTAGAAAAAAACTATAGTTACTATTGAGAATCATTATCATTTATAAGTCTAGAAAGACTAGGTAGCTTGTTCTCTATCTGTTCTATAATACAAAAAAGCCCAGAAAACCTGTCAAAACTTTGACACTTCCATAGACTAACCAGTCCAGCTAGACTGTCAAAAATATGACACAATGTCTATGCTATCTGTCAATCTTTTGACAGCCAAATAGTCCATAGCTACTGTCAATTATTTGACATACTCGGCTCTATATACTGTCAAATTATTGACACCATTATAGGTTTTTCCTATAACAGATATAGATAGATTTTATATCTAGATGAGCTATATTAATATTATGTTAATTAAAATTATGAGGTGTAAAAATGAAAAAGTTAACTAGAAATGAAATCGAGCTAAGAAACGATAAGTATTATTCCAATTGCTCGGCAAGAACACAACAAGAGATAGATGACGGCGATTCTAGGATTTGGTGTTCTTTCGATTGTGGATATGGTCAAGAAATAATCAGCTATACAAAAGAGCAATTACTTTTTACTCTAAATAATGACGAGTATGAAGATAAAAAGAGCCTTATCAAAAGAGATGGCGTTAACTTAGAACCCTTTGGGCAATGGGTAAAAAATGCCAAATGGTTCGACAATTATTATGATTGTAAACAATACACAAATGATGTATTATTTAATGAGTTAGATTAATTTTATAAACTGTAGAGCCTTAAAATTATCTAAGGCTCTACTTAATAAATGAGGTAAAAATGAATAAAACAATTGATTTAAAATATAAATTAGACGTAAAAACAAAACAATGTATAAAGTCTTTAAATATTGTTTTAGATGATGCTTTAAAACGTGATAATGAAAATATATTAAATTGTGAGGTTAATATTAAACATTTATTAACAAATGCAAAAGAAATAGTTTTCATTTGTGAAAATATGAAAAGCGTTAGAAAATTAGAAGAGAGATATAAATAATAATATTATTTGTTCTAGCCCTATTGACATTATAAATTAATAGGGCTATGATAAATAATAATAATTAAGAGGTGATAAAATGAAAGTAAGATTTACAAGATTATCAAAAAACAGCAAGACTGGATATATGCCAGTAACTACTAGCGAGCCTGACTCTTGCCCTAGCTCTTGCCCTTTAAAAGATAAAAATATTTGCTATGCAAAAAAGGGTAAAATGCGAATGATTTGGGAAGAGGTTGAGAACGGCGTAAGTAAAAGGCATAATACAAAATTTAATAATGATTATGATAGTTTTATAAAAGAAATTCACAGATTGCCAAAGGGTACAATATGGCGTCACAATCAAGCCGGCGACTTAGCACATACCGGCGATAATGAAACTATTGATTTTGATTTATTGAAAAGATTAGTAAAAGCCAATAGAGGTAAAAACGGCTTTACTTATACCCATAAAACAAATAATAAAGATAATTTTGATAAAATAAAATATGCTAATAATAACGGATTTACTGTTAATCTATCGGCTAATAATTTAAAACACGCTGACGAATTAAAAAAGTACAATCTACCCATTGCAACCATTGTCGGCAATAAACCAGTAAAAGCTACACCTCAGGGACACAAGGTTAAAATGTGTCCCAATCAAAAGAATAAAAGCATTAAGTGTGAGCTTTGCCAGTGGTGTAGTCGTACAGATAGAAAATTTATTGTAGGATTTTTAAAAGATTAATTAAGAGGTGATAAAATGAAATATAATAATATTACTAATGATATGAAAATAATATTAGCTAATGAGAGAGAACAAAAAAGACTAATAAAATATAATAAAGAAAAGACCCTTGCCGGCTATGTCAATTATTGGAAAGTGTTGGCAATTATAGGGCTAGGTGTAGCAATAATAGAGGGCTTTTTAATTATAGGGTTATTAAAATGAAATATAAAAAGTCTTGTTCAATATGTGGCACTACTGAAAAATTAGCCATAATAGAAAAAGATATGATAATATATTGTGGTAAATGTTACCTTGCTAATATTATATATCCAGAAATAAAAAAGAACAATGATATTAATTCTATGAGTAAAAGTTATAAACAATGGAGTTATAGGAAAAACTTATAACATATATAGATAGAAAAAATAAATAGAAAGTATATATTAATTAATATGATAAAGAATAATAAAATAAAAACACTTAGGAGGATATTCACAGAAAGACCTTTAAAGATATTTAATTTTATTATTCTTATCATAATAAAAGAATTATCTGGAGTGTTCCAGTTAATAGGTTTTAAGATTCTACCTACTAAAAAGAATCTATTTTAAAAAAGAGGTAAACTATGAAAAAAAAGGATATGCAATTAATCTTCACTGATAAAACTTTATTAGATGAGGGCTTGATATGGGAGAAAGAATTATATTTATTACTGTATCAATTCGGATATTTAAAAATAGGAGTAAGTAAAGACCCAGAACAAAGAGCAAGGGACTTAAACAGAAACAGTCCTATTAATTTAATACCAGTACCTTTACCCTTAGGAGTAAAGAGAACAAAAGAGAATACGTCTTATGTTCACGCAAGACTAAAGATAAAGGGTACAGTTTTTAGATGTGAAAGAGCTTTAGCAGATACGCTAGAAACTTACGAGAACATAAAACTAAGAAAGAATAGAGAGTTTTTTAAGATGCTAAGAAATGATATGTCTATGGCAGAATGGAGAAATAATGCAATAGATTTATTTAAATTTATAAGCACAGAAACTGTCAAGATTCTAAGAAAGAATACCTTAGTAGTTAAGAATAGAGAAGTAAGTATAGGCAGGAAGTTTGGTGTTAAAGCTCCAAGAATATATAAAGATAGCTTAAGATTATCTTTAATAAAGTAACACCTCGACTGGTTGGCTAGCTCCAGAATAAAAAAGCTAGCAGTAGTATTTATATATGCAGAGTTTCTTTCCTCCCTTATTTACTCTGCATATATAAATACTAATAAGATAAAGGTAAATAAATGAATGAATACAAGTACATAAAAGAACAAGTTATAGTAAGAGATAACTATAGAAATGGTATAATTAATTTAAATGTTGCTATTGACAAGCTAATCGAATTTGGTTATGCTTATGAAGAGGCTAAAGAATTTTTAAATAAAGAGGTAAAGGATATATTAATATGAGTAGAAATAATTTAGATATAGCAATTTTAATAACTGATGCTATCTTAAATGAGTTTGAAAAGAATGGTAAATGTAATATACCATTAGACGAATCAAAAGATTCTAAACCTTATTCTTGGGATTTACAAGATGTAATTCACGAAGAGTTAGAAAAGATTGCTGAAGGATATTTAAATAAAAGAGTTAAAATAAAAGGTCAAGAGATATATGGTAAAGTAATTTTTGAATATTCTAGCGAAGTGGTTGTAGCAATTGAAGTTAGTAATGAAACATTAGATAACACAATATATTTTAAAAAATCAGAAGTAGAGATTGTAGATGAGGAATCTGTTAGATTAATAAAAGAACGCAATAAATATGGAGGTAATTGATGAGCAAGGAATATAAATATACATATAGATTTAGTGAGCAGACAGTAGATACTAGGTACTACAAAGTAGAATCTAATAAGAAACTTACTCAGTCTGAAATGCAAGATTTGGCTTGGACTGTAGAGGGGACTGGAGGAGAATTTAAATGTGAAGAATCACCAGAATTTAAAGCTACCTTTGAAGGCACTGAATATGGAGATGATGCAGTATATCAAATGGAAGAAGGAGAAGAGGATTTAAAAGATGACGGATTGGAGAATTGGTAATGAGTAAATATAAAGATAAGACTTGGAATATCATAGAGGATATTATGAAAGAAAGCGAATCATTAAGTGATGCTATAAAAAAAGTTGATAGACTTATGATACAAGGAGTAATAGCATTACCTAAAGGTTGTAATAGTTGGTATGAATTAATAGATAAAATGAAAGAGGAATGGCACGACTTATGGATAGGTTGTACGTCTTGGTCAACAGATACTAGAGGAGAATCACTATGAGCAGATATAAAGATTATTTAATGGAATGGGAAGATAGAATAAATGAGATAGAAGGATACGAAGAAAAGATATCTGAATCAGAATGTCTTGCAGAAACTGTAGACTTTGTTATAAATAAATTAAAACCTAAATATGAATTTGAAAAAGTAAATATATATGATATAGTTTCTGAACATTGGAATTCATATTGGGAAAAACATAACGTGAGAGGTTGCTAATGGTTAGTTGGAAAAAGAAATATGAAGAGCTAGCAGAATTATTAGTAGGAGATGAGCCTATAGATAGATTTGAACACGAAGAGTTAGTAGAATATATAAAGAGTTTAAAAGATACTGAGGCAGAATTTTATGAA
>Ga0208899_1000663_pt1 | contig 25721 bp, 44 predicted proteins | sample VirMetDEL_Nov_24_FD_184518 | JGI IMG/M metagenome (GOLD analysis project Ga0208899, IMG submission 184518) | Aqueous microbial communities from the Delaware River and Bay under freshwater to marine salinity gradient to study organic matter... | ecosystem: Environmental > Aquatic > Marine >... | reverse complement strand
AACTCAAGCACCCGGTAGTCGCTGTTGCCGCACTCAATGCAACAGCCACCCAGAGCATCTATCGCCAACCCTCTTAGCTTTACCCTTGACCGCCGTTGTACTTCCCGGCGTTGTTCCCTTGTGTACGCCATCACGCCCAGCTTTCCCTGACCAACATGCACCACGTTTCAAAGCTAATCGTTGCCAAGTCATCCTTGCCAGCAAAGTCAGCGTTGATGCTGGATAGGCGCACAACACAACGTATCGGGTGACGGTCATACTTGTAGATAAGCACAGGCTCAGTGCCGGATGCGTCAGCCGCCGTTTCAACTTGCTCCCACCATTCTTGCTTATGTATCACGCCGTGAGCATACCGCTTGGCCTCGATGGTCCAGCCGTCAATGCCTACCAAGTCACCGTGTTCTGCGGCTCTGTATTGTTCGATGTCTCTTTTCACACCGTCAATACCTAGTTCGTCCATACACATCCGTGCCAGCTCTCTCTCGAAATTTGCTCCTTTTCTGCGTCCGTTGGTCATTCACCATTCCCCCGGTAATGCCCCATATCAACGCCGCCCAATAGCTGGCCTTCAGCTAGTGAACGCTTGCTGTATTGACCGTGCTTGTCGGCATCACCCGCCGCCGCCGGGTCATCTTCAAAGTTAGGGCAACCCATATTCAGCAACCGCAACTTTTCAAACTCAGTCGCGTGGTCAATAGTCTTCATGTACTGATTCTTGTGAATGAATGGTGGCTTCTTAAACATCAAACTCTCCACACCAATCTTTCAGACCGACCTTGCCGCCTGACCATTTATACAACTCCATCATCTTTTGTCCCGATGGTGGTGTCCGATGATAAATCCAGTTATTAACTGACGCTCTTGTGACATTCATAATCCTTGCTAGTTCGGACTGTGTAACACCCCGCATCATCATATATTCTGCCAGTTTCAACGATATCTCCTACAAATAGAAATTAACAATATGTCAATCTGTATAAAATTATTGTTGACAGGTCAAACACTATTTCGTAACAAAGGGTATCAGGTCAATCACGACCCCCAGAGGAGTTAGGGAAAATGGACTTATTAGAAAAGATGAAATCGGTAGGTGTCTACCATTTCTCACCAAGCCAGTTGAACCGCCCATTGGCGAACTGGATGTTTGAATATGTTTACCTGTCAAAAGAGAAACGCCGCGAGATAGTCGTTGGCGAGAACGCAGCTTTCGGTACTGCCGTTCACACAGTCATACAAGCTGTTGTGTGTCACGGTCAGGATATCAATGAGTCGACCGAAGAGGCTATGACAGGTTATGACTTTCACCCAGCGAACTTTTCCGATGACAAGCGTGACAAGTTCCGTGAACTGATACCAGCCGCCGCTAGTGTAGGCATCGACCTACTATCTCCCTTGTTTGCTGGCGCTCAAGAAGAGCGCAAAATCGAGCTTATGCTGGACGGTGTGCTGGTGCCTGTGATGGGTTATGTAGATTTGTTCAAGGACGGTCTGCTGGCTGAAATCAAAACAAAGGCACCACGTCAGGGTATGGTTAAGAAGGACGGCACTAGAAGCTGGGCAAAGGCATCACTGCCTAAAGAGCCGCAGTGGGAACATGTCTTGCAAGCCGCCGTGTACTGGAAGGCCACAGGTGCCACACCAAACATTGCATATGTATCGGCAGAGGATGGCGTCATCTTCAGTCCTGATAATTGCGACAAGATGTCGCAGGATATTCTTGATTTTGCCATAGAGGAAATCCGGCGTAAGGCTATTACGCGGCAGAACCTGCTGGCAGTAAGCACCGACCCGAAGGTGCTGGCTGGCCTGATGGAGCCAGACTTCAACCATCCATTCTATTGGGGACATCAATTTGTAAATGACGCAAAGGAGTTGTGGAGCAATGTCTAACGTATGGGAAACACTGAGCAAGATTGATTGCTCTAAGCATGTCGAAAAGAAAAACGGTTTTACTTATCTGTCATGGGCGTGGGCTTGGACTATTCTCAAGCAGAACTACCCGACAGCACAGGTAACTAAGCATCTGTTCCAGATTAATGGCAACCAACTGCCATACATGCTGGATGCCGATGGTAACACATATGTTACCGTTACCGTCAAGATTATGCCGGAAGGTGATGCCAGCAGCATCTCCGCTCTGGAATCAGCTACAGAGATTATGCCTGTACTGAATCACGCTAATCGTCCAATCAAGAACCCTAACAGCTTTGAGGTGAACACTGCCTTGCAACGCTGTATGGTCAAGGCAATCGCCTTGCTTGGTCTTGGTTGCTACATTTACGCTGGCGAGGATTTGCCAGCAACATCTGACGCTGGGGGTGGGGACAGCTCTCCACGGAAACCAGCAACGGGGCGCACCTCACCATCAAACTTTTCCGAAACAAGTGATGTAACTCCATCTAGCGGTGGTGGGGTGCAAATGCCCAAAAAGATTGCGTCTCCTCTTACAATGGAACAGGAGATTGCGATAGCGCCGGACTTAGATTCGCTGAAGAAACTTTACACGCGACTAGGGCCAGCGGCGAAAGACCATAACCATCTATTCACTAAACGTAAAAAGGAGTTAGAAGCCAATGGCTGATTACGACAACAATATGCGGGGCGTACTGTTCCCGAATGACAAGGGTGACAACCCAAAGCGTCCTGACATGACAGGCAATCTTGAAATCGAGGGTATCAAATACAGGGTGTCTGCTTGGCAAAAAACCAGCCAAAAAGGGACTGATTTTCTGTCGTTCGTAGTTGAAGAGGACGATGGCACCCGCCGGGCGGCACCGATGCAAAATGGTGCCAATAATGAGCCATTAAATGACAGTATCCCCTTTTAAGATAACTGTAGTACCTGACGGCCTCATCATCGAAACAGGTGATGAGGTCTATCACATCGTCATGGACAGTGAGGAAATGATGATGCTGTCAACGCAAATCGTGTTGATGCTGACACAGGAAAACCGCGACAAAAGCAAGATGAATGGTTCTGGACATGTGGCCGGGCATTAAACGCAACAAGACCGTCAAGGTAAAGCGTACGGTTAGACCGGGTACATGCAGTTTTTGTGGCAAGGGATTTGATTGGAACATAGACCCCGGCATTGTGAATGGGGCAAAAAAGGAGTTTTGTGGACATGAATGTTTTCGGAAAAATATTGAGCAAGTTGTTCGGCACGACTACGGCGCGGACTTTGACAGCCTCTGATATTGAGGCACCAGCGCATCACTGCCTACCAGCTATGGAGCGCATTATACGCGCTACATGCACGGTGACAGGCGTTACTAGGAACGAGTTACTATCGGCTCGTAGGCCAGCCAAGTTCGTACATGCGCGGCATATCGCTATGTATCTGGCTCGTGAGTATACGACACTCAGCTTTCCTCAGATTGGCCGTGCAATGAACAAAGACCACACAACGGTCTATTATGTGGCTAATAAGCTGGCGAATCGTAGCCGTGGTGCCACGATGATGAACCGTGACATTGCTGCTATTAAGAAGGCGGCTGGCTTAGATGGCTGACGATTACGTCAATCATCCACCCCATTATAAGCAGGGTGACATTGAGTGCATTGATGCTATAAAGGCTGCGCTTGGAGATGGCTACACATACTATCTCCAAGGTAGTATCATCAAATATATCTGGCGGTTTGAGCATAAGGAAAATCCTGTGCAAGACCTACAGAAATCAGCATGGTACTTGGACAGGCTTATAGTGGAGATGCAGAAATATGGCGAGGACTAGGCACGTTGCTGTCAAGTCTATTGGTCAAACTGTAGCCGGACAAATCGGAGAACACATAGCCGCCGCCGCAATCTTGCAACAAGGCTGGGGCGTGGCTATGGCTAGTCAGGATTCAGTTGACCTTGTGGCTTGGAACAAGGACACCGGGCAGAGACTTCTCATACAGGTTAAGTCTGCACAAATTAGCAGAAACAGCCGAAACAAATTAGAGTTCCAACTTAGTCTTGGCGGAAATAAACGCTTACCAACTCGCTATGATTTTGACATAATGGTTCTCGTTTCAAGCGAACAAAGGGCATGTTACTTCTTACCTGTAACATCCATCAAACAGAAAAAAATGAATCGCGGCATTGCGTTCTTTGAGAACCAAGAGCTAGAAGCGGATTCGTGGCAAAAAGCAATAGAGGAATTGTATTATGAACCTACCCAACAGAAGACCTTGCGTAACTACAGACATCGGAGCCGGACTAGCAGTGACGGTTAGTTTCCACCCAAACACAGGCGAGGCAGTTGAGGTATTTATGACTGGCCGTGGTAAGGCCAGCGACAACACATTGACCGAAGCGTTGTACCAGCTAGGTGTAACGGCTTCTAAGCTGATGCAGGGCGAACATGATGAGGTTGAAGCAGTAGCATGAACCTAGACGTACTCAGGGAAGAAATCACGGCTGATGAAGGCTGTAAGTACGAGATATATTTAGACCATCTCGACTTACCGACTTTCGGCATTGGCCATCTCATAAAAGTCGAAGACCCTGAGTACGGCAAACCTGTTGGCACTGAGGTCAGCGAGGAACGTGTCAAACAGGCGTTCAATCTGGACATCCTGATTACAGTAGAAGACTGCCGCCGACTGTACCCAGAATGGGACACATTCGGTGATGAGTTGCAGCATATCATAGCCAATATGATGTTTAATCTGGGCTATCCGCGCCTTGAACGGTTCCGCAATATGTGGGCGGCTGTGCGCGACCACGACTACAATCGGGCGGCAGATGAAATGGTAGATAGCAAATGGTATACTCAGGTTCCTAACCGCGCTAGGCGGCTAGTAGGAAGAATGAGGAACTTGGTCTATGAGCAAGACGCTAGTTGAATATAAGATTATTCCGCGCCTAATGATGCTTGCCTTTACGGTGATGTCTTGGAAAGTATGCGACTGGTTTATGTCGCTGGGCGCATCTGCAACAACACAACAAACAGCTTTCGTTAGCACCATAGTCGGAGCGGCTACTGGTGCTTTTGCTGTATGGATGGGACACGAATCAAAATGATACAGGCACTGATAGGCCCGGTTACAGGGCTGCTAGATAAGTTTATCGAAGACAAAGACCAGAAGAACAAACTGGCTCACGAACTGGCTACAATGGCCGACAGACACGCTCAAGAGCTTGCCAAGGGGCAACTGGACATAAATAAGGTAGAAGCGGCTCACAGGTCGCTGTTCGTGGCTGGTTGGCGTCCTTTTATCGGCTGGACATGCGGCGTGGCGTTAATGGCTCACTTTGTGCTGTTCCCGGCTACTGACTTTGTTGTGGCTTATATGGGCTACAACGTGCCACCGATGCCAGCGTTTGACATGGACAGCCTGATGACCGTGTTGCTTGGTATGCTGGGTTTGGGCGGTATGCGTAGCTTTGAGAAGCTGAAGGGCGTGTCTAAGTAATGGCTAAGAAGAACTACATCAAAGAAGACGCAAAAGAAAAGTTCCCGGCATACACCAAGGCGTTCTGGACACCGCAAAAGTTCGGTGCCGCATCTGAAGTGCGCTCTATCAGCGTGGAAGACTATATGAAAGAAAAAAACCCCAGAGGCCAAGGGGGAACCTCTGGGGTGGAGTTAGGGAGGAAAACAGAAAGCTAGGATGTGGAATAGCTTTCTTCTCTCCGTTCTACCCAACTCAACGCTGAGTTGCAAGCATTAAACGTCAACACTTCCAACAATTCGTTTTCGTCAAATACCTTTACTATGCACTCACCTTGCGGTGTGCGCTGTTCTATCTCATGCCGAATCCTTGGCTTCCACATAACAGTCTCCTAGTAGTTTACTCCTAACCATACTAGGCTGACCAATAATCCGGTCACTGTCAATATAAGTATTCCGGCGGCGATAATTTCTAGCACCTTTTGTCGCATTTCCTGTTGCTTGTAAATAGCTTCCTGTCGTTGCTTACGAATACGCCCTTCTAGCTGAATCAGGTCAGCCCACGCTTGCGGCCCATACGACATATTGAGAAACGTCTTCAGCTCCTGACGCTGGGCTTCGAGCTTCTTCTTGGCTGTATAGGCTTGTAACGCCTCTTCCTCAATGGAACCAGCAGAGAATAGCTTCTTAAACAGCGGTGGATTCTTGGACTGCTTTTCAGCTTGGTCAACGTCACTAGCCATCTTCATCCAGCGCGATACGTCACCCATACAGGATTCTATATCGCGTCCGGCAGATATCATCTGCTTTATGGTGTTGAACGCCGCCGTTGCCCCAGACACGGCTGCTGCTATTGTGATGGGTTCCATAGGGTCAACATACCTGGTTTAAGTATCTTACAATTGTACGATTTAGGCATTAAAGCACCCTTGTGAATACTAGCTATGTCGTTTCCCATCTCATGCGCACGTTGTACGCACTGTTCTCTGTCTTTATATGGGCCTCTTGTGTCGTGATATTCCCAGCACTGGTCAGGTAATGCAACCATACACGCTAATACGATTGCCTTAAACATCTCTGCCAAGTAGCTTTTGAACGGTCTCGGTTTCCCATATCCGTATCAAAACCCACACACCAGTAAACACAGCCACCACATCCGGTGCCATCTCAAGCCAAGCTGCTACTGTACCTGTGCCAGCCGCTACATCGACGATGACTTTGTTTTCTTCAGTCATCATCATCATCCCTCCAATGCCGAAATGCGAGCCTCTAAATCTTCAATTCGTGTTTGTGCTTCTTGCAAGGCTTTAACAGCTTTCATGTACAAAACAGAATACTTTACAGACTTCAAACCGTCGTCATTGGTTTTGACCAAGCCGCCCATACCAGCAGCCTCAAGTTCCTGTGCAATCACACCGATTTGATTTGCTTCGTCAAGGTTGTGTTGAATCAAACTAAACTTGCGAACCTGTAATGCTTTTATGTCATCCCACTGAGAAGACGCATCGGCTATGTTTTCTTTGACAGTTTGGTCTGAGATTGCACCATAAGAATTGTTCGTGTTTTCAGCATCGCCATCGCCTTTGATGCGGAACTCACCAGCATTACCATAAACCCTAATAATATTTCCGCCAGAACCTAAATCACGGCTAAGTGTAGTAAAACCACTACTGGCCACAGTAAAACCAAAGTTGCTACTGTTTATTGTGCCGGAAGTTGTACCAACCCAAAATTCTCCTGTATCTGTAAACCTAGCAACTTCAGAACCATCAACCTCGAAATCAATACTGCTATTGCTTTCAGTGTTATTTGGGTCGCTTCTGATATCTATGGTTCCAGAGCCACCAAGAACACCAATGTTTGCAACCTCAACAGTGCTTGTGTAAAACTCAATGCCGCCAGTGTTAGTGCCACTGCCTGTAAATCTCAGATTGTTACCTGATGAATTGCCGATATCTAAATCGGTTTGTGGCGAAGCATTGTTAATACCAACGCGGTTGTTTGTGCTGTCAACATATAGCGTGTTAGTGTCAACGGTTAAGTCGCCAGTTACGCTCAAGCTGTCGGCGCTAGGACTTTCAAGTGCCACAGCCCCAGTAGACACGTTCTTCATGTCTACCATCAACTCACGAATAGCGTTATTTATTCCAGACGGTAGACAATTTTCATCTATGTCAATGTCTTGAATATCTGTATTTAACGAATTTGTGGCGCTGTAGTCGCGGATAGATGCCTTTGTCATTTACACCTCTAAATGTAAGGATTGACACCAAGTAGAGACGTATCCCAGGCAGCTTTTAGGGCGGTAACATCTGACGCATTTGATATTGCGGATGCTGACGGTGCATCTCGTAATGCCTGTTTACGCGCAGCAGATGTAGCTTGTGCATCAGCATCAGCAGTTTCAACAGCTCTCATAAATTCGACATCTTCATCCGCAAGCAAATCTTTACGCACTTCCCTAATTTTATCACGCATCAAATCTTTGGCCTTTGTCATATCAACTTGGATAGAACCATCCGACAATGCCCAAGCGTCTCTAAATGAGCGGTCAGTCGGCACTTGAGCATCTTCTACAATAGTATATGACTTGCCAGCAGGAACATCTTTTGCAGCTATTTCATCAACAGTAAGCTCTGTAGAAACTGGGGTCACAACCACCATATTTCCGTTATCATTTGTGTAAATAATTTTAGCCATTTTTTACCTCAAAAATGCAATCATTACGTTTTCTCTATCCACCAAAGTTCCGGCCAAGTTTACCAGTTGAACTTCGACGCTGCCGTTCGTAAAGTTTGTAGGAGTAATAATGGTTGGTACAAATGTGCTAACGTCGCCTGCTGTACCCATTATAACATAATCATTGTCAGTCATATTGGTTGTAAAATTAACCGTGATTCGACCAGTTCCGTCATCTGAAACAGAAGATACACCGCCAGAACCTGCTAGTGTATCTGTTGAATGGTTGTAATGTATCCAAGCTCTTGGCAAATAAACGCTCGTAGTTGAACCAAAACCAGCATCAGCTTTAATATCGCCATCGCCCAATATTCTAAATGTGGCCCCAGATGGTCCTCTCGGGAAAAAACGAACCTCACTGTCAGCCGTGGTAGCACCGTCAGAATTATAATCACCAAAAATTTCAAACCGTGTGTTTTCGTTCCGAAGCCTAACTGTCCCAGCAGAAGTTACAAGGTCAATATTGCTATTGGCACCAGTTGTGGTGAATGTGGCATTTGTGCCAGTGCTTGAGCCAGCATCAAAAGTAGGCCTTCCAGAACTGCTAAGGCTAAGGCAATCATTTCCATTTGTACGGAATGACATTGTATTACTAGAGTGGTCATATTTAATTAGACCAACATCAAGGTCTTCTGGGTCTCCAAATTTTATCTCAGCGCTGTTCGCGTTAGGTGAGGCAAATTGCAAACTTACATTTGCGTTGTCCTCTATACTGATTTCTCCGCTAAGAGTGTCTGTTCCACCGTAACTTCCAGTTTTTACATGTAAGAAGGCATCTGGTGAAGTGGTTCCAATTCCTAGTTTTCCGTCGTTCTGGAGACGAGCTTTTTCTGCACCATCAACACTCATCCTAATGTGGCTATCAGCTTTTGCGGCGGCTGGGTCTGCACTGATATCAATAGAGCCGGAAGAGAATATGCCATTTACGCTAGCAATACTCTCTGTTGTATTTCCGTAGATATCTATTCCGCCAGCAGCAGTCGCGCCTGTGTCTGTCAGTCTTATAGTTGTACCGCTGCCGCTACCTGATACTTCAAGAAACTCTGCCGGGGTTGTGGTGTTGATGCCTAGCCTATTGTTTGTTTGGTCAACATATAGGGGTGTAGCTTGGCCTAATCCCTCAGCTAAATGGCTCATTTGCTCCCGCATAGCGTTGTTGATGTCGCTTGGCACCATTACACCTTCTGCGAGCGATATACCGCCTATGTCGGTATTATTGGCTGGATTAGTGTCATAATCCGTAAATTTATCTTTTGCCATTTATTTCTCCTAGAGGTGCAACCTCTTTATAGCATTATTGCTGTTGTTCTGCCAGTAGACCGCTAATAGTGGCTGGTACTGCTGGCGTTGCAGTCGCGGCTCTTAAAGACGCACCCGGCGTCTGTATAATGTTCCTAGCTATTCTTCTTCCTAATTGCGTTTGATAGAAGGGCTGTGCGCCTACAGCAGCAACACCAGCTAAAGGAACCAAAGATGGTTTTAATGCCATTGCTGCTAAAAGGCTTCTGTCTTCCGGTATTGTTTTTCCAATAACATCTCTGGCAGTCATAGCTAATTCTTGTTGCGGCATTTGACCTGTAGCGAATCTTGTCTTGTCGATACTTACATCAGCAGACTTCATTCCACGAAGCATTTGTGCTGGTGTGAATAGTCCAACATCGCCAGCGGCAGATGTCGCAGCTTTCCTTACTGGCTTCATGTTTTTGTATGCTTCACGAGCGGCAGATAGGGCTTTTGCCTCTGGATTTTGCCTAATCAACTCATCACGCAGATAAGACTGCATCTCAAATAATGCCCGGCCCATTTGCTGTTTATCTGGGTCGCCAGTTCTTATGTAAGTAATAGCTTGCTTGCCAAGTGCGCTATCAGCCTTCTTGATGGCTTCCCCACTCATTCTATAGCTTTCATCATATAATGAAGGCCCGATTGTTTTGTTTAGTTTTTCTCTCATCTGCCTAAACATATCGCTTGGCAAATCAGTGTTATTTTGAACAATCTCATTTATCTTGTTTTGTAGTGGCCGTGCATCCGGCATACCAGCTTTTGGCGTAGCCTCTCTAAATGCTGATGATAGCGCGTCTTCAGCCGCTTCCATAGCTTCAACACCAGTTTTGCCAGCCGGAACCTTAAACTTAATAGGAGACAAAGCGCCTTCAATCATTCTATTGTCGAATGATTCTACAACTTCTCTTTGCCCACCTTTTATAACATCACCAAGCAAAGGAACAGCCGCTAGACGCTCTTCAGTTGCCTTTATAAGAGGCCCAAATGATTGCCCAACTGTAGGCTGAATCTTCTCAGCTATAAGACGTTTTGCTGGCTCTGTAACTCTAGGCAAGACCTCTCCAGCGCCTCTTAATAGGCCACCAGCCGCCATAGAAACACCAGCTTCTGGTAGACGTTCTTCTATATCACCTTCAGCACTTAGAAGGCCATACAATCCACCCTCACCAGCCGCTAATGCTGTCTGAGATATTTTTGGTGCGGCTTGAAACAGTCTTGTGCCGGAAAGTAACGCACCACCAGCTAATGCTGTAGGCAGTGAACCAGCTATCTCTGCTGTTAATGCAGATGCTGGGTACTCTTCTTTGAACTCTTTACGCTTTGCTTCAAACTCGCCCATACCAGCTTGAAACGCTGGCATAAACTCTTCGCCTCGTAACGCAGCCATAGCGCCTTTACCAGCACCGACAAGTTCACCAGCACCGCCAAATGTAAGACCCTGTGCCAATTCTCTTGCAACGCCGGGGATGAACTTTGCACCAGCGGCCTTGGCCTCTGCTGTGGCTTCGCCAGTAAACTCATCTGGCATAAACATCATCTGTTGCTGTTTTTCTTTTTCCGCTCTTAATCTAGCGGCTTTTGCTTTCAGCCTGATGCGTAATTGTTCTGGAGTTTCTGCCATATTAATTTCCGATGCCTAAGTATGCTTTTTTATCTGCCTCAGGTAGATACGACCAGTCAGCTTGGTCAAAACCCTCTGGCGCAATGTTTATGTCTACCGCTGGTTGCTCGACAACATCTTCTTTCCCAGAACCTTTCTTAAAGACTGTTCTTTCAGAATCTTTGACTACTTTCTGAGATAAAAGTGATTCATCAAATTCTGGCATTTCAATAGCATCATACATATTCATGTATACTGGATTAGAAACTTGTGCATTGTATTGTTTTATTTGTCTGCTCAAGTTTTTGTACTTTTTCTTGAACATTCTTGTCATGGCATCTTTAACAACGGCTCTATTTTGCAGGGCGTTTACGTCACCACCCAAACTCCACAAAATACGAATAGCGTCTTGCTCTGTCATAACGCCGCCACCGACAGTTTCCAATCTAAACTGCCCTATGAGGCTTTGTAATTTCCCTCTAGCAAGAGCTATGTTTAGCTCTTTTTCTGTCAAATCTGTAAACTTCGTGCCGTCAACGTCTGCATTAACTAGGTCAGAAAACAGAGTTTTAGTATCGGCAACAAAGTCAGAGTATAGACGGTTCAAGCCTTGAGGTGCCTTTTCAATCGATTCAAGATAACTTGTAAGACCTTCCATACTCATTACACTTAAATCAATCTGTTCCTCTAGCTGGTTCAGACTATTTACATTCATTATAACTTTTGATTCTTGCCCTACTGAAACAACATTAGAGCCTCGTGGCATTGGAATTAATTCTTCTCCATCCGCTCCGGGGACAGACAATAATGTTTGACCAGTGCTTGTATCAAATACAGCCGCACCTAGTTCAACTCCTTTGCTATCTACTACTGTTCCTTTAGCCTGATACTGACCCTTAGTTGAACCGCCAACAATTTCTCTTAAAAATGCCTTCGCCTCTGGGCTTTCTAAGGTTCCGTATATTGCCATAGCTTCTTGCATTTTAGCTGTTGGTGCTACTGACTTAATGTCAGAATATGGCTTACCATAAACAGCAAGGCCATATTGGTCAGCTTTAGGGTTTTCTGGGTCAAACACATAATCTTGCTTTTCACCACTGGGTAATGTTCTTGTGGTGATTTTTGGCTCTTTTTGACGTTGCCTTTCAGCTATTTGTGATTCAATATTTCTACGACTTAACTCATCAAGCCGCGCCTGCCGTTCAGCGGCCTGCTCAGCCGCTTGCGCTTCTGAAAATGCCCTCATACCTACGTCACCAGCTTGTCCCAGCATTTGACCAAGTGTCATCGGACGTTCCTGATACCCGCCAAGCTGCAATAAAGCGCGACCAGCCGCGCCTAGACCAGCCATGCCAGCAGAACCAGGCTCAGGTAAAAACCCGCCTATGGCAGCGCCTAATCCAGACGGCGCTTGCGTTGGTGCGGTGGCTTTTTGCGCTGGTAGAGGAGTTGGTGTCCCAAAATATTTTTGCATAATAGCGGCGCGAGACTGTGGCTGTTGTTGCGCCTCTCTTAGAGCCGCTGTTCTCAAAGACTGCATAGCCATAGCATCTTGTATGCCTTGCATATCTTCTGGAGTAGTGGTTGGCTGTTGCGCCATAATATTGCTTATAGCACGAGGCTGAGTAACGCTCATGTTACGCAATGATGGGAAACCTGGAAGAACTCCGTCAGCCATTTTATCTACCCCCTAGCAAGCCAAGTATGCCGCCACCTAATGCACCATACCCAGCACCAAGGCCAGGTATCATTCCACCTAATTGTGCTCCACCCATAGCACCGCCTAAGAAAGATGCTGCTGGGTTGTAGAACATAGGAGTCTGGGTCTGTGTTCCTAACTGACCGCCATAAATAGCGGCTAAATAATTACTGAGCTTTTCAAATGGTCTGCCTTGCTCAAACTGATATCTTTCAATGTCAGCGGCGAGTTCAGCTTGCGCCTGTGCCTCACGAGCGGCTCCAACACCAGCCAAGCGTTGTGCATCTAGATAATCAAGCTCTGCCATTCCTGGCGCTGCTGCCGCCGCTCCAAGCTGACGCTCAATACCTTGCGTTTCAAGGCCAGCTAACGCCTGTTGCGCGGCCAACTGGTTCTGACGCTCTCTTTGATAGTCAGAGTAGCTAATATCTGCTGCAATATCACCTAGCGCTTTAGCTTGAGCCGCACCCCCATATCCAGAGCCATAACGTCCAGCAGTTGCCAGTTGCGCTTGTAACTGCTCTTGCACAGGTGTCATTGCACGTTCAATAGCCCCAGACAAACCAGGCGAACCACCTAAAAAATTGCCTTTGGCTGTTTGGCGTATCATACGCATGCTTTCAGCAGGCATTAAACCACCAGCCATGGCTCTTTGTGTTAAGTCTTGAGCTTGGCCTATCAATGGAGAGCCAGCCAAAGCCCTTTGGCGTGTCATCTGTAAGGCTTTTTGGCTTTCTGGAGAAAACCCTACGACTGTGGAGCCTGGGTAGTAATTTGGCCCATCTGATTCGTAAAGTCGTTTAGCTTCTGATAGCCCATATTTAAAGTAAGGCAGAGCGTATTCCGCTGGCATACCTTGTGTACTTGTGATTGTGCGTGTTTGCCCGCCGCCTTTGCCAAAGCTCATTTTATATTTCCTTTATCAATACAGTTGACGACGCCTTGTAATCTTTTAGTTGGCGCTCCCAGCCTTTGCGTCCGATAATTTCCATTCCACTGCAACCGTGGTCTCTAGCCCAATTTACGATTTCTTTTTCAGCTTCTATTAATTCGTCCATTTCGCCGCCAGCTAACCAAATCCTGCAAATAGCTTTTTTAGGATAGTCAACTATTTCAGTCACTATAACAGAATTTTCTAACGGAAAAAACTGCGCTTTTCCTTGCTTTATAGAGTCCAAAACATCTACGGAAGTATGCGTCCCGCCGGAATATTGTAAAGCTGCATCTATATGATGCGCTAATCTTTCAAATTCATCCAATAATGACATAAGCAAACCTAGCGTCATGACCTTGGTTATCGTGGTTTATAACCATATTCCCGTCAGTGCTTGTGCTATCTATCCAGGGATTATGATGATAAGGGCTATGGTCTTGGCCAGCCCAAAGAACCACACTGCTTGTAGAATACCGCGGGTCTGTGTGTGTTGTCTGCGTAACATTTGCGTTTAGTGTCACATATCCAACGCTATTCAACCCACCGTCCACCGTCCTATTTAACACCTCAGCTATTTCTCTAGTTGTTGCCGTAACAGGATTTAACCTACGAAAATTAGTAATTTTTTCTGAAGTAGTCATCTTCCGCCTATATCTCTAGCCTCAAGGTCAATGCCCTGCATAATATTGTGACTATTTGTAAATAGCAATTTTGCTCTGTGATATCTGCCTGTAGCCCTAAACGGCACAAAGCCGCTAGTATTCATGCCATTAGATATTGAATAAGACACAGTATCTGTCGTGGTGTTTCTAACGCCAATAGATGCCTCAACAGTTCCAGCGTCAAAGTAAGGGTACAGTCTTGTTATTATGCTGTGCTTGCCAGTGCTTAAAGCCGCCTCGCCTGTTTCTATAGTTGACGGTGACAGAGGTGAGCCGTTGAATGTAAACAACTTGTCGCCAATACCGCACCCAAAGAAATATTCTCCACCTTTTAGTGCGGGGCTGTCTGTCTGGATGGTAAACGCATCAATCGTTGCAGAGAGAGTGTCTAAAGCATCAACTGTGTAAGCAGCGCTAAAGAATGGTGCAATGTAATCAATAGCAGTCTCAAGTAAAGACCAACGACCAATCTCGTAATTATAAACCAGAACCTTGTCGTTGCTACCATCAATGCTGTCAACACTTGCATAGCACCAGAACGCCAGTTTGTTTACTGGGTCAACGCCAGCAGTCATATTTCCAGCAAAGCCAGAGTTAAAATCTTTATTGAAAAAATCGTCTACTTTTTCGTTACCAATAGCTGTAGACCGCTGACCATCAAACGCATAAAAACCATCGTCACTTAAATAAAATATTAATGAGCCTATGTGACAGATGCTGTTTGGCACTTTACAGCCACGTTGAGTTTCAACTTTGTCAAACTGCCATATCAAGGGTGGCCCTGTGTATGTGGCTCTGACAATCGCACGTTCCATTAGTATTGTGCAGTATTCGCCGCCAACGATACCGCTAATATGACCTGCATCAACAATGTCTTGAAAATCGCTTTGTGCGGTGCCAGCAGTCCAGCTTTCTGCATCGTTAAAGCCAGACCAATAAACACGGTACGGCACTCTGCCAGAACCTGTGTTTACATCAGCAAGCCACACAAAATCACGCACAATAGCAATGTGATTAGCAGTTGGAGGTGAACCAGCTAAATCAGAAAATATTGTGTCTGTCGTTAAGTCAAACTTTTGTGGGTTTGAAGTAATCCCACCAGTGGCAAGCACAACCTCTCCAAACTGTGCAAATTTCCAACGCTGGTTTCCAGTAAGGGTGTACCCACCGACTTTACTTACATCATCAAGCGCGGCTGTTGCTGCATTAAATTTGTATAATTTACCAGCGTCACCAGCGAATAAAAACGCAGAGCCAGATGTGTTTTTAGATGGGAATATACCGCGTATAGTCGCTGTAGCAGAGCCACTATAAGCAGATGGCTGTGGGAACGACCTGTAGCCACCGACAAACGGCACAACATTTGTAGCTGTTGTAAGACCAGGATTACTAAAATCAGCTTGGTCTGGAAGCCAAGGGCCAAAATTAATCATTGTATGTACCAAACCTCACTGCCAGTTGTGGCGTTAGACCATACCTCAGAACCAACTGCTACGTCAGCCCATATTTCACCACCATCCGGTATATCAGACCATGTTTCAGAGCCTACAGATTGTAACGACCATATTTCTGAGCCTAGAGCAACCAAAGACCAGTCTTCGCCTAATATTTTGGCTGTAGATGATACTATATTTTGTAAAGCTACAGAAGATGCACCACTAAGTGTAGCTACAACATTACCTGATGCAGTCATTTGCACGGTAGCTGATATGGAACCGTAAACAACAGAATTTGCCGTTGATGTAACTGTAATGCGAATATTAGGTGAGGCTGTTACATTTTGAACGCTTTGAGCGGCGGTAACCTGTGTTATTGCAATGTTAATTGCGGCAGCTAAAGCCTTAATAACAGATGTGCTGGAAGACACCGTAATAGCAGTGCTTGCAGTGCCAGAAAATAACTTTATAACTTCAATCGCGCTAGATTGCGTTATAACGGCGTTTACTGAGCTAGAGGCTGAAACTATTACAATCGGTGAAGAAGCCGCTGTGAGAGCCGCAGAAGCCGCAGCAATAGCGTTTGTAAAGCCAAGCGCGTCTAGCTGGTCAAGGTTGCCAAATGTATCTAGCTGCTCAAGCGTACCCCAGCTATCAAGTTCCTCTAGCGTAGCCAAGGCTGTACTCCTTAGTCTGCTGAGATATCTAAATCACCAGATGCAATACGAAGAATATCGCCAGTAGCGATAACTTTACTAGCAGTAAACGCACCATGAATTAGCAAATTCCCAGATGTGCTTGCGTCAAATATACCAAAATGACTTACTGTACCCCAGCTTCCTGTAGCCGCTGGAAACTCAACAGCAGCATTGCTGCTTGCAGTGCCAGATGCAGCCGCGGAGAATGTAGCCGCCACTCTAGCGTATCCATTTCCAGTCAATTCTGTTCCGCTATTGTCATCATTAAATGACGCAATAGATAACCCCACATAAACCGCTGTTGGTGACGAATATGCGCCTGTTCCTAAAATGTGGTCGAGAATTTCATTCTCCAGATAATCAGACATTGCAGACATAACTTATTTCTCCGCTGTTACGTTCTGCCTCATATAGACAGATTTTGTGGTTAATGGCCCAGTGCCGTAATGTGAACGCTCTTCGTCCAGTCGCACTTCATTTATAGCACGAGTAAACTTTTCATCATACTGAGCAGCCCTAACTTCATCTAATAAATACATATAGGCTTCTGTTAAAGCGCCATATAAATAAACATCAGGAGAACGTGTAAACAATATCGGAGTTGATACAGCAGACAATGCGTCTACAGAACCAATGTAAACAATTTCAGCCGTATATGCGCTATCTGGTATTGGGCGAAACTTTATCTCTTTACCGACTATACTATATCCTTTTGGCTTGCCCAAACCGTTGCTGGAATACTGCGAATCCAAACCAGTAGGAGATGCGTAATCAAGTATTGTTAAAGGGCTTGTAAGCAACTTAACTTCGCGTACCTCACGCAAATCTGTTGGCAACGCTACATACTCGTCACCAGGAGTTAAAATAGACTGAGACCGCTTTTCTTGTTCGCGTGTCTCAAGCTCACGATTAATCCTACTTTCTGCCAGCGTAATAAAATCTGGTATCTGATTTGTTAAATCATCACGAGCTAAAAAGTTTGCTATAGATGTCTGTAAATCGGAGTAAGTTGCTATAGCCATTAGATGTTACCGCCGCCTGTTCTAAACGCCCGGTTCTCGTTGCTATTCAGCCACGCCTTCCAAGCCTTTGGGTTCTCGCTAGGCTTGCCCAGCTTTTCTAGTAGGTGATGATACACTACATTCGGTATTTCTGCCACATGTTGCATATGACGCTGGGTGCCTCGTAAATTACCATAGCGCCAGTCGTCACTCATTTGCTTGTTAATCTTCAGTAGATTATCGAACTTCTGGGTAGTCTCAATGACAGTAGAACCGTCAGAGCCTTGATTTAGATAAATCTCTTTGCCTGTATTGGCATCTTTAGAAAGTAATCTCTTCATGTTTTTCCCTTAAAAGAAGAAGGGGCGGCGAACCGCCCCCTCTATGTTACTTAGGCACCTGACAAGTCGAAGATACCAGCGTGTGCTTTTGGAGCTTGTACTTTCAAAGCCCACTCAGTCACAATCTGGAACTTCTCGGCGTCACCTGTTGGCGCGATTTCGTTCTCAGCAAAGTTACGGCCATTGATGGTCGCAAGAGAAGCGAAGTCTGGGTCAATCAGGAAGATGCGGTCATTTGACAGGAACCGTGAAGGAGCTACTTCGATGGTGCCGAAGTCAGTCAAGAAGACTGATGTCGAACCAACGTAGGTAACTTCTTTAGCGGCTGTCATGTTGACATCGTTGCTAACCAAGTTGCCAGAAGCTGACAAGTCAGAGAAGTTTGCACGGTTAGTGGCCGATGCAACCATCATCTTCGGATTGCCGCCGTCTGTCCAAGCGTCTTGCATGCCGTCTTCAATGAGGGCAAGTGTCAACGCACGGGCAGTACCAGCAGTGATGGTGTCTGTACCTACGCCAGCGGCGAAAGTACCAGCGGCACCTACTGAACCGTTTGTAATCCAGCATGACAATGATGCTGATTTACGAGGGTCAGAACCACTACGAGCAACGTCTGTGTCACCGATAGCTTTTTCGATGTCACGGCGAAGTTCCAATGATTTCAACACCTTCTGGTAGGCTACTTCACGGTCACGGCCAGCTTTTTCAACTGCATCAAGGGTCTTTGATACAGCTACTGCTTTGACCGAAATCTGGTGGTAGTTACCAAGACGGACGGTTGCTGTTGGAGCAACGATGCTGGCGTCTGCGCCTTCCGTTGCGTAGTTGGTGGCACTTGCAGAAGCAAGTTCTTGTACTTGCCATTCAGTGAAGATGCCGTTTGAGGTTTCCTTCTTCAGTGCGCTGAAGATAGGTGTTTCATCGGGGTCAATCCGATAGATTACGTCAGCAAGCTGTTCGCGCTCACCAACGGCAGTTTGGGTCGTGTAAGTCATTTGGTTTCTCCTTCTAAGACTATCTGCCCATTAGGTATGATACGGCTGCATCTACAGACCGCTCTTTATTGAGGCGGTTCATAGACTGTTGCCGTGAACGACTAGCAACCTGTTTCTTTGTGCGTGGCTGTCCAGCTTTAGCCATCTTTGGAGCTTCTCTGGTGCGTTTCTTAGCCGTGGGTTTCTTACGCTGTAGATTGTCCCACTGCATCGCTTTGTACAGAAGTTCCACGGCCCTAGCGTCTGTGGCCTGTGCAACTTCTTCTTCGCTAAATCCGATGTTACGAGCGTACTCAACTACTTCAAGACGCTCTTTATTCCTAACATCATCATCCTTCCACTGAGGGATGCGATTCAGCATTTCAGACCGTTGCGCTCTAAGATGCTCATGAAGCATCTTTTCTTGTTCAGCGGCCTGTTGTTGAGCGATTGCCTGTCGCTCTTGCTCCACTTTTGAGAGGTTGGCTTTCCGATTATCGTACTCTGCTCTAATGGCGTTGTACTCTTCAGCCGTCACCTCTTTTGCTAATGAGACCCAATCAGGTTCCTGTGGAATTGTCTGTTGAATCTGCTGTGCCAGCACTTCAAGTTGCTGTGCGTAGTAGTCTCTGGCTTGCTTTGCTTGCGCGGCTTCTTGTTCAGCAGCTTTGCGTTGCTCCGCAATTTCCATACTACGCTTAGTAAAAGCCTGTTGCCTCTGATAACCTTGTAGGGCTTCGTCAAGGCTGACCTCTATCTCTTCACCGTCTACTTTGACTGTGTAGAGACGCTCTTGAGGTTCCTCTTCTTCGTCCTCGTAGTCATCTTCTTCATCAGACCCTTCAGCATCATAAGCATCATCCTCGTCATCCTCGTAAGATTCAGCCTCAAGCTGAGTGTCTTCTTCGGTGATGTCGGCCTCTGCCTCCACTGGTTCGGAAGCTACTGCTCCCTGCCGCTCTTCTACAACCGTATCCTCTTCGGGGGTATTTAGAAGGCTAATTGCATCATTAATTGAAATAGCTCCGGTTCCGTTAGGATTGTCGGACATAATTATTTCCTTTTCTCAAATTGTTGACGTTTATGCAACTCATCTAGCGAAACTTTTGCCATTTTGCCGTCTTCAACGACCTTATGGATGTATCCTTTCAATGCTTCTAAGTTCTGGCACAGCATATACAGGCGCTCTCTGGCCTCTGTGTCTCCTAATGCGCTTTGCTTCCAAGCATTTGTAAATTCTGTCTCTAAATACTCAAAACTCTCTATGAATATTTCGTTCCGTAAAACGGCTTGGGCCTTTTCAGCCCTAGCCATCTGTTCCCTTGCTTTTCCTTCGTTCATCAAATTCTTTTCATTCCTTGTAAGTTGTATGGGTCTTGGTAATATGATGGTCTTGTAGCGTAAGACAACTGGAATTGCCTATTGAGTCTGTCAAAATCCTCTAATAGACCACCAGTAGGAGCAACATCAAGAAGCCCTGTTCTCGCATATGCTGGCCCTGGTCTAAACTCAGGTGTTCTAATTGGGCGGTCTTTAATACACATGCCGATTTCACTGTCGTATGTGTAACCAAGTTGGCACTCTGCTTCTCCAGTTATTGAGTTTATTTGTGGTGGGATAACATCGCGGTCTCCACCCATACTATCTGGTTCTGGATTTACTAAGTCTGCAAACGGGCCTGTGTAATCTTCGTTTGGCATACCTGTATACGACACTCCGCCAAAGTAACCTTGCGATAAATTGGCTGGCGTTCCAAATGCACCTACGCCGCCTGTAGGTGCGGCTAATACTTCGTCTGGGCTAAATAAACCACCAGGTTGAATACGAGATTCAGGCATACTAATTAATGTTGCTAAGTCATCATAAGATGTTGTCCTTGCTGGCATATTGACGCCAAGTTTACCAAGAAGGCCAGTAAAAGCCGTTCTAACAGGGCTAAGTGCGCCAGCTAGTGTGCTTATTTGCTCACCGCGTCTGGCTCTAGCTTGTAATTCTGGCAATATTCCAGCCAAAGCTGCACGGCTTACAGTTGCATTACCAAGCATCCTGTCGATGTCAGCTGATGTAAAGCCTCTTCCAGCCATTTGTGCATTGCCAAACATAGCGGTAGCTTGACCGGGGCTAATACCACGCATCGTTGCTTCATATGCCTGACGATTAGCTATCTCAGCGGCAATAGAAGCGTCTCTCGCGGCTCTATCTATTTCTGCTTGTGCGGCGGCTACAGCGGCATCTCTATCTTCGCTTCTGCCACCGCCATCCCAGCCGCCTGTGCTTCTGTCGCCGCGTGGGTCGTCTCTGTCATCACCAAAGCCGCTACCGCCGCCATAGTCAGGGAAAGACGGTATACCCATTGGCCCCGGTTCGCCAGAACCACCATTGTCCATAAGCAACTGTGCCTCATCTGGTGTGATGTAGGCTAGTAAGTGGTCTTGACCGCGAATCTCTACGCGGCGTGGTGGGTTCTGGTTTTTCATCTTCTTGGCCATTTTACACTCGCGGTAGGTTGGTTGAGATTTGTGCGTCTGTCACAGCTTTCGCCATACGCAACTCAGCTTCGGCTTGCAACTCCTGACGGCGTAGTTCCATCTCCATCGTCATGCGCTCACGCTCTAGCTGAATATCGGCTTGCATCTTCTCACGCTTCAGCGCCAGTTCTGCTTCCATCTGCTGTTGCTTCATAGCCACCGCTGGGTCAGGCTGTGGTGGCTGTTGCTGTTGTTGCTGTTGCATCATCTGTATCTGCTGTGGGCTATTGAAGAACATATCAGCGTCCTTAAAACCACCAATCTCAGCAATACTACGAAGTGTGTTCACATATTGAGACATGCTAACAATAGGATTGCTTGGCCCTAACTGCATCAAGATTTGCTCCTGCTTTGCAGCAATCTGCGTCAGAAACGCAATCTTCTGCTCATCGTCAGCCGTGCCAAGCCCAACCTGTACCACGACATCGTATTCGCTTGTCCATTCACGCGGGTCAATCGGCACAAAGTTGTTACGCAGACGCACGATGCGCGGTTTGTTATCGTACTTAGTCACTAAGTGCAAGATGCCCTTAAACAGCGATTTAACGCCTGTTTCAGCCATTGTCCGTGCATAGCTTTCCAGCTTTACCTGTGCGCCACGAACAGTCGCACTAATCGCGCTGGCTGTCGTTGACTGCAACGCATTTGCATCTAAGCCCTGTGAGGCTTTGCTCATGCCTGTGCGCTGTTCTTTGATGTTGTCGAGGTAATCCATCAATGGGCGAACTTCGCCGCCTACTGGCGTCCCGCTGATAGGCTGAACCATACCAGGCTGTCTAGCGCGGATAATTCCACCAGCAGTACCCTCAAGCAAATCATCCAGATTGACTTGACCCTCAACAGCAACCATGCGTGGAAGTGTGCTGGTATAAACGCTGTCTAAATACTGACGCATCAATGTTGACTTAATTACTTGTAAGTCTTCAGTCATGTCGTAGATGCTACGACCAATCATGCGGTGCGGCATCAAAATAGGCGACACAACAGCAAACGGAACGTGGTCAAATGGCTCGTTATGCAGGATGTGTGTACCTTCATTGCCAATGGCGCAAATACGGCGGCGTTCAGCAATACCGTCACCGTCATAGTCAACTTTCATAATGCACTCGTAGTACACGACCTCGCGCAATGTCGGGTCAGCCGCGTCAGTGCCTGTATTTGCTTCTAAGTCTTGGAAGCGATTCGTACGCTCTTCATCTGTGTCCAAATCAAACGTGCCAGCATACGCCTCGACTTCTTCGCGGTCATAGCCCATAGCCACTAAGTCAGATACCGTCATAGTTGTTCTATGCGCGACAAAGTGTGCGTCTTCTAAGCTGGTAGCACGGCGATTAACTAGGAACTCTTCCGGCGGTACGTTTATGACCTTAATCTTGCCCTTACGCTCCGTAACACGCACAGACAAATCATACGAACTTTCAAGAGGCACCACCGTTCCGTCATCTTCCATGTACGAATTAAGAATGGTTTCTTGCTGCTCAACCACCTCAATATCTGGGTTAGCCAGTAAGACAGCCAGTTCATCTTCAGTAAGGCCATTATATTCTTCTTCAGTAACACTCTCTTCTTCCTCATAGAAATACTTAACAACGCCCAGCCGGAACAACAGGGCATCCTTAAACCAGTTGTAGATAATCTTGTAGCCTTCATTATCGTGATTAATGATGTAGTTTACATAATCACTGACCTGCTCCGCACGTTCTACGTCCTCTGCCGTGCGTGGGCTAAAGCGTACATATTTGTCATTTGCTGTGAAGACGCGCATCAGGTTCGGCATAATAGCTTCGACCGTATCTGCGACCTCTGTGCTAACTACTGAAGAACGGCCATCGACCTCATTGCCAAATGGCTCACCAAGGTAGAAATCCATAGCGCGGATGCGCTCTTGAGAAAACTCGCTGTCAAAGTGATTAAGCGCGTCAGTAATCTCCGAAGAAATAATGCTATTAAGTTTATAGTCATCCATTTTTGGCATTAGCTTTTTCCTTCGGCTTCGATTGCCCATACATGCAAGTACCTGCCGCCTTGCACATCTTCTTAGCTACGCACCCCTTACAGGTGCCAAACTCAACCGCTTTTGCAGCGTCTACCACCGCAGATGCAGAAATTGAACCCGTCACTCTCGCTTGGGCTTCCTTGCTTAGTTCCAATGGCCTACGGCGTGAACCTCTAGGCCGCATCATAACTCTCGTATACATCAGTCGCTTGCAAACTTTCCTGTAGACTGATTAGCAACTCGGCGAGTTGGCTTGCGCTTTGGCATCTTGCCAGGAAAGTCCTTGATAGTCGTGGACGGGCCTGTGCTTTCAGCGTTCATAGCGTGGCGCGGATTTGCATAAATTGGCTTTGACTTTGGCATCTTCATTTAATTTTTGCTTTCTTTTTAATAGTTTGCTTAATAGCACCAGTCATTCCAATGCCATTAGTAGTCTTCACAGGCACAGGTGTAGGCTCTGGCATAATAACAGGCTCTGCACCAATTTTATAGACTATACAACGCTGTTGAGGTTCGCAGCGCCGTGGGAATGGGCAACCGTCACAAATCTTCATGCTATTTCCTTTTCTTCTTTGCTTTCCGTGCCGTAGATAAGGCAATAGCCACAGCTTGTTTCTGTGGCTTTCCGGATTTCATCTCAGTGCGAATATTCTGCGAGATGGTTTTCTTGCTGTAGCCTTTTTTCAGCGGCATTACTTACGGCTGGCATACTTGCCACATGCTGTGCCTTTTTTGCCACCTTTCTTGCCAAGTTGCTCTTTCATGCCTTTAGCTGTTTTGGTTCCGTACATGATTACCTCAGTTGCTGCTATACTTGCCAGTTTGTGAATTGTTGTAAGGCTTCTTGCCGCTGAACGCTTTTTGACGTGACTTGAATTGGTCTGCGATAGATTCAATTACAGGGTTCACATATGTCCCATAAAAGCTAGTGTCTGTCGGCGTTACGCGCTGTTTTTTATACTTGGATGCCATTACTCAATCCTCAAATTTCCATCTTCTAGGCTGATTCTGCTGGCTATCTTAGCAGATTTATGCACCGCTAGGAAGTTGCCACCAAACGGATAATATTCATAGCCCATAGATGACAAGCGGTTTTCCATTTGCTCTTTGTTAATCTTGATAATCTCAATCAGCATAATAGGCTTGTGTTTCTGTATGGTTTTTGCTGCACCGTCAAGCGCCTCAAATTCCATACCTTCTACATCAATCTTAATAAAATCAACACGTTGCACTTGTAACTTATCAAGCATAATTTGCTCTACCTGTGCTATTGCATTGAGGTCTTGGCCGATGTTTTCGCTCTTGGCGTGTTGCTTGATTTCCATAGAGCCAAAGGTGCCGGGCTGAAAATAATTTGGCTTTGGAATGTCGATAATGTCGTTTTTATCGCCAACCGCCGAATTGTACGCTGTGACATTGAAGCAATTATTTATCGCAATGTTGCCACAAAGTGCATAATACACGCTCTCTTGCGGCTCAAATGCAACGACAGTGCCTTGATTGTGCAGCATCTTGCCCCACTCAATGGTATGCACACCAATGTTAGCGCCGCAATCAATAGCCAACACGCCGGGGCCATTGTCATTGAGACAGGCTTGCAACAGAAACTTGCACAGTCCGACCTCAGTCATGTCGTACTGGCCTGTATTCAGCAACTGAAAACCAACACCGTAGCCGTGCTGGTCATCAATCATCTTGTAGTCGAACCGATTTACAATCATAGAGCCGTGGTCGGTACTCACCACGCTGTAGGCTTGTGGCCTCATAAAATCACCATTTCACTTTGTCTGCCCAATAAGCGGCTGACATTTTCCCTTTAGATATATTCTGAGCGTGTCTAGCTTTGAACGATTTACGCCGTGCCTTCTCAGACGCGGTTTGTGGATTTTTGCCAGCACCAGACACCCCTTGCTGACCAAAACGAATTGTCTTTACCTGATTGCCCTCTTTAGCCACGACAACGTGGCTTTTCTTCGGATGATTTGGTGTGCGCTTTGGCTTGTTATAGCCGGACACACCAGCACGTTCTAACCGTGGGTCTTTAGGCATCGTATTTTACCTCTGTAACTTTTACGCTCTCAAAAGCCGCTTCAATTTCTTCTGTGGACATTCCGGCTCTGAGACCAGCACTAACCGCGATTGACATTGCGCCATCCATAACGTGTTGCCATTTTGCGTCAGAAGTAACGATAAGTCCAGTAGCGTGCATATCCATCATCACTACAATGGCCTCCACCATCTCGTAGTATTCTTCCTCAGTCTCATCAAGTTCTACATCAATGTCCAGATTCCGCATCGGAAACTTGATAATGTTGTCAGTCATACTACCCATCCTGTGTTTGGTTTCAGACTACGCTTGCTACTATAGCCTCTCGAATAGCCGCCAGCAATGGCACCGCTTTCTGCAAAGCTAAGAACAAACGCATCAGCTACGTCAGGGCTTCGCTGAC
>Ga0208899_1000658_pt1 | contig 25766 bp, 16 predicted proteins | sample VirMetDEL_Nov_24_FD_184518 | JGI IMG/M metagenome (GOLD analysis project Ga0208899, IMG submission 184518) | Aqueous microbial communities from the Delaware River and Bay under freshwater to marine salinity gradient to study organic matter... | ecosystem: Environmental > Aquatic > Marine >... | reverse complement strand
CTGACAAAACAATAACTATATCTACATTGCATAGCGATTCAGCTGTTACAGAAGCTGTAGATACTAGTAAAACAAATACAAATTTAACTGTTAGTGGTTCTGATTTTACTTTTTCAAAACCTAGAAGTAAAACTTATACAACCGTTACTAATAGATTAAGTGTTGTTGATAATCCTGAAAATAAAGTTACAGCCAACTTTTTACCTGCTTTAGGTGCTTCTTCTCACTCAATGCAATTTGCTAGAAAACCAGCGCTTGGTGATTTTTTTGTAGTAACTACACAAACTGTAGATGGTACAACGTCTAGTTCTACAGACGTTATTCTTGATTCTGTAGAAAATATTTATGTAGGTATGAAAATACAAAGTGTTAGCTCTGGTTCTTTAACCGCAAATACATACATAACTAAAATTGATAGACAAACAAGGTTGGTTACAATGTCTCAAACTAATAGTTTTGCAGATGGTATAACATTAACGCTAAGATCCTACGGGCCTACAAATATATATAATTTATTTAAAACAAGATTAAAAATAAGTAATTTAGCAGGGGCACTAAGTACAGTAGATCACCCAGACACAGGACAGCCTACTGAATTTAACTTTGTAACAACAAAAGCAAATGCTGATTTAACAACTGGTACTACGTGTGATGTTACAAGTACTAAAGGCCTTGGTACTGGCGATAGTATATTTGCAGCTGGTTTAACTACAGCAGATGGAACACCTGATGGAACGCCAATAACTGTAGCATCAATAACAGATAGTGACACCATAGAGCTTAGCGCTGCTTTAGCAAATAATAGCACTATAGTAGAAGATACAGTAATGTTTTTTAAAGGAAGTTCTTTAACTGCGGAAATAAGCTTTGATATAGAGTTTTATGAAATAGGTGATACTAATTTTACTCTATATTTAGATTTAGATAATATATTAACAATAACAGCGGAATAATGCTAGTAGAATATACAATACAAGGACAGATAAATCCATCAATACAAATTGGTGATAATCTATATTTTTCTTTAAAAGCGCCAGACTCTGGTTATCAAACAAGTAGTAGTTTTGTTTATTCTGGGCCTATTACTAATATAACAACCGGTATTGATAGTTTTGTTATATCTGTAACTGTAAATAATTTTTCAAATGTACCAGGTGGCACTAGTTATCCATCTACAAACATGAATGATTATTTCTTATTCTTTTCAAAAGATACTAGCGCTAATATAAATAGAATAAAAGGTTATCACGCTAACGTAATAATGAAAAACGACTCTAATGAAAAAGCAGAGTTGTTTACAGTTGGTGCGGAAATACAAAAAAGTAGTAAATAACACTAAAAAAGTGTAATTATAAAATATAAAACAAATACAAATGAGCAACGGAATATTTAACATTAGTGATTACAATTTAGATGGAACATTAAGACAGCCATATCAATTTGGTGGCAATACGGGTATCGACTTAAGTCAATTTGATTTTAAACCAAATATTCCTCCTACTATTAATTACAATATAGGTGGCGGTGCTAGTAGTGGTTTTACACCTTCATCTGCAGGGCCAAGGTCAGGTGCTATATTTGGTAATACATTTACCGGTATGGACCCAATGTCACGTGCTGGTGTAATTGGTGGCGCTGCTAAAATAGCCATGGGGTTAATGGGTAGAAAAGCTAGAAGAAGAGAGCAAACAGCGGCTAGAAAAGAATATAAAGCGGCTAGATCAAGATACGAAGCTTTAGACACTAGTAATTTAGCTGCTAATATACAAAATCCATTTGCAGAAAATGTATACGAAGATTTAACAGTTAACCAACAGGCAGCTCAATTCCAAGCTCAACAAGCTGCGCAAGCTAGAGCAAACATATTAACACAATTAAGAGGTGCTGCTGGTGGTAGTGGTATTGCTGGTTTAGCTCAAGCTTTGGCAAATCAAGCTTCAGTGGCAGCACAACAAGCTTCTGCTAGCATAGCTATGCAAGAACAACAAAACGCAAGATTAGCCGCGCAAGGACAACTACAAGTTCAAAAAGGAGAAATGCTAACAGAGCAGCAAAGATTAGCTGGCGCTGAAAGATCAAGAGCTTTAGAGTCGAGAAAAACAAATACTTTGCTTGGCATGGCTCAGCAAAGAAGAGCTGCCGCTGATCAAGCTGTAGCGCAAGCAAACGCTGCCCTTTACTCAGGTATAGGACAACTTGGAACCTCTTTGATAACAGGCGGGGTTATATAAAACATTTTAACATGGCAAAAAATCAATCATCATTAAATTACGGGCCAGACACAGCTTTAATACTAGGAGAAAGAGATGTTAGAAAAGCTCAAGCAGCTTTAACATTAGCTCCTGGTCAAGGTTTAGTTGCTGGTGTACAGGCTTTTTTATCTCAAGAAGCTAAAATGCAACAAGCTGATAACAAAAAAGATAGCGACGATCATCAAAAATGGTTAGAAACTTTAGAAGATCCTTCTTCAGTTTATAAGTTGTCAAACGCAAAAGACAAGCAAATATCTTTAAATTGGTTAAGAGGTAAAAGACAACAGTATTTGCAAGCTAAAAAACTTTACAAACAAACAGGTAACTATGAATATGAAGACAAAGCAAACATGCTTGCTAGTCATATTAATAATTTTGTATCACAAACAAATAGCTATAACGAAACTCAAGCAGAATACGCTGATGCTTCTCACCATTTTGGCAAAGCAAATGGTACTAATGCGCCTAAATACATATATCAAGGTAATAGAGATATGTTAATATCTGATGATGGAAATATTAACTTTAGCATAACAGACCCTGAGTATTTAGTAAGAGGTGGTAAAGGTAACGAATTAGTTAGTTATAATAAAGTTGGGCAGAAATGGAATGTTCGTAATCAAACAGCTGAAACATTTATATCGGATAAAGTAGAGGGTATTTTTAACGATGCCGCAGTTAAAGGACCTGCTAAGCACATTTTTAGTGAGCAAAAAACTTTTTCAGATTTTTACTCTCATTTATCTGATAGAGATAAATACGGCCCAGAAAACTCAATGGTTTTAGCCGAAACAGACATTTCTGCTGACGACGCTTACATCACCAATGATTTTGCAAAAGGTTTTAGTTTTTCTCAAATGTGGGAAAGCGGTTTGTTAAATGAAAAATATTATAAAGGTTTTGAGCCTACAGGTGTAGATTCAAAAACAGGGCTAAAAACATATGATAATAGCTGGATGTTTGATGAAAAAAACTCTGACCAGTTAAACAGATCTTTAGCTTATTTTTATACTGATGTTGCGATTGATAGAGATATCGATGGAAAACTTACTTATGAACTTGCACAAGAAAATTTAAGCGAACAAGAGTTAGAACAAAGAAAAAAGCAAAGAAGAGCGGACAAGCAAATAGACCAAGAGTTTGAAAAACCAGACAAGCTTTCAGAAAAAGATAAACAACTTCAAAGATTAGAAGACAACTGGAATAGCTTAACTAAACCAAAAGGTAAATCTGCAGAATACGAGCCGCCTACACCTGATGAAGTAATAAGCTTTTATAGAAATAATATAAATCAAAGCCACGAGCTAAGATATTACAATCAGCAAGAAGCCGAAGAGCGTAGTTTACCAAGAGGTGCAGGTTATTATAGAGTAATATCTGGAGATCTGCCAGATACGCCGGGAATAGAAACTTTTTATCTAGACTTTATAGCTGAGTCATTTAATATACCCCTGCTTAAATCATTATACGAACAAAATCAATAATAAATTTGTATGTATTATAACAAACAAGGAAAATCATTAAATTTTTCGCAGATAGCTAATGCGGCTATGGCTAGCGATATGTCTGTAGAAAACTACATAGACATGGCTGGCATAACTGAAATGAGTGATGACGTTGTTGCTGTTGACAAAGATGGTTTTAATATTGAAAGTAAAGGACAGTCTAGTTTTGACTTTGGAAAAACAAGAAAATTTACTAAAGAAGAAAGAGAAGCAGATGAATTAGCTAGAACTCAAGATCCAAAATATATGGTTGAAGCTATTATGTTTAACACAGAGTTAGATTTAAAGCTTAAAGATATAGATTTTAAAAGAAAAGCTTTAGGGGGTAATGAAAGTTTTCAAATGGCTACTTTTGCAACTGATGGTGGTGAAAATAGTATATTAAAAGCTGCTAAACCTTTATTTGAAAGCAGAGAGTATGAAAAACTTACAAAAAGTGATTTTCAAAATATAGTATTAGACAAATACTATGCAGAAGTTGAGTATGAGCTAGGTATGAAAAAAAGAAAATTAGCTGAAAAAGCTGATGATACAGCTATTGATAGTCATATAGAAGCTGATGCAAAATTTGCAAACGAAACAGATAGAAAAATAGCTGGATTAATGCAAGACTATAGAAAATCTAAAGCTTCTGGCGCGGAATTTAATTTTGAAAAAATTCAATCAGAAATACAAGAGTTAAAAAATCAAAAAGAAGTTGAAAATAGATCTTATATATTAGATTTAAAAACAGGCACTGTAGTGCCTAGTAGAGTGCCTTTGAGCAACGATCAAGAAGGTAAATTTAAATTTAGTTTAGCTGTTAATACAAAGTTAGCAGAACTTTCTGCAGATCCTCAAGCTTCTGTTGAAGAAAACATATTGCAAGGTTATAAAACCTCTGTGCTAGCTTTACAGCAACTTAATAAAGAGCTTGATAAAACTTATAGATTTAGAATAGATTTTGGTGGTGAACAATATAAATTTGTTAACGCTACTTTAAAATCTATGCTAAACTACAAAATTAATGAGCCTTCATATAAAAATGTAGAATTTGTAAAACCAGAAGGTGGTTTAGATAAAACTAAAAGTATACAATCATACACTGAAGATTTAAAACAATACGCTACAGATGTTGAAGTTTACAGACGTATGTATCATTTAAACGAAGGTGCTGAAGGTTTAAATAGAAAAGGTTGGAGTGATTTTGGAAAATATTTTGTTGAAAGTTTTGTTGGTACTTATGGTTATAAAGGAGCTCAAAAACCTAAACGTATAGATGTTATACGTTCTTATGGTAGAACTTTAGGGGAGGTTGGTGTACCGTTTACTGCTAGTGAAAGTGAGTTTTTAGATGGTAAACTTACTGATAGTTTAGCTGAGTTTGGTGGAAGTGCTAGATTTTTAGTAGAAATATGGGGTGCTGGTAAGTTTTTAAAATTAGGTAAGTATGCAGTAAAAGCCGTGCCTATGGCTAGGCAGTGGATAAGAAGTTTACAAATGTCAAAAAGTTATTATGACAATGCCGCGGCAGTTGCTTTAACTAAAACTAGTTTTAAAGAAGGTGCTAAATTCTATATTGCAGAGCAAAGAGCTTTTGGTGATGCTGATTTTAAAACAGCTATAAAAGGTGCTGCGTTTGGTGCTGGTGGTTTTGGTGGTGGTAAATTACTTGGTAGTTTAATTAGCGGTAGTTCTGCTAGAGCAAATTTATATAATTATCTTTTAACAACGCCAATATCTTTTAACATAGCTAGTGAGTTTTCAGAACTTGTAGGCGCTGCTATTAGCGAAATAAAAGGAACTGGTACTGTTTCAAACTATGTAGATAAAGCTTATGGTAGTTTTTCTGAAACAACTAGGCGTATTATATCACAAGGTATGTTTGCTCACATTTTAAGCGCTGGAAGACAAGCTAAAGCAATGTATGATTATAAACAAAAATTTGATTTAGCTGCTGCAAGAAAAGAAGTTTTTACATCTTTAACAGAAACTGCTAAAAAAGCTGGTATAACTACTGAAGAGTTTAATAATAGTGATTTTCATCTTAAATTATTTCCTAAAATACAAAGTAAATTAAAAGGTAAAGAGTTAAAAAAGTTTGAAAATGAATACGAAGCTTTTTTAGATATAGTTGTTAGAGAGCAAGCTCTTAACGGTATAAGATTGTTTGAAAATAAAGAAACCGCTAAACCTATAATTGAAAGAGAAAACAAGGCTGTTATTGAAGATTATAAAAAAGAAGGTAAAGACGTTGAAATTAAAGTAATAACTGAAGCAGAAGCTAAAGCAAGAAAAGATTATGACAGTAGAGATAATGCTTATTTTGACAAAGTAGGTAACAAAGTTACGCTTTCTTATATATTAGACAAATATTCTTTTAATATTGGTGTGCACGAACAAAGTCATGCTCATGCAGATCTTTTTTTAGGTACTAATATAAAGTTCAATGCTTTATTTTTTAATAAGCTAAAAAGTGTAATGAGTAGAATACAAACAGAGTTTGTAGATAAAGAAGGTAATCCTCAAAATTTAAAACAAGCTTTTGAAGCTAAGTTTGGAGAAGCTCCAGAAGTTAAACGGCACGCAGAAGCTTTTGCTTACGTAGGTGAATTTTTAAGCAACCCACAAAATTACACTAGAGTAAAACAAGCTAACGGGTTTTATTCGTTTCAAGGTATTTTAAATACTTTAATGACTGATATAAATCCTAATAGAAAATATAATTTTGCAAAAGAAAAAGATATTGTAAGATGGTTTGGTGATTATATACAAACTGTAAAACGAGGTGGTAGTACAACCAAATTATTTGCTGAGCTTGAAAATATTGTTGAGCCACCTGCAGAGAAAATAGTTAATGAAACTGCTGCTGAAACAAATTATCGAACGTTTAAATCAGAACGTATAGATACTAAAAAGTTAAGCTTAGAAATACAAGAAATTTATAAGCAAAAAGGTGAAAACACTACTAAAGAAGATTTAATAAGCTCTTCAAAAAATTATCCTATAGCTGGAGATAAGCTTGGGCCTTTTATTGATGCTGCTATATCTAAATACAACATTAGTGTTCCTGAACAATTTCGTATAAGCCTTGCAGATAGAAGTCCTGGTGGTGCTAGGTATGATTTAGTAACAGAAATACTATATGATTTAAGCGGTAAAAATAGAGGTTTAGATAATATTTTAAAAGCTTATAATCCAGAGCAAGGTAAACTATCTACATACTTAACTGGTGTCATAAGGCTTAGAGCTCAAGAATATAAAGAAAGATCTGTTGACGCAAAAGCAGAAGGTGCTGAATTAGGTTTTAGGTTAGATACAGAAACTGCAGAAAAAGTGCTTGAAAAAACTGAAGCACCAACCATAACATCAACACCGTTTGACTCAAAGCCTACTGAAGGTATACAAAATAGAAGCGAAACTTTTAGTATTAATGGTGAAAAAAGAACTTTAAATCAAGAAACAGTTGTTGAAGTAGAAAATGCTTATAAAGAATTATTTATAAGTGATAATAATCCTACTTTGTTTAGCAATGTGTCTAGAAAACTTAGAACATCTACTAGTAAGTTTATAAATGACCAACTAGGTATAAGCGAAACAATGGATAATAAAACAGCTGCTACTGTGGCTGAAAGAAACTTTAGACAACAAGCTAGACAACTATATAGAGGTATGCCAGAGTTTTCTAGTTTAGAGTTTTATGACAACTCACAAATAGGTAAAAGTTATTTAAAATCTTTATTTGAAAACTTAGGTGAAAAATTTAAAACTAATCAATTAACAGTAGAAGAAGCTGCTAGAACTAATGCAAGGGCTTATAAATATAAGAAAAAAGCTTTTAACGAAGCTGAGTTTGTAAATCTAGTTTTAAAGGGTAGATCACCAAAAGAAAAGCTTGATAGAATTAAAACATTATATCAGTTTTTTCACGATGTTACTGGTGGTCAAATAGCAAGAGATGTATTAAATCCTACAACAACAGCTGGTAAACAATTTTACAACGAAATACATGTTAAAGATCAAAGTGGTGCTTTTATAAACCCTGCTCTAGTTAAAAAATATGAAGCTGCAACAACAGAACTAGCTTTACAAAGATTTAGAGGACCAACACCAGTAGGTTTAAAATCCGAACAATTAGTTAGAAAAATAAAAAATCTTAATGTAAATGCTCAAGATTATAGAAAACAATTTGTAAACGTTTTATCTACAGCTCTTGGCGTTAACGAAGCTGAAAGACTTATTAAAGAAGAAATGCCTAGCTTACAAGGTGAAGTTTTAGGTATATTTAAAAAACATAGAGAATCTTTAGCTCAACTTGATAAAGCATCAAAAGAATCTACGCCAATAAGACAGTTTAGTAGTTTTGGTGAAGTTAATAAAATTATAGCTGAAAAATATAAAGATTTATTAGGTATAGATTTAACAAGAAGTGGAGCTGAAAAAAGAAGAGATCAAAATTATATTGAAACGTATCAAAGAGAGTTTATAAATGGTTTTGGTAATACATTATCAAAGGACGTGTTAGGAGTAAGTAGTACAAACACTAGTGGTTTATTTACTAACTCAGCTACTTTTTCTGGTAAAGAAAAAATAAATTTAGACGGTACTGTAAAAAGAGTTACCGCAGATATGCGTGACAAAATGATAAAAGATCTTAAAGGCACGAACGAAAAGCTAGATTTTTTAAATGAAACTTTTGTTGTAGATAACTCAAAGTTTAAAGGTGCTATAACTAAACTGCTCAAAGGTAAATATAGAAATTTAGAAAATAATCTTAGCAAAATACCACAATATATAGCTGAGGTTAGAAAAATGCTTACTAAACCAGGTTCTACTTATGAAAAAACTTTAGAAGCAAATACTAAATTAAGAGAGTATTTTTATACTAAGCTTTTTGATTATTATGCTGGTGCAAAAAACAAAGCGCAAGCACTAGACCATATATCATTTTTCTTACAAAACCAAACTAGTATTGGTCATGGTATATCTAGAGCTTTAGCTACTTTCGAAAGTGCTACTATTAAACTTGGGCCTAAAGGTGAATTATACGGTGAACACCCACTGCAAGTTGCGAATTTTAATGGTAATTTTGTATTAAATATGATTGAAAACGTTGGTAATAAAAAAGCGTTTTTAGAAAAGTTTAGAACAGTGTCTAATGAGTTTAAACAAGGCTTAATTACTAAAGAACTACAGCTTTTTGTTGATAGTAAAGAAAATGGCGGTAGACTTGGTATAATAGGTCAAATGAAAGAAGATATAGCTATAGGATCAGAGTCTAACTTTATACGTGATCAAGCTATATTATCTACCCAGTATGATTTAAAGACCGGTAAAAGCTTTGCTGACAAAATGAATGACGTTGTGTTAGCGGGTAACGTGGTTAAAAAATTAAACAAGCAGTTTAAAACAGGTTTTGAAACTGAAAACATGACTACACAAGAGCTAGTCAACATGTCGGTTACAGTAGACGCTGCTATTGCAAATGGTAGAAAATACAACAAAAAATCAAGAGGCATGAGCACTTTTGATTTTGACGAAACTTTAATTGTAGGTGGTAAAAACTTTGTTACAGCAGCTAAAGATGGTGAAACTGTAAAAATTAGTAGTGCTGAATGGCCAACAAAAGGTACTGAGTTAGCGGCACAAGGTTGGAAAATGGATTTTAAAGATTTTGTAAATGTAAGAGGTGGTACTGATGGTCCTTTGTTACAAAAAATGCGTAACCAAATAAATAAGTTTGGAGTTGAAAATGTTTTTGTGTTAACAGCAAGACAACAACAAGCAGCGCCAGCAATACAAGGTTGGTTAAAATCAAAAGGTATTGATGTACCTATAGAAAATATAACTGGCTTAGGTAACAGCACGGGTGAAGCAAAGGCTTTGTGGATGTTAGAAAAGTTTAGTCAAGGTTATAACGACATGTATTTTGTTGATGACGCTATGTCAAATGTTAAAGCTGTTAAAAATGTATTAGACCAACTTGATATTAAATCAAAAGTACAGCAGGCTAGAATACTAAAATCTGAGCAGTTAACTAAAGATATGGATGTTATACTAACTGAAACTACTGGTTTGTTTGGTAAAGTATCGCCTGCTAAAGCAAAACTAATGGGGCAGAGTGTTTATACTAAATCTTATATAGTTCCTGGTGCTCAAGATTTTGCTGGCTTACTACAAAACTTTCAAGGTTTTGGTAAAACAGGTGAAAGACATAAAGCTTTTTTTGATGATAATTTACACAAACCATACGCTAGAGCTTATAATGAATTAAACGCCGCTCAACAAGCTATAACTTCTGACTACAAAGCTTTAGGAGCGTTATTACCTACTGTAAAACAAAAATTAAATAAAAAAATACCTGGCGAGCCTTTTACATACGATCAAGCAATAAGGGTTCATAGATGGACAGAGGCTGGTTTTGAAGTACCTGGTTTGAGCGAAGCAGATGTTAAAGTTTTAAACGACGTGATAAAAAACGATAAAAACCTATTAAGTTTTTCACAAAATTTAGCTAAGATAACAAAACAAAAGCAAGGTTATATAGAGCCTACTGAAGCTTGGACTTCACAAAGCATTGTTAGCGATTTAAATAGTTTAGTTCAAAAAGTTAATAGAGATGCTTACTTTGCTGAGTTTAGACAAAATAGAGAATTAGTATTTGGTAAATGGCAAAACGGAAAACTAGTTGGTGAAAATATAAACAAAATAGAAGCTACACAAGGACCTGCTTTTAAAGAAGCCTTAGAAGATATGTTATGGCGAATGGAAACTGGTAGCAACAGACCAGCTGGTAAAAACAAACTTGTTAACATGCACATGAACTTTATTAATGGTTCTGTGGGTGCTACAATGTTTTTAAACACTAGGTCTGCCACGCTGCAAACATTATCTACATTAAACTATATAAACTGGAGTGATAACAATCCTTTGCAAGCTGCGAAAGCTTTTGGTAATCAAAAACAATACTGGTCTGATTTTGCTTTTATATTTAATTCAGATTTACTTAAACAAAGAAGAACTGGTTTAAAATACAATGTTCAAGAAGCTGAACTTGCTCAAATAGCAGCCGGTGGTGATGGTACTAATGTTGCTAGAAAAATATTTGCTCATTTAATTAAAATAGGTTTTACACCTACTCAATTAGCTGATAGTTTTGCAATATCTGCAGGTGGCGCTACTTTTTATAGAAATAGAATAAGAACATATATTAAACAAGGCTTAAGTGGTAAAGAAGCGAGGCAAAAAGCTTTTTTGGATTTTCAAGAAAAAACAGAAGTAGCACAACAATCTTCAAGACCAGATTTAATATCTGCGCAACAAGCTGGGCCTATGGGTAGAATGATTTTTGCTTGGGGTAACACGCCTATACAATATGCTAGAATACAAGAAAAAGCCGCTCGTGATTTAATAAACAATAGAGGTAACAAAAAAGAAAATTTATCTAAATTATTATATTATGGCTTTGTACAGTCTGTAGCGTTTACAGCGATGCAAAACGCAATGTTTGCTTTTTCATTAGATGAAGAAGAATCTTTTGATAAAGATGATAAATCTAGAAGAGTAAGCAGAATGATAAATAACATGGCAGACTCACAATTAAGGGGTATAGGTATACCTGGGGCTATAGCTACTACCGTAAAAAACACTGTAACTGAGTTTCAAAAACAACAAGAAAGAGGTTTTAGAGCAGACCATACACAAACAATGACTCAATTGTTAAGTTATTCACCAGTGCTTGGCTCTAAGTTTAGAAAAATATTTGGCTACACTGGTATTGCTGGAAGTCAATTAAAAGGTAAAACAAATTATGAAGCTGCTCAGCTTATGGGCTTTAGTTTAAACAATCCTCAAACTTTAGCTTACGCTAATTTAATAGAAGCAACTACAAATTTACCAACGGCTAGAACTATTAATAAGCTTAGAAATTTACAAATAGCAGCAGATGCTAATTATCAATGGTGGCAAAGAGCAGCTGCTTTTGGAGGTTGGGGTTCTTGGGAGCTTGGTATTGAAAATGAAGGTTTTGAAGATGCTGTAAGAAAAATAAAAGCAATTAGAAAGTCACAGCAAAGCTTTGGTAAAAGTACTAGTAAAAAAGGTGGTAAAAGCTTTAAAAAATAAATGAAAAAACTTCTGATACTTCTTTTATTGCTTTCGTGTTCAAAAGAAGTTGATGATCTTGGCTTCAGAGTTTACACTATTCCTGCTGGTGAGCATAGCTCTGGAACTTTTATTAACCACCCAGACAATTCAAGAATAAGTTTTAAATTTATATTAGATGAATCTGCTTATTATGAAACTGAAATACCAGAAAACCAACATGATGTAAATAAGATATATGGTATGAGCGATTTTGGTTTGCGTCATCAAAAATACTCTATACGTTTAGGTTGGAGGTATATAAATAACAACTTAGAACTTTGCTGGTTACGTCATGAAGAAGGTAGACATAGTTCTGCTACAATAAGAACTATAGAGCCAGATGTAATTTATGACGCTACAATTGATATAAAAACATTTTACTATGTAATAGTAATAGATAACGATACCACATTAGTACGTAGAAGACCTAAAGGCAATTGGGGTTTAATACGTAGATATTATTTATACCCATATTTTGGTGGTAATGAATACGCGCCACATGATATAACAATTAAAATAAAAGAATGAAAAAACTAATATTTGTAATAGTAATGTGTTTAGCTATAAGCACTAATGCTCAAGTAGAAATAAAAAAGCTATTTAAATTTTCTACATTTTACGCAGCTGTAAATGGTGGTACGTCTATATCAGACGTTGAAACATTTTCTGTTACAAATGGTCTTGAAACAGCTACAATACAAACGCCGTTTGATTATGACTTATCACTTGGTATACGTAAAATAGCTAGATTTGGTTATGAAAACAAGGCGAATACATTTTATGATGGAACTGAAAACTCTTGGTCAGATGGTGCTAACGTAGGTAAAGTGCGTGGGTTAGAGTTTTTGTTTGAAGTAGATTATAAAAGACAACAAGGTAATGAATATTTAGATCAGCATCACTTTATTAGATATGTAGCTGACGATGGTTGTAATAATAAATTTTGTTTAAATCATTTTATATTAAAAGGTGAATACCTTGAAGATGGTTTTGCAGATATAAAATATTTTGAAACATCGGAAAGATATAGATATAAAGCTAATGACAAATTGTCGTTTAATGCTGGGCTTGCTCAAAGGTTATCCGAACCGTACGGATATGATCCCTTGGCAGAGTGGATGCTAAGCAATGGCAATATACATTACACTTATCTAGCACTACAAGAAGGCTATAATGTCGATGTAGCTGCTAGTGAGTATTTTTCTCCAGACGGAGAACTCGTTGCTACAAGCAAGGAGGTTTGGGAAGAGGTTGTAATACCAACCGTGTTGGCAGATTATACAGAAAAGAAACGTAATGAGCTAGACCAAATAATACAACACTCGTTTGTATTAGGTTTTGACTATTATCATTATACAAAATCATTTTGGATTCACACTTGGGGTAATTTAATGCCTTGGCATTATGATGACAAAGGTGAGTTCTCATATCATAAGTATAATGATGGTCAGTGGCTTGATTATAGTGGTGGTATTATATTTGGTTATAAGTATAATAAACACCTAGGAACATTTGTTGAAGGTAAGTACAATAAATACTGGAATAGAGAGTGGTATGACTTTAAATTTGGTGTTAATTACGTAATCTTCTAATATATAACTATACGATAATGGCAAAAGAATTAAATGAAGATACTGGCTTTACGATAAGCATAAAAACATTGATAGCAGTTGGCTTTGCTATGGCCACTATAATTGGTATGTGGTTTGCGTTGCAAGCTGATATAGCTGAGGCAAAAGAACTGCCAAAACCAGACGTTTCGCGTATGGAGTTTCAGATGAAAGATGAGAACATCAGAAACACCATTATGGAGACCAGAGACGATGTTAAAAAGCTTGAAGAGCGTATGATCCGTATGGAAGATAAAATCGATAAATTAAGATAAATGAAATATATTTTATTATTAATGTTATTTTGCAGCAACTTGTCTGCACAAATAACAGTAATGCAATTTAATGCTGAGTGGAATAATGCAAATGCAGTTGAATGGTTTGAAAAATTAGAAGACTGTGAATTAAAAAAAATTTGTATTGTAGAAGAGCCAAAGCTACAAGATAAACACAAAATAATTATAGTACCAACTATAGTTATATTTAAAGACGGTGAAGAAATAAAAAGGTATCAAGCAGACCTTAGTTTTAAACTGCTTGCAACAAGAAAAGAAATACAAAGTTATATTAACGACCAAATATTAAGCGATTTTTAAATGAAAAATTTACTATTACTATTATTACTACCGCTAAATATATTAGCTCAACAGTCTTGGGTTCATTTTCAAATTACATTTGATTTTTACGGGCCTTCAGAGTCTAGCTTTTTTATGGTTTCTGACAATGGTGACACTGCTATTTACGTACAACCAACATCACCATATCAATATTTAGACACAGTAGTGCCAGTAGATACAGGTTATTACACTATATCGCTTACAGATAATTTTGGTGATGGATGGACTTCTAACCAACCTTCTTCGTTTAGAGCGGGTAATTTATGTCAAGGTGTTATGGTTGACTTTCAACTGCAAGGAGTACCTTTTACACAGCTAGACACGGTTATACATGTTTTACCTTGTCCACCACCGGCACCACCTGTTTGTGTGCCAACACTGGTTAATATAAATTTAGATCAATATCCTAGCGAAACAAGCTGGGATATAAAAGATAGTTTAGGAAACACAATTGTATCAGGAGGTCCATATATCAATGTTCCAAACTATCAACCACAATTTATGGTTAATTGCCTACCTGTAGGTGAATTAACTTTTACTATTTACGATTCTTTTGGCGATGGTCTTGCTGGTAGTTTATGGGGTGGTCAAGATGGTTCATATTATTTAATGCAATGTGGCGATACTATTATATATGGTGATACTGCTAACTTTGGAAACAGCTCAAGTCATACTTGGTATAATGACACTTGTATACCTCCACCACCAGTTCCTGGTTGTATGGATGATGACTATGTAGAATACGATCCATTAGCTACAGTAGATGACAGTAGCTGTGTAACTCTAAAAGTATATGGTTGTATTGATAGCACAATGTACAACTACGATCCATTAGCTAATACAATGGAAAATATTGATTCATGTGGTTATGATTTAATACTACATGACCTTGCTGGTAACGGTTGGGTTGGTACTACGCTGGAGATATGGCAAGACGCAGATACACTTAGTTTTACAATGACATCACAGTCGTTTAATCAAATGGAAAATTTAGGTTTATATGCACCGGCACCTGTGTATGCAAGATTACTTGTTACGCAACAAGCACAGCTTACAGCACCTGAGTGTGGTTTTACTTTAATAGGACCTGAGGGTGATACCGCTTTAAGTGTACAACCACCTTTTATTATACCATTTAAAAAATACACAGGTAATACTTATTGTGGTAATATCTGTGAAGAAAAAATATTTGGCTGTATGGATAGTACAGCATTTAATTACGTTGATACCGCTAACACTGTTTTACCTTGTTATTATTATCCTGGTTGTATATCTGCTGCTTATTTACAATATCATGTTGATACAGCAAATGGGTATTACACTGATGTAAATGTGCAAGATAGCTGTGGTGTATATGCTACATTTGGTTGCACTGATAGCACAGCGTTTAATTATGACAGCTTAGCTAATGTAGATAACGGTGGTTGTTTACCTGTAGTTATAGGTTGTATGCAGCCAGTAGCATTTAATTATAATCCACTTGCTAATACACCAGATACTTGCATACCAGTTATATTTGGTTGTACAAACATAACGGCGTTTAACTATGATAGTTTAGCAAATACAGATGATGGTAGTTGTATTGCAATAGTGTTTGGTTGTACTGATCCACAAGCATTTAACTATGAACCGCAAGCAAACGTAGACGATGGTAGTTGTATTGCTGTAGTTTACGGTTGTACTGATCCAACAATGTTTAACTATAATCCATTAGCAAACGTAGATAACGGTTCTTGTGTAGCATTTATTTATGGTTGTATGGATAGTACAATGTTTAATTATAACCCAATAGCAAATGCAACTAACAACAGTATTCCTTGTATACCTTTTATATATGGCTGCACGGATCCTTCTGCTTTCAATTACGACCCAACGGCGAACACGGAGGATTTTAGTTGTATTGCTTTTGTGTATGGGTGTATGGATAGTTTGGCTCTTAACTATGATCCACTTGCTAACACGGATAACGGCTCGTGCATCGAAGTGGTTGTGGGTTGCATGGATTCAGAAGCGTATAACTACGAACCAACTGCTAATGTTAGCGATACTGTATCTTGTTTATATGCTGCTAATTGTATTACTGGTCCAGGTAATCCTTATTGGTTAAACGATCCTTGCTATGCTTGGGTAATAGATATAGATGAATACTGCTGTGACAATGAGTGGGACACTATTTGTCAAGCGACATACGATTACTGCGACGGAACTTGGTCTGGTCCGTTGCCGACAAGAATACAAGCTGAGAAGAAGCTAGTAGCTGTAACTGATCTTCTTGGTAGACCAACAAAAATAAATAAAAATAAGCTTCTATTATACATATACAGCGATGGAAGCGTAACTAAACAATTAATAAAAAAATAAATTTATGGCAACAACAACTGCAGCAATTACGATAACAAGTACTGATTTGCTTTCTGATTCATTGTCTTTGTCAACAACATCAACGCTTACTAAAGCTGGAGGTGCTGTGGGCCTAGATCAAACTTCTGGATTAGGAAGAAAAACTACTACTTCATCTTCACAATACGTTTTATTTGACGCTGATGACTATGCTTCTGGGCCTGCAAAAGCTCACAAAGTATATCTTAAAAATACTTCTACTACAGATTCAGAATATTTTTTAGTATCAGTAGATGATAAAAGTATAGGTAGAATATATGCTGGTGACTGGGCATTTATTCCTTGGGCTAATGCTGATGGAACAAATGATATAAAAATTACTCCTAGTGTAGCTACTTCTATGACGCTTGAGTTTATGTTAATTCACGAAGCTTAATACATAACAATGGCGTTTACCGCAAGACATAATATAACATCGGCACTTATAACAGACTTAATACAAGCTGGTGATAATGCTGGTAATATAAAATCTATATTACTAACTAATGTCCATGCTTCTACAGCTGTTGGTGTCGATCTTATATTACATAATAATAATCAAGATTTTTATATAATTAAAAATGTTAGCATACCTGCGGGTGCTAGTTTAGAACTTGATACAAGAGAAATAAAAATAAATACGTCAAAAAATAATGATACACTAAGAATAAAGTGTAGCAATGCTAATGGTGTTGACGTAATAATAAACAATTAACATGGGGATAAGCAAGCACATAAGCGACAAAGAAGGTGTGTATAGCAGGACTGCATTGCGCTTAGGTATTGAAAACAAACCTAATGAAGAGCAGCTAGCTAACATGAAATTATTAGCTGAAGAAGTTTTTGAACCTTTACGCGCTTATGTAGGCGGACCTATAAAAATAAATAGTTTTTTTAGATCACCAGAGCTAAACAAAGCTATTGGTGGCAGTGTGAAATCACAGCATTGTCACGGCCAAGCAATTGACCTTGACGATACTTTTGGTAGATGTACTAACGCTGAAATGTACGAGTTTATAAAAAAACATTTAGACTTTGACCAAATGATATGGGAGTTTGGTGATGATGAAAATCCAGACTGGGTGCATGTTAGTTATGTATCTGAAAAGCAAAATAGAAATAGATGTTTACAAGCGTATAAAGAGAACGGTAAGACGAAGTATAAAGTAATTTAATAAATCATGAAATGGATCGGTCAGCATATATGGGATTTTATATCTCGTTTTAGAAATGACGTCTATATGGAAGACTTAGCTGAAGTAGAGCAAGAGTTTTCTGTTATGGTCGGTCCAGATGGTAAACTTTATAAAAGTACTCATCCAGGCGAAAGGTCAAGAATACAAATTAGAAACGGCGAAGGAGATATAATACCTGCTGGTGCGCCAATATATTCAAGGGGAGAAATTGGTGGTAGCGAAAGAATATCAGTTGGTATATGTGATTCTGGTGATCCCGCTAAAATGCCTTGTATAGGTATTGTTGAAACTGAACTCAATACTACTGACAATAAAGATGGTTTTGCAACAACCCAAGGTGTGTATAACACAAACATCTCTGGTTTTACCGGTTTGTCTGAAGGGGACATTTTATATGTAAATGGAGGTTCTGCACCACACTTAACACAAACAAAACCAACTAATGGTGACCTTATACAAAACGTAGGTGTTGTAATAAAAACAAATGGTACAATATGCCAAGGGCTTTTGGTTGCTGCTATTGGTAGAACAAATGACGTGCCTTGGCCTTTATACGTAGACCACGCTAACCAACGTGTTGGTGTTGGCACAGCTAGCCCAACTGAAGAGCTACATGTAGTTGGTGATGCTTTAATTACTAATACTTTAAATTTATCTAATCCAATAGTAGGTAGCTCTACATATATACATAACCAAAGTGTAGCTTCAGACACCTGGACAATAACACATAACTTACAAAGATTTCCATCTGTTACGGTTATAGATTCTGGAAATACAGTTGTAAAAGGAAATGTATTATATAATTCAAACAATCAACTAACATTAACATTTTTTTCAGGTGGAAGCGCTGTAGCCTTTTCTGGAAAAGCATATCTTAATTAAAAAACAAAACGATGGCAATAGATTTTTTTAGTAGTATAGATTTTAATCAAAACGAACTACAATTTCCAGTAGTGCATAAAGTTGGTACAGCCCCTAGCTCTCCAGCCGCAGTTGCTGGTCAACTATATTATAACAGCTCTAGCAACACACTAAATTTTTACAATGGTTCTGCGTGGATAAGTGTTGGTGGTGATATTACAGGAGTTACTGCTGGCGCTGGTTTATCAGGTGGTGGTACAACTGGTGATGTTACTTTAGCAGTAGATATATCAGAGTTTTCTGATGTAACACCGGCTAATGGTGATAAATTATTAACACTAGATTCTGATGGTAGTACAGAGCAATTAACTACATTAGCCGCTTTAGCTACGTTAAACGCTGGTACTGGTTTATCTGCTTCAAACGCTGTTCTTAGCGTTGATGCTAGTCAAACACAAATAACAGCTATTGGTACTATTACAACAGGTACTTGGAATGGTAGTGTTATAGCTTCTGCATATCTAGACGCTGACACAGCTCATTTAAGTGGTACACAAACTTTTACTGGGGCAAAAACATTTACAGATACACTTGCTTTAACTGGTACTGGTAGAATAACAGGTATTGATACTGTTAGTGCTGCTACAGATGCTGCTAGTAAAAGTTATGTTGATGGCCAAACATATGATGATGTAAGTAATGCAAACTTATTATCAGCTTTAGCTGCGTTAGAATCTTCTGGTGGTGCTGCCGATGAAAACATAGTGATTGGAGCTGACTCTGGTGATACTATTGTAATAACTGGTAATTTACAAGTTTCTGGTACTACAACCACTGTTAATTCAACTACTGTAGATTTAAACGATCACAACATAACTTTAGATAGTGGTAACAGTACATCAGCGGTTGTAGATGGCGCTGGTATTACACTAAGTGGTGGTACTGGTGACGATGCTACGTTTACTTATAACGCAAGCGCAACTGCTTTTGAATTTAAGCTTGGTGCTAGTTATGAAAGTATAAAAGTAGACGCTGTTATAGCAAACAGCTTAGATGTTGAAAGCGATGTTGATGTTAATGGTACTTTAGAAGCTGATGCTTATACTGTAGATGGAATTGCTTTAGATGAGTTTATACAAGACACTGTTGGTGCTATGTTTACTGGTAACACAGAAACAAATGTTTCAGTAGGTTATCAAGATGGTGATGGTACTATTGATGTTACAGTTCCAGACGCAGAAACATCTGCAAAAGGTGTTGTTGAGCTTGCAACTTCTGCAGAAACAATTACAGGTACTGATGCAGCAAGAGCTGTAACACCTGATGGTTTAGCTGCTAGATCTGTTGTAGCCACAATAGCACAAGCAAGTTTAACAGATGATAATATAGCTATAATTAATCATGCTTTAGGAACAGCTGATGTTACAGTAGAGCTTTATGATATGACAACTGAAGCTACAGTATTTGCTCAAGTGTCAAGAACAAGTGATGGTACTACAGCTTCTACAAATCATATTTCTGTAGATTTTGGTAGAGCACCTTCAAATGATATTAGATGTATAATTACAGCTCACAATGGAGCTACATCTGTAACACCAACGTATACATAGAATACAATTAATTAAATAAAATTAAATGATTATAAAAATAAATTATAACAAGTCAACTGGTGCGATAACGTTAACAGATGATGAGTCAACAATGCAAGCTACTGTTACGGAAATAATAGATACTGAAGATGAGCTTTCATTTGAAATACCTCTTAATATATCTGCATATCAAGCTCAGTTTGACGAAATAGAATTAGCAGATGGCGACAATAACTAGTACACAGTCAGGCGATTGGCATGTAACAAGTACATGGGTAGGTGGCGAAGTACCTGCGGCTGATGATCTAGTTGTTATTGCACATGGTCATAGGGTTACACTAAGCACAGATATAACTGGCACTAGAACTGGTGATGTTACTATTGACGGTAATTTACATTTTGCTAACGGTGGTAAAATGCACTTACATGGCCGCATGACTGTAAAAAATACTAGTAACGCTAATAACACTGCTGGTGAGTTTGTTCAAGGAACAAGTACTTCTGGATCACTGCTTAGTATGGTTGGTGGTACTGAAATAAAAATATCTGGTGATAACTCAGCTCAACATGGTATACAAGTAGACACCAGGGCGTGGTGTGGCGTACAAATAGATGGTAGCGAACCAACATTAGTAACAACAGTTGATGGTAATCACGCGCCAGATTCTTCATATATAACAGTTGCAGATGCTTCAAATTTTGCCGCTAATGATAGAATATCACTTTACAAAAGAGAAGAAGATTATACTATTGCAAACGATGAGTGCTTTTTTGTTCACGATGTAGATACTACAAACGATAGAATATACTTTAGGCAATACGTTTGTCCTGAAGCCACTATACAGTCAGTTAGTGGCTCTACAATAACAGTTGATGATGCTAGTGTTTTTAGAGTTAATTATTTATTAATATTTGGTACTGGCAACAATAGAAATGTACTACGTGTTACCGCTATAAACGACAATGTTATAACTTTTGGTAGTGCAGTAGACAACGATCCTTCTTTAATTGGTGAAAAAGTATATCAAACAGGTACAGAAAAATATCATATATCAGGAAAATCTTGTAGAAGAATAGCTAGTGCAATAGCAACTGCTTATACAGGTGGTTCTAGTGTTAGAACTATTACGCTTAACGATGTAAGTGATTTTTCAGTTGGAGATACCGTTTATATACACGTAAGCTTTGCTACGACTGGTGGTAATTTAAACAGTTATTATTATACTTCTAGTGGATTTGGAAGTACTTCATTAGGTACTAACGAAGGTATATGGAGGCTTAAAGCTATATACACTATATCAAGTATTGACACTAGCGCTAAAACAATAACGGTTGATAGAGATATACTTTTTAACGGTGAAGTAGGTGGACCTGTTGTAAAAATGACAAGAGATGTTTTAATTAAAGCTTGTGATAGTAGTGGTAACGACATATCTGATGGAGATCAAGACACAGCAAGAGTATTTTTTAATGTTAAATACTGGACAAGCAATGGTTGGAATAATGCGCCAACAAGAAGAGTTAAGATAAAATACGTAGAATTTGTAGGTTTAGGATATAATACTAATGATACTACAAATTTTAGAGCGGGCGTGACAATAGCTGGTTATAATGGTAGATATGAAAAAGCTATAACAGGTAGTGGTGCTGATGAGACAACAATACACACTACTAGTGGTGTAAGTCAAACAGGTGAAAATTATATAGATGGTTGTAGTTTTACAGCTTACAACTTAGTTTGTAATGACACAAGAGACGGTGATGATTATCCTAGCATATGTATAAGACATCCTTACGGTATGGTTACCAGAAACAACATTATAGTTGGCGCGGGAAGAGGTATGTGGCATTGGAGTTCTCAATATCATATAAAATCTCACGGGCATATAATAGCACATTGTAATTACAGTAACATGGGTATGGAAGCTGGTTATGAAAGACCTGTAGAATACTCTTATTGTCAAGGTTATTGTTCTGAAGATTATGGCATGATGTTTTACAACTTAGGTAGGCAAAACGACCAAGGTAAAGTGTTACACATGAGGTGTGAAAACCAGCGTAGTTATGCTTTTTACACTGGTGGTACTGCAATAAGTCCTCATTATAGAAGATTTTTTGCTAATAGATATGGTACGCTTATGTATATCGGTGACAGTCAGAACAATATAATTATAAATGATTCTAAAGTATATCCTAATAACTGGGATGCTACGTCTAGTATATATGGTATAGGTACTGCTCCAAGATACCCAAACACTTTTCAAAGCCACGGAACTGGACATCACGGTTTATATTTAGGCGGTACTGGCTGGAAAGGCACTTATTGTTTTACTGAACATGGTTTTAGAGAACAAGAAAAAATTACGGTATATTATAATTTAACAAGGTTTCAAGGTTTAAAAGGAAAAAGTGATAACCTATGGGGATCGTCTTGGAGTGGCAACCCGCTGGCAACAGGTATAATTCAAATACCCGCAAATTGTACTGTTAAAATAAAATCTGTAATTAAAATAAATGAAACAGAATGGGACGGTACAAGTAGAGGTCTTGATTCATCGTCACCACCATATTTGATAGCCGCATATCATGGTAATATGCTTTACGGTGCTAACGAATATGATATAAACTCTAACAACCATAGGTTTGGACAAGATGAATTAGATTTAAACGACAGTAATGAAACTGCAGATTTAAAAAATAGTACTCAAGCCCAAGGAAAAATAGAGCATGGGTTTATAGAAAGTATACAGCACACTACAGCGGCTGTTGGCGTTTGGGAAGAAAAAACATTAACAGTGCAACCACAGTACAGAAGTTACTTTTTAAGATTTGGTTATTATTTTCAAGACCATGATTTAGTTCATGAAGGTTTTTATTCTAAAGATATACATTTAGCCATGTCCATAGCACCACCACACGGTATAGAAATGTGGCCAAATAATTTTGCAAAAGTAACAATTAGACCATCAGCAGACTTTGCATCAGGTAAAAAACGAATATCAGGAAGACTATGACAACATTTTTAAGCGATATAATATTACATAACGAAAACGATATACAGTTTAAAAATTCTGCCGGTAATAACGCTGGTAAAATATCACAGACTGGAGATGACTTAGTTTTAAGTAATGCCGTTGGTGATATACTTTTAGGCAGTGGTAGTGATGATGTGTATATTGGAGATGGAACTAGTTCTGTAGATATTAGGTTTGAGCAAAATATGGCTATATTTGCTGATTCTGCTACAACAAAAACTTTAACTATTGGTGGTTCTAATACAGATTTAATTTTAGAAAGCCCAACATTAAACACGCCAACAATAGCTGGAGCTACAACAATAAACAACAAACTTACGTTTACAACTTCAAGTGGTTATATAATATTTGATTACGAAACTGGGGAAACTGGTGAGTATGCTAGCGAGGTACCTTTACTTCAATTAGACAGATCAGGGTCTCCAGTATCAATATTAACTAGAGTAACATCCGGAGGAGCAATTGTTTTAGGTATTGATGATACGGTTCATATAGCTGCTGGAGATACAAAAAGTGTTATTAAAAGCAATGTTAACTACACTGCTGAGCAAGTTATATTTTCTTCTGAAAGCGGTTTTATTGCTTATGGTTTTCCTAGCAACGATACAACTTGGTCAAATAGAAATGAATTTAGATTTAGATCAGACAGCGCTACAGCTGGTGATAATGGTTTGTATATAGGCGATGGTGGTAATACACAGTTTATAGATGTAAATAGAAACCTAAAAAATATAGGTACAATATCATCTGGTGCTATAACATCTACCGGCCAAATAACTGGTACAGAATTAGAAGGCACAAGTTTAGATATAAACGGCGCCGCTGATATATCAGGAAATTTAGTTGTTGGTGGTGATTTAACAGTTAACGGTACTACAGTAACAGTAGATACTACAAATTTAAATGTACAAGATAAAAATATAACGCTAAACTATAGTACTGGCGACTCGTCGTCTACAGCTGATGGTGCAGGTATTACGATTCAAGACGCTGTTAATAGCGATACCGATGCTACAATATTATGGACCGCTGCAAGTGATAGGTTTGACTTTTCACACCAAATTAATGTAACTGGCGCTATAACGTCAAGTGGTCAAATTACAGGTACTGAATTAGAAGGTACTAGTTTAGATATCAATGGCGCTGCCGATATATCAGGAACATTAACTACACATAGTACAGTTAATATTGGTGCTACACAAAGACTTTATTTAGACGGTGGTAGCGATACTTATATAACGGAAAGCTCTGCTGATATAATAAATTTTTATACAGGAGGTATTAGTAGAGCTTATATTAATTCCGCTGGTATAACTAGTTATTCAAACGTTTATTCTGGAACTACTGGTCAGTTTAGAAACTACGCTGGTACTTGGAAAGGTACTACCGGTGTTAGTGGTAATGGTTTTGAATTTGCAAGTGCTGATGGCACAGCAATGACTTTATCTTCTACTGGCGCTGCAGTTTTTACAGGTAGTGTTACTGGTACTACACTAACTGGTACTAGTTTAGATATAAACGGAGCTTCAGATTTTAATTCTGGCACTGAAAATTTAATTGCAACTTTTACTAGTACTGATTCTATTGGTGAAATTAGAATAGCAGATAGTTCTGCTTATTCAAGAATTTTAAATGTAGGAACTCAATTAAAGTTAATGCCTAATGATGGTGTAGAAGTTTTAGTTTTAGATGGTAACAACTCTTCTGCAACTTTTGCAGGGTCAGTAACAGCTGACACAATAGTAATAAACGACACTGATAGCACTAGAGGGGTGTTTAGAAATGATGCTGGTTATGACTTAAGATTAGGAGGTGGTACCGTTTATTCTGACGGTGCTTATATAAGTTTATCAGGTGGCATAAGAGGTGGTGGAACAAGTAATTTAAAAGGTAGAATTGAAATGCGCTCAGGTGGTAGTAACTACTCAGCACAAGCAGATATTACTGGTGATATAGTTATAGGTACTCAGTGGAATGGTGGGTCCTCAGATATATTAACTTTAGACAGTTCAACAAACGCCGCAACTTTTGAGGGTAAATTGCAAGTTAACCAACAAGGTAATGGTACGAGTAATCTTCCAAGTCCAGTCGCGGTACTTTCAGGTCAAAACACTGCAAGTGTTGTTAAAGCGTTATCACTTGTAAACAGTGTAACTGCAGCGAGTGGTAATGGAACTCAAATAGCTTTTCACAACGCAAGCAATTATTCTCCAACAGGGACAATAACAACTATTCAAGACGGGGATGTTGTAACTGACTCTAAAATGGAGTTTCAAATATACAATGGTGGCTTGCAAACTGCTTTAACTATTGACCACGACTCTAACGCAACTTTTGCAGGCGATGTAATTCTTAGTGGTACAGCTCCAACATTAAGAATACAAGACTCAAGAAATTTAAACAACCCTGATTGGGACAATGTGAGTTTAGGTAACATTGAATTTTACACTTCTGACACAACATCTCCTGGTGCTAGAGTTTTAGCTGAAATTGAAGCGTTTAGTAATGCAACGGCAGCATCAGGGCCTAACGCGGATTTAATATTTAAAACGTCTGAACAAACCGATTCTTCACCTCAAACAAGATTAACAATTGGTC
>Ga0208899_1000654_pt1 | contig 25837 bp, 20 predicted proteins | sample VirMetDEL_Nov_24_FD_184518 | JGI IMG/M metagenome (GOLD analysis project Ga0208899, IMG submission 184518) | Aqueous microbial communities from the Delaware River and Bay under freshwater to marine salinity gradient to study organic matter... | ecosystem: Environmental > Aquatic > Marine >... | reverse complement strand
AAATTTCATCACTTTCAATATTTGATTCTTGCGGTATAGTATATGTATTATTATTTAAACCTAACATTCTTTTCATAAGATTATTATGTAGTGTAAAAGTTACTACCCTGTTATTCTCAATTAAGTCCGTATATGTGAAAACATAAGGGGTATTATTATTTGTTATTGTTAATTTATTAGTTATATTTGACACTGAAAAAGTATGGTTATATGTTTCTAGCAAAGTATTTATTGTTGATATAAAATTAATTTTGTTATAAAAACCATCAGGTATTATTATATCTGTTGTTGTAACGGTGGGTGTATTACCTATTGAAAATGATACTCTGCGATATAACAAGTTTGTTATCTCAAATTGACCATCAATTAGCGGTACATCACTCTCATAATAAAACTTATAATATAATGATACTTGTGCTGGATTATGTGTTGCATCTACTTGACTAGTAAAAGTTAAAGAAGGGAATGATGTTGAGACATAAGTATCTGCGCTCCCAAAATCTGTATAATTTATACCATCATTTGAGTAAGCAATTTTAAATGTTATTGTTGTATTTTGTGTTAAACCACCATTATATTTTAGTTTGTAATAAACACTATCTAAAAGATTATTGTTATCATTTATGTCTTCAAGAACTAAATGAAAAGGTGTCGCTTGAATGAGTGGAATGATATGTGATGTTGTTGCTGTTGTAAAAACTTGTTGATTATAGTGTGTTGTCCCTCCTGCTTCTGTAATATCACTTCGGTAATAATATAATTTATAATCTTCATTTGTTAATACTTCGTATCCATCAAAGTGTTCTCGTGTTACATTGTTAGCCAATTGATGGCCACCACCAGTAAAAAAATTATTATTTTCAAATATATTATAAACAATAGTTCCTGGTGTTATATAATATACTCTGTTTTCATTTGTAAAAGTTATTTTATTATTTTGAAGACTTTCACTGATATTATAATTATCATTTAAAAAATTCACATCTTGTAATTTTATATCTAAATATTCGTTTGATTGTATTTGAATTGGTTTATCCAAATATAAAATAAAATGATTCCTTTCATCATAAGTGCTTGTATCGCAATAATAATTATACTCCATTCTTATTTATTAATAATATTTTTATTATCCAAATCATCTAAATTATCAAGCGTCAATACGGTATCCCATCCCATCTTTATTCGTAAATGGTCAGGTGTTGCCTTGTGTATGTCTAAAATTAATGCACCATATTGTATTGACGATGTATATTCATATGCTTTTAAAACTTGTTCTTTTGTGAAGTGACTACCGATTTCGGCACTTATTGCTTCTACTATCGCTTCTTTATTTGAGTTCTTTAATAATACGAACACATCACTTTGACGACGAATTATTGCTGGCAATGACTTAAGATTTTGACTTATTAAAAATAAATTTATAGGACATAACTCATCACTATCATGACGACTTTTCACGCAAAGTTTGTTAATAAAATTATTCCGTTTTACACTAAACGCATCAGTGCTAATTAAATCATCAAGAATTAAAAATACTACTCTTGGTTGATATAATATATTACCTTCTTCATCACGAGGTCTATCAGGGTCGTGTTCAGGGTCAATATAATCATATTCCATTAAAATTAATAATTCATCATCTGTTAAATTTCTAAATTCTTTTTTGTCCATAAATTTTGAATATATTGTTGTATATTCGTTATATTCTTCAATTGCTAATTTTTCTGCTAAAATATCATCATATATTTCCTGTAATTTCGTATCTATATCATCTTCAACATCAATTCTATCTTCATCTCTTAGTGAGGTTAAAGTATCCAATATTGAATTCTGTTTTGACCTAGCAGTACCACCAGCAACCCATATTGTTTTCATTTTACAAGGATCTCCATTTGTTGCTTTAAAACCACTATTTTCGTAATTTGTTAAAAGTTGAATGCAATTGTATGTTTTACCTGAGCCTTTAGTACTTGCACTTAAAATGATGTTATATAACGGTGGTAAATCTTTATTATTAGGTTGAGGTGGTGAATATTTCTTGTATTTTCTAATTTCATTTGTAATCGTTTTTAGTTTTGTTTGTTTAACCATTTAAAAATTTTTTATCTTTATTAAATAGATAGATAAAAAAATACTATGTTGATGAAAAGAGAAGATGAAACATTACCTGAAGATTGGACAGATGCTGATAGGGCTAATTATTATGCCCTTTGCTTAGATGGTGAAAAATTAATTGGAAGTGTGATAGCACCTAATAATAAATTTTTAATTCAAATGTCGGCACGAATGACAATTGAACAATCAAAAGGTAAATTTAGTGACCTTACAAATGACGAAATTGAGAGAATTAAACGAGCGAATAATACTGCGTTCAAACAAATGGTACACCATACACCAACTGATAATGAATTTTATTATAGTTCTAATAATCCTATTAACAAAACCGATGAAGAATTATATGAAATGAATACTAAAAAACCTGAGCAAGATGATGATATTATTCAAGAAGACGACCCTGATAATTATTTGGTTCAACAAGTTGATAAAATGCTTGAGATAAATTAATTATATGTATGTCTATATATTTATTTTTTTTCTGTGCATTTAATTAGATAGATACTAATGCCTTTAACTAAAGAAGATAGGATTGCCCTTTTAGCAAAGGCCCGAGAAGCTAAAAAAGCAAAAGCAGATGCTAAAAAAGCGGAAAAACTAGCCAATCCACCACCAAAAGGTCGTCCTAAAAAAGTTGTTGAAGAAACTAAAACATTAGAATTAGAATTACCAGTTGAACCTGAACCTGAACCTGAACCTGAAAGCGAACCTGAAATTATTGAACAAGTCATATATGAACCAAAAGTTAAAAAGAAAAAGAAAAAAAAAATTGTTCGCAAAATCGTTAGACAACAAGAATCGTCAAGTGATGAAAGCGAAGTTGAAGAAGTTATTTATGAAAAACCTAAAAAAAGTTATAAAAAACCACTACCTGAAAAAATTCAAAGAGAAGTTGATATTACTCAAAGTACACCTCAATTTAATTTCTTTGGTGATTAGTAGATAATGGACGAAAGAGCATTTGCATTACTAGATAAATGCGAATGTATGTCTTTATTATGTAGTAAAGCGACTAATAGATGGAGTCTTATTAAATTTATATTTCAAATACCACTAATTTTAACTAGTAGTGTGATGTGTATATTAAACTCGTTTGATAAGGGTGATGGTATGATGAAAATACCTAATGTTGTTGTCAATGGTGTGAGTGTTTTGTTAGTATCATATCAAAGTAATTTAAAAGTTGCGGAGAAAGTTGAATTATTTAAAAATTTATCAAATTCTTTTTTACAATTAGCACATGAAATTGAAGGTAAAGAACCAGAATTATTAGATAGATCTGCTGTTAATATATTAACTGAAAAATATGATAGTTTAGTTATGACTTGTTTATTTGAAGATATACCTAAAAGTATTAAATTAGAAGTTATAAAGATATTTGATGGGAAAACATTACCATTGCAATTAAATGGTGGGAGTGGTTTATCAGTTAAAAGAAATAGTAGAAATATTTCAAACGCACCAATACAAATGTCAAGTGAAATAGTTTAACCTAACCAAATTATATCATTTTCAAAATCCATTTTATAACAGTAATAAAAGCAATCAAAATTACAAGCATTTTTCCAACCTTCTACTGCTTTACCATCTTTAAATTTGGTAAAATGTATTCTTTTTCTTGGAATTATTATTTGTAATCCTTTATTTTTAAAATTCTCTCTAAAATAACTCGTGCATATTTTAGATGATTGCATAATTATGATAAATGGTTTATCTAATTCTGCTAATCTATTTATTACCTCTTTGCTTTTACTAAATGGTGGATTAGATACTATTATATCTCCTAAATTATTTTCAAAGAAATCTACTTCTTCATGTATTACATTAAATCCTAAATCAGTTAAATATTTACCACTTTCACCATCTCCATAGAATGCTTCCCATATAACTTTATCACGAGGTATTAAATGCTGTATATTTTCCCAAGCATATTTAGGTGTCATATAATCATCATGTTTTAAAAAAGACTTTGTATGAAATCCGGCCATATCTATTAACATATAATCTTATTATATATTAGTATGGTTCGCAAAGTATTAGATGAAGATGAAATCAAGGATTTGACAAAAAAAGAAACCATTAGATATTTTATGAGAATAGTTGAACAAGAACCTGAAGAACACGATAGGTTTTTTGATTATATTCTTGATAATGATTATTTTAGAATAAAAATAAATTTAAACAGATTATTAAAATTATTAAAACCTTTAGTTGATGATAAAGATACCAAAATATCATTATTAGAAAACGAAATTTTCGCTGTAAATGAACTGGCATTTGTTGATATAACAAAAGGTAAAGAGGTCGCAAAAGATAGTGGAGATTTATACATAAGAACATTTTTTACACCAAAACATTTAGAAGAAACTAAAAAAAATATAATAACATTATATACTAATTTATTTAAAGTCAAATTAGACCCCAATAATCCAATTCATTTAGTTTTTATGAAAAAAATGATTGATATGAGGTCTTCGCCAATTTTAAAATATCAAAAAGGAAATGATAAAGAAGTTAATGTTAAATCATTCATTGAAATATTAAAACTTACTTTTAATATGAAATCAACATTTGATTTTGATACTATTGTGGAAGGTGGTAATGTTACTCAATTTAATGAAATAACAAAAAGAAAAGCACCCAGTTTATCAAAAGAAATTAGTGGTGCTAGTATAATAAGTACGGCAAGTTCAATTAGAGATGAAAAATCTACTTTTTTTATGAATGTTGAAAAATTAGGTGCTAAAAAATATAATTTTTATAAAGAAAATATAAATTATTTCACTTATGTACTATTAAGAGAAACTAAACAAGGTTTAGCAGTTTATGAAGAATGGTATGAGCAATTTGACATAGATGATACTTATTTTAGAAATGGTTATTATATTTATTGGAAAAATTTTAAAAGGTTATTAGATAAGTATGTCTTTGATAGTGTATTTGAAGAAATATTAGATATACAAGTAGAAACTGACCCTGATGAAAAATTACCCGATGTAATACATTTATATTTTCAAACATTTATACCTGAAAAACAAAAAGAAGATATTGAAAAAGGTAATATATTATTTTTAACACCCACTTTTTGTCTTACATTATCACTTGAAGATGATATTGAATTTCTTGAAGATTTACCACTAATTTATGCTAAAGATATTACAAAAAAAAAAGAAGTCAAAGAATATAAAGCACTCATGAAAAGTTTATATTCAAATGATACACAAGAAAGTGATGACGATTCAGGTAGTGATAATGAACTTCCTGATAGTTCTCGTAGTTATAATTTAACAAAAAATGATGAAAAAATACTTGATAAATTTTTAGATTTTGTTGATGAAAATTGGGAAGTTGTTTTTGAAGAACAAGACGAAGTTACTTTAGAACAGATAGAAGATGGAGAGAGTGGTAATATAATACCTGAATTGATAGATATATTTTCATTAACAAATAAACATTTTAAAAAATTGAATAAAGATGAATATTTTAATAAATTTATATTTAGAATGCTTAATTATTACTTTTTTAATGGTCAAGATGTTAATTTAATAAAAGGGGATTATCGTACTATATATTTGAAGACAGGTGCATAAAATAAAATATTTTATATTAATAGATAATGTATAAAAGTAAAAAGACTGGTAAGCGAAGGGTTGGTCGTCCATGTAAATCTTCAAAGAAAAAATGATTAAATTTTTTTTATAAATATATTATAGTATGATTGCTAAAGATTGCGTTATAAATCCTCTTACTAATCGTCCAATCAAAAAAGACGGAGCAATTTATAAGAGACTTTTAAAAAGGGGATTACTTAATAATCCTAAAACTGATTGTGTTGTTAATGAAAAAACAGGAAGAGCTGTTAGAGCTACTGGTGCTGTTGGTAAAGAAGTTATTAAAAGAGATGCTGGTGCTAAAATTGCCGGAGCAATTAAACGAACATTAGTAAAGAAACTTAAACCAAAACCTAAAAGTGATATTTATAAAAAAGCTAAAAAAGTACCTGTTATTAAAGATAAAGAAGATACACCATTTGTTGATGAACCTACTACAATTACTGGTAAATATAATTTATCAAATAGAGTTAATTTTATCAATAAAGTTAAAACTTTAGTTAAAGATATAAAAGATGGTGATTGTATTGAGCCTAAAAAATTCAGTGATAATGATGGTTATACTGTTCGCAATATTATTAATTTAGAAAAAAGAATTGGAACTGAAAGTGCCTATGGTGTTATTTATTTAACTACTATAGCTGGAGCAAGTAATAATTATAAAATTGCTTCTAAATTATTTGGTAATAATGGTGGTAATAGAAAAGAAATTAATATTATGAATTTTCTTACTCAAAATATGATACTAACTCAAAAAAGTCGTCACTTCTTAGCTTTATACAATAAAACAGCTTGTTTAGATAAAAAATTAAAACCAAAAATGCGTTTATTATCAATTAATGAATTAGCTCACGGTGACCTTAAAGGTTTAGTTGAAACTAAAAGTGTTATGTCTAATGATAAATTAGTTATTAATTTATATATACAAACTATGATCAGTATAGCATCTTTTCAAAAAGCTACTAAATATTATCATCGTGATACTCATTGGGGTAACTTTTTATACCAAAAAAATGTTGAAAAAGGTTACTACCATTACAGAAATAAAGGTATAGATTATTATTTAGAAGCATGTGATTACACTATTATGATTTATGATTATGGATTAGCTAAAAAAATAAAAAAAGGTGTTGTGTCTCCACAGGTTTTAAATGATTATGTTAGAATTAACTACGCTTTTTTTAATGATGATCAAGAAGGCTGGTGTGAAGGTAATTTTATTAGTGAAGATTTAAGCGATACTATGGTTACTGCTATTGATTTTCTAATGGATATTGAAGAGAGAGAAAATAATATGGATATTCCTGATGAAATTATTGGTTTTCTTAATGCTTTTTTCCCCGATGTATTTATGACGAAAAGACCTTCTAATGTTATTAATAAAATTCCTTTTGAAATTTAATCTCACTATATATTAGATATGAAATATGCACAATTGCAAAAAAGTAACAACAAAGGAAAAAAATATGATATAATATTTTATGATGCTAGTCGTAAAAAAATAAAAACCATATCATTTGGTGCTACTGGTTACGATGATTATACTAAAACTGGTGACAAAGATCAAAGAGATAGGTACATTGACCGCCATACTAATTCTCGTGAGAATCATAATTCACCTGACAATGCTGGTTCAGCATCTAGATGGATACTTTGGGGGAATAGCAAAAGTTTGTCTGCTAATTACAATTCTTATTTAAAAAAGTTTGGATTGTCAAAGTATTAAAAAAAAGTACATATCTTAATTTATTTTTAATTTTTATAAATGTTTTTATATTTTTTAAATTTTCATGTATATGTACTTTTTTTTATATAGTCTAAAAATACTTAAAGATTTATCTATATATATATTAGATAAAGTATAAAAGGTATGAGTGATATTAATGTTGAAACAGAAACACCTAAATGCAAAGGGAGACCTAAAAAAGTAAAAACTGAAGAAGAAATTGAAGCTGATAAACTTAGAAAAAGAGAATACTCTAGAAATTATTATAAAGAAAGATCTGCTAGAGACCCAGTATTTGCCGAAAAATATCGTAATCAATTATATATTAGAAATAAAAGATATCAAGAAAAACATAAAGAAATGATTAAAGAAAAACGAGATGAAATTAATAGAAAAGCAAAACTATATGATGAAATTAATAAAACTATTTCTCAATAAATTTTGTTTCTTATTTTTATACGCGAGTATTAAAAGTACTTAAACAATAATATATATTATATTATAATAATATAGATACATATAATATAGGATGTTTAAACAGGTTATATTATGTGAAACAGGGGGTCACAATAAAAAAATAATTACAAATATATGCAATGTTCAAGATACAATAGAAGGTGATATATTTAACGCACCAGCAGAATTTGTTGGAGGTGACCATCAAGTTAAACCATATTTTGATTTTGACCCACTTGGAGATGATAATTTTGAAACTGAAGTATTTGTTATGGATTGTAAGCAAAATATTCAGTTATTATTTCATTTACCAAATGATGAAGATATTAAATTTATAAATAGAACATATTCTAAAGACAATAAAACTAAATATTCATATCATTTTGTCGTTGATAATATTAGAATTAGTTATTTTAATATTCCTGTTTTGATTAAACAAAAAAACATGGAAGAAGCATTTAAAGAACTTGGTTATGATTATTCAGTTTATTCAAAAAATAGAGGATTGTATCCTATTTATTCTAGTATTAAAAGAACTACTGATAAAAATAAACCATATATTAAATTACCACAATTTAAACCTGATGATGATAATACTAATATTGAAAAATATTTAGTTACATATATTGAAGAAGATTTTAAAGATTGGGATATTTTATTTCCAAAAAAAGAAGATAAACCCAAACCTAAAAACGATGATACTTTTAGTAAAGCACTTAATTTAAATAAAAATATAGCAGATGATGATGAATTAATTTTAGCTCGCAAATTAGTTTTAGAATGTTTGTCTTATAACAGAGCAGAAAATTATGATGATTGGATTAAATTAGGATTATGTCTTCGTAATATTGATTATAGATTAGTTGATGTATGGGATGAATTTTCTAAAAATGGTTCTAGTTATAAATCTGGAGAATGTAATGATTTTTGGGATAAATTTAATGAAAATGGTAAATTAACTATTGGTAGTTTAAAATACTGGGCAAAATTAGATAATAAATACAAATATGAAGATTTAATTCAATATTCTATTAATCCTTATGTTGATAGATCAATAAGAAGTGATGGTACTCATTGTGATGTCGCTGAAGTGATGTCTTTAATTTTTAAAGATAAAATAGTATATGATACTAAATTAAAATCTTGGTTTATTGTTAATGATAAAAGTAATATTTGGGAACAAGACAAAGAAGGTGTGAAAGTCAGATTATGGATTAGTACAATCGGTTGTAATATTTATATGAAAAGGACTCAATATTGGAATAATAAAGAGTGTGAAGATGAAGCACATGCTGAAGTTAATAAAGAAAAAGCAAAAAAATCAATAAAAATCGCTTTACAATTAAAAAATGCTGGTTTCAAAGATAGTGTTATGAAAGAACTAAAATCTTGGTGTGTTCAAGATGATTTCGTTGAAAAAAATTTAGATAGTAATATTGATTTATTCGCTTTCAAAAATGGAGTTTATGATTTAGAAACAAATGAATTTAGAAATATTGAACCAAATGATTATATTTCTACAACTTGCGATTATAAATATAATGAAAATGTTGATGTAAAATATACAAATAAGATTTTAAAAGTATTATCTGATATTCAAAATGAAACTGATAAATATAATTATATGATAGACATAATTTCTTTATGTTTATATGGTAAAAATATACATAGTAATTTTAATATATTTACAGGTGTTGGTGCTAATGGAAAAAGTGTTCTTGGGAATTTGCTTCAGTTATCTTTTGGAGGTTATTTTAAAAAAGTTAGTAGTGATTTATTTACTAAAAAATCCAATAGTATTAATTCTACAAGTGATGTAGCAAATTTAAAATCTTGTAGAATTGTATTATTTGAAGAACCTGAAGAGGATCAAGTTCTACAAGCAGGAACTATTAAAGATTTAACTGGAGATGCTTCTGTTACTGCTCGTGGTTTGTTCAAAGAACCTATTACATTTATACCTCAATTTAATATTTTTGGTAATATGAATGAAATCCCTAAAATTAGCAAAGTAGAACCTGCTGTTAAAAGACGCTTGAAAATATTAAGTTTTACTAATAAATTTGTACAATATCCAAAAATGCCTAATGAAAAACTTATTGATTTAAGTTTAAATACTGAATTATCAAGCGATGATGGTTTTAGAAATGCTTTTATTAAATTATTAATTCAAAATTGGAAATCTAAAAATCTTAAAAAAGAATTAAATGTCCCAAATGCTGTAAAAGAAATGACTGATGATTACATGGACGATAACGACTTTTTAAAAGATTTTATGAATGAAAATTACAAAAAGACAGATAATATAAATGATACAATTAAATCATCTGATTTATATAATGATTATAAAATTTATCTTTATTTTAAACAGATTAAACCAGTTACAGTTCAATCATTTAAAAATAGTCTTATTAATTTAGGATATATTTTTAACAAAAGTAAAATATGTAATAATTGGTGTTATATTATGAAAATAGAAAATAATCAGGAAAATTAGAATGTCCAAAAGGTGGAAGAGGTGGAGGTGGAGGAGGAGGTTTTAAAAGTATTATATACTATACCCCTTTTCTGAAATACTTTTAAAAACACCCCCTTGTCTTCCACCTCTTCCACCCATATACTAATAATAATAATAAATACTAAATAAATAATAATAATATAATAATAATATAATAATATAGTAATATAGTAATATTTAAACTATATAAAAAAATGATTAATATAATATATAATATATAATAGAATGGTATTTACTGCTTTTGATAGTTTTAATGATAATAATATAGTTAATATTGATGATATACCTTATAAATGTAATGATATGAATGCTTATAGAAATAGAAGAATTCAAGGGCGTTATAGATGTAAAAGTTGTTATTCTACACTAGCCGAAGTAGATGCATATCCCAATATTTCAAAAAATGGGATTAGTTATAAAGTAAAAAAACATTTTAAATGTAATAATAACGATTGTGTTAGTCATGATTTTAATAAAGAAAAAAGATATAATAATAGAAAAAAAGGGAAAACAGTAGAACAGGCAAGAAAAGAACATCAAGATTATGTAACAGACTGGTTAAAGTATTTTGATACAAAATGTCATTATTTAGGTGAATGTATTAAAATAGATGAAATTAAAACAATTGTTATTTTTAGTCAAGCAATCATTACTTTTGAAATTTTAAAAAAAATTAAAACTGATAATAGAAATTATAAAATTATTGTTATATTAGATGAACATTTTAGAAATCGTGAAATAGTAAATGAACCATATTATATAGAAAGAAATGGAATACATCATTTTGAAATATTTATTCCAAAAAAAAATGACATTAAATATTGTTTAGATAATGATTTTGATGTTTATTTAGATACAGGTAAAGATTCATTATTAGAAATAAAAGATAATGACAGATTGAATGATGGTTTTTATTGTAAATTAGTAGAAATTAATACATTCTTATTTAACAAAAAAATAAATCAAAAACAAATTAAATATATTATTAAAGATGATTATCCTAGTTTTATGTTTGATGACGCTATAAGGTCATATGAAATCCAAAAAGAAAATGAAATGAAAGCTAAAATTAATGAAAATGAAAGAAAATTCGCTTTAGAACTTCTTGAATTGAAAAAGAAATATAATAGATATAGAAATAGATATTTATGCAGTTAGGCATATAAAAAGTACATAAGGTTTAAATAAAAAAAAAAAATAAAGAAATGCTAAAAAAAAATAGATATAACAATGATCCTGTATATAGGGAGAAAATGAAACAATATGCATTAAATATGTATTACCTTAGGAAAGCAGAAAGAGAAACAGAAGAAGAACTTGAAAAATATATAATGGATTATATTTATTCATAGATTCCCATATAATAATCAAATGATGGGTTATAAGTTTTTCCTAATTCTATTAAATAATATCTACCTCGCCATTTCTTTATATTTATCGTTGTTAATTTTTGTATAAAGAATCCATTTTCATTAATTGTTTGTAGTCTTTTTGGTGTAAGTGATTCAAAGCAAGTTGAGCTTGCTAGAAATATAATTCTTTTTATACTTTTTATTTTAGTAAAAAATTCTAGTATTTTAAAAAAATCATTTTTTCGTATTCTATTACTTTCACCTAAATCAAATGGTGGGTTTGTAATAATAGTTTCAGGTTTTATAGCATCATAATCAAAGTCACGATAATCTAGATTGTCTCGTATCTCACAGCGATGTTTTATAACTTCTTCAGGCAAATTATTATAAAAATTGTTTAATCCAGCAAATGGTTCTAATACAATCTCGCCATCAGTCCATTCAATATTGCTTATGATGTCCTTGCACAATGATACTGGCGTTTGATTAAACATATATATTTTATCATCATCATATAACATCATAAATTTTCTACTACTTAACATATAATATGAAAATAAAAAAAAGTACATATACATAAAAATTATAAAAATTTAAAAACATTTATAAAAATAAAAAATAAATTAAGATATGTACTTTTTTCATTATAGTATCTTTTTGTATTTAAGCGATTGGTAAAAAATATTTATAAAAATCTTTTTTAAATAATGCTATTATTTTGTAATTAATAGATTGTTCTGTTACAGCACAATCTTCCATTACATTTTTAAATTTTTTTGATAAAAATACATCCTTTAATTTATTAAGAATATTTATATCACTTTCTAATATTGCATAAGCAAACTGTGTTAATCCATATAATCCTTTCTTGTCTATATAACAACCAATAGATTTTATTCGTCCATTACTCCATATTAATTTAGAATTACCAAAATGCTCAATATTTTTAACTAAACATTTATTTTCTATTTGTTTTATATCTTTAATATATTTTATTCTAGAATATTTAAAAGTTGGCATGCTATTACTATTAATAGTATATATACATTTATGTTTATAAACTTTATCTTCATCATCTTTAATCCAATCTTTTTGCGTATGATAAGAACAAGAATCGTATAATAAATTGACCTTTTCTTCTTTCTCATTAGCTAATAATTTTTTAATAAAATTAATATTTCCATTTGGTATAAAAGATAATTTTTTAATATTTATTACATCAGGTTTTTCAATATTTTGATAATATATTTCAGTAGTTGTTTCTTCAACATTTTTATTTTCAACTAAAATTATATCAAATCTTGTTTCACAATTAAATGTTTTTAATCCATCTTTTTCATTGTGTATTTTTAAAATTAATAAATTGCGTTGATATATGTTATCTTTAACAGAATGAAATTCTCCACTAATATCTCTCCATCCTGAAGGTGTTACAAATAATAGATATCCATTTTTATTTAAATTTTTAAATGAGTCATTTATAAAAATATTCCATATAGGCGTTTTAATTTTATTATAAGGCGGATTTCCCACAATTATATCAAAATTTATATCAGTTTTATAAATTTTTTCATATTTACCATCAATAAAACTACCTTCAAATATGTTAAGATTATATTCATGATAACAAAATATATTTTTTATTATAGATACATTTGTTTCATCTAATTCAACCATATACAGCGAATTTTCTAATATATGTTTTCTACGCTCCTCTTCATCGTCTATAACACTTTTAAGACCTTCCATTAATCTCATATATACAGCGACAGGAAAATTACCCATTCCTGCTGATGGGTCTAACCATTTTAAATTAGGATTTTTCCATACTTCTAAAGGTAATGTATCTAACATTTCATTTACAAGTTCCATAGGTGTAAATACTTCACCGCGTTCTCTTTTTTCAACTTGTTTAGGTTTTAAATTATCGTTTATATATTTTAATAATTCAACTGGTTCTTTAATAGAATATATTTTAGATTTTCGTAATAGTATTTGTTTTTTTTCTATATTATCCATCTATTTTATTATTATATTTTTTTATATTTTTATAAACATGTACTTTTTTAATAATGTTCAGGTATCTCCTCAATAACTAAACTAACAATCAAGTCTTCATTTACATCTAGACCTCCACCATTCTCATCTTTAATTATTAATTTAATACTAGATATATCTTGTGGGACTAATTCTAATGCTATATTTCCGATATGAGTGCTAGACTTTCCATTTAACGAATGATAAGCAATTGTCGGTAGGCCGTTTTTATCGCTGTTATAATAACATGCTTTATTATAATCTACATTATCAACTTTTATTTCAAATAGTTTATCAATATTTGCTGGTAATACATAACCAGCTATCATATCAAACTTTAAAAATGATATTTCTTTGACATTGATTGGTTTCAAAGTATTAAATATAAATTCGGTTTTATCAGTATTAACTACATTAGCATCTTTTGTATTTAATATAATTTTTTTGTAATCTAATTTTTTAGTTAAATAACTCATTCTAATATAATATGAGAAAATTTATTCAATTATTAAATCAATAATAGCGTCAGTAACCACACTAAGCCCAAGTTCGCTATCCGATACTACATTTTTAAATTCAAGTTCAATTCCCATTATAATTTGTTCATCTAAATCACCAATTTTATATTCATGGACTTTTTCATTAGTCAATTTATTATTTCTTTTTGATGTATATGCAATCATATCAGCGGTTCTTTTACTATTTGTAATATTTCCCACATCATTTAAAAGTCCTTTAATATTTATTAAATATGATTTTGTAGGGTCAGAGCTTGTTGGTGCATTTGGTGGTGTTACAGAAGTAATAGTAATCTTTTGTGGTGTATAATAACCACCTGCCTGACTAACATCGTAATATATTTTGTTCTTATCAATCCACAAAACAGTTCCAACTGAAAAAGAATGTCCCCTTGTAATTATTTCATAAGTATAAGGCACACGAGCTGCATCAACACCAAACCGGACTTCAGCGCCTTGTCCTAGATTCGTAGTATATTGCGATATAATACCAGGTTGAAATGCAGAATATTCATAATAATTAGAATCAAAAGATATAGAATTAGTATCAACTAATTTACCAGTATCATCTAAATATTTTTGACTATTCATAACATTTGTAATATTAAATGTAATACTACTGTCATCACTTCCACCGAGAGTTGATTGATGGATAGTAAAAGTATCTCCTGCTGAATATCCTGAACCACCTTCAATAATATTAGCGACTTCAATGCGATATGGTGGAGATGGCCCACTTCCCCAATCTTTAAACACAGCAACATTTATAATAGCACCAGTTCCATTACCATTATAATGGACATCATTTGTAGATAAATCAATAGTATAAAATTGAGCATACACATTTGTAAATCCTGATTGAACTATAGTTGCTTGTTCTACATTCATATCTTTTAAATTAAGAATACCATTTGTGTACGCCAAAGAAGGGTCATTAGTAATATAATGAGTTCCTTGGTGTTTTAGTGTAGATTTTTTTTTAACTTGAATTGGTTTATCAAAATAATATTTAAATTTTTTTCTATTAAAATCAATTTCATTTGCTTGTTTCGTATTTAGTATAATTCTTTTTTTATTATCCATCTTAATAAAACATTATAAAAAAAATTAGTATTTGAAAAAATTTAAACCGTCATTTTTAACAGTTCCGTGAGTAGATTCTCTCTTCTCGTGTTTAATTATATCTTCAATATTTTCAGTATCTCGTGCATTATCTTCAACAACTTTATAGGGAGGTTTAGTATGAATTAATTGGCGATGAGAATGTTCTTTAAATTCTGGGTGACTTCTAACATTATAGTTTTTAGTATCATTTAGTGTCATTGTCACAGAACCATTCCACATTTTTTTATGTGGATGATAATCAAAACCATCGCCAATTTTGGAAGCATCTGCTTTAGCAATAGTTAAATCTTGTTTCAATACATCATATCTTGCTTGTGGTAAATATTGGTACATCTTTTCTAATATAATAATAACATTTTTATTTTTATCCAATTCTTTTTATAGTAAATGTAGATGGCACTGCTAAATTAACAGCACTGGAGTCTCCTGTTTCATACCAAGCAGATGATACTTGGTCTCCTGCTGTTAGTGATTCTATTATAACACCATTATTACCTCTACTACCTCTATCACCGCCATTAAATCTTACATATGAACCACATACATATTCTATTGTTTGTGTTCCGTTTATTGATATTGCCGAAATCATAGATGCTCTGTCTGTCCCTGTTACATTAAAGTAATGATTTATAGTAATCTCATAATATCCTGTTTTAGGTATAATAATACCATTTGTTCCAATATTCCAAGTAGCTCCAACAGAATATATAACTCCACCACTTGTAAATTGATTTGTAGGTATTCTCCAACCTGTTGGTGATGCTAAATTAAGACTTATTATACTACTATCATAACTTGTCTTATACAAATACAAACCTGCTGAAAATGTACTACCATCATCAAAAAATATACTTCCAGTCAATCTAATATTACCACCTACATCTAATTTTTCTGTCGGCGACATTTGATTAATACCACAATTAGCACTCGGTAATATTATCACATCATCTTCATATGTTCCTTCTACATCGTTTTGAGTTCCTATAATCAATTTACTTCTTTCATTTGTAGCATTTATTACATCAGCGTCTTGATACTGAATATAACCAAAATCACTTCCACTATTATTATGTGATTTAAATACTATACTACTAGCACCTCCTGTATTACCATGCTCAAATAATAATGATGCATTAGTAGCACTCGCTTGTGTACCAGTTGCTTCATATATTCTACATCTTCCTGCAATATCTAATTCCTTTGTCGGGTTTTGTTGTTTTATACCTACAAAATTAGTAGTTCTATCAAGAATGATTAAAGATGTATTTACATAATTATTATACATTCCAAGATGTAATTTATTAAAAAGACCATCATAAGTAATATGACCTCCAAATTGATTTAATGCAGTGCCTTCAATTAAATTAATTCGTGATAAATTATTAGAAAATGACTTTATAGTTAATTCTGTATCTGAAAATGGACTTTCAAGATGTAGTAGTGTCTGTGGTGCATTTGTACCAATACCTCTGTATCCTGTCACACCTGTTGCGTATGATATTGGTTGGTTGATAAGCGATAGGTAGTTGCCATCAAAAGCATTAGCAGTTAATGTTGCGATATCACTTGTATTTGTAGCAATATTATTAGCATTAGTTGTGATATTAGTATTAGCAGTTGCGATATCACTTGTATTTGTAGCAATATTATTAGCATTAGTTGTGATATTAGTATTAGCAGTTGCGATATCACTTGTATTTGTAGCGATATTATTAGCATTAGTTGTGATATTAGTATTAGCGGTTGATATGTCTGCCGTATTATTTGCGATATTCGTGGCATTATTAGATACATCAGTTTGTAGTGTAGATATGTCCGATGTATTAGTTGCGATATTTGTAGCATTATTAGATACATCAGTTTGTAATGTTGATACATTATTTTGTAATGTTACTATATCTGCTTCGTTGTCAGCAATTTTCACAGAATTATTACCAATTGCGGTGGTATTAGCAGATATATCAGTCTGTATTTGTGTAATTGCACCACTATTAGTACTTAAACTGCTATTAGTATTAAATAAATCAGTTTGGAGATTCGCTATATCATTAGCATTTTGTAATATGTCCGCTTCATTACCAGTCACTCTTTGTTGTAGTACAAAAATAGCATTTATATTATTACCTATATTAGTTGTATTAATTGATTGTTGCGATTGTAAATTAGTTATATCTGTTTGTGCTGTCGCTACATCACCCTGTAAAGTAGTTACATTATTCTGTAAAGTACCTATATTCGCTGTATTAGTCGTTATAGTACTTACAAAATTAGCAGTTGAAAAAACAGATTGGTCAGGAAACCTAATTTTCTTAACTATTAAAGTTCCAGTGCTATTTTCATATGTTAAATTACTAACTTGACTAATTTGATAAGGATTACCTGAAACATTACCTATTAATATACCACCTACCGCTGGGAATGATGTCCTACCAGTGCCACCTCTTGTTACAGATAAAGTACCTGATGAAATATTACCAGCGTCTAATTGAGATAATGAAGAACCATTACCTGAAAATTTCAATACACTTAAAGTTCCTGTTCCATTATTATAACTAAAACTTGAACCAATTGTTAAATTAGTATTTAAATCAAATTGATTATTAGTCGCATTCCAATTTAAATTAGCACCTGCCGATTGTGACAATACATTTCTTACATCAGCATCGGTATAAAATACTAAACCATTTAGAGCGGTTGTTAAATTTGTAATATCTGTGGTATTACTTACTATATTATTAGTATTATTAGTAATTGCTGTTGATATGCTACTATCTAAATCAAATTGAAAAGATACTGCATTCCAATTTAAATTAGCACCTGCCGATTGTGATAATACATTTCTTACATCACTATCAGTATATGATGTTCCTGTTCCTTGTTCTTCTAAAACCTGAACTCGTCTTCTTGTTTCAATACTCCTTACTTTTGTTTGTTGTACACCTGATAATTCCTTTATAATAAAACCTCCATTAGTTCCTATCTGTTCTATGCGATACATCTCACTAATTTCAGCAACTCTTTTATAATTAAAATCTAAATCTTGTGCTGTCCCACCAGTTCTAAATAGTAATCGTGGATATACCTTAACTTCTCCAATAACACATTTATTATTATATTGTGATAAATCAAATCTTATTTTTCCAGTAAATAGTCCAAGATTAAAACCATTTATTATTGAACCATGATATTTACCATTAATATACCAAGAATAGTTAGGGTAATCATACCATAATAATATATTATTCTCATTACCAAAGTATATTTCATTATCACTATTGTTAAAAGTTGTTGTTAATATATTAGCATTATCATTAGGGTCTGTTAATATTAGTTTATAAGTTGCTACATTACTAATATATTCTAACTTAAACTCAATAATATAATCACCATTACTATTTTGTATTTTAAAAATAGTATGATTATCACTTGCGGTATTACTAGTATAGGGTTTATGAAAGAATGATATACAACCTGATGAAGCATCACCAAATACATGATTATTTGCCGATAATAACTCTGTTGTCCCTCCTGCTAATGCTGGTTCGCCTTTCATATTCTGCAATGCTACTCCATATACTACCTGTCCTGCTGGTGTCACCTTTTCTAAATCATAATCGCTCGCCGTATATCCATAACTATCTGGTGCGTTATTTATAATTTGTCCTATAAAATCATAACTGACTATTGGATTAAGATCGCCGTATGCCGAACCTAATGTTGGGTGATATTGTGCTAATTGATTAATCTCCCTATAAAGATATTGATGATTACCATTAATAACATAATTATATAATACATCAGTATTAGGCAATTCTCTTAAATCAAAAGGAGAGTATATGCTACCATCCTTAACTTGTATTAATACATCATTATATTTCGCATCAAAAAACTGTTGTGTAATATTTAACTCATTTTGTATTACTAGATTAATCAAAGTATTTATAAACGCACTATCAATTTCTAAAAACTTATCAGCAGGGTCAGTATCATTAAATATTAATCCATAAGTGCTGGGTGTAGTTTTTATAAGATTATTTACACCAGTATCAATATCTGCTTGATTAACACTCGTGCTGGTAATATAAAACTCTTTTGTAGTATGGTCATATGCTAAAAACCCTGTAATAGTTGGATTAGGATTATATAATTTATCAATACTAACAAATGCCGTAGCAATATTAACATTATCAGTAGATTGGTCTTCACTTCTTAATAATACTAATTGGTCTGTGGGAATCATTTCATCAAAAGTAAAACCACCATTTACTAAAACTTTTCTACAATCCAGCACATCTATATATGCCTCCTTACATTTCAAATATCTATCAATTACAACACTTTCATAATAATACCTATAATTTATTAAAAAATCTAATTTATCTCGTTGCTCTTGCGTCATAAATACATCACTTGGGTCTTGGAAAAACTTCCAATTAAAATGACTATAATTTATCTCTCCTGTGCTTGGTTGGTTTCCCATAATAATAATATTATTATTTCGTATTAAATCGGCATCATTATTATTAGCATAAATCCAACTTTGAGGGTGTGATGTAATATATGGATCTTCGTTAGTAAAAGCAGCTCCTGCTATACTAAATTCATCTGGAAGTGTTATACTATGTGCTACTTCATTAACATAATAATTTATACTTTTATTAGGTAAATCTAATTCTAATGATAATTTGTTCCATTTAGTCGCATCAATAGGTGTTTCAAAAAAGTCAGTAGTATCTTCTGCGTTATATAATTCCCATGTTGGTGCTAATATAGTTGGTGTACTATCATATTCCATAACATCAATAGCATATATTTTAATACGATGCTGTCCATTATAAAATCCTGTATTACCTGTTGGTAATGCTTGGAATGGTGACCCTTTATGGATTAAATATAAATCTAAACTATCATATAACTCATCAGTTAATATTGGCGATGTCCCATATAAAAATAGTTCTTGGGTGTAATATTGAGTTCCAGCGGTTTTTGTAATTTGATTAAAATCTATCAATATAGCACCATGAAATACTAATGGGTCAGCATATCTTTTTGTTTCTAATCTCATACGAAATTCTAAATTATTTTCAATATCTAATACGCTTGGGAATGTTACAGCACTCCATAAACCTGAGCTACTGGCATACTTTTCATAATCATATTTAATTACTATTTTACTTAAATTACTACGAGTTTGGGGTTTTGCACTTTCTTCATAAAATATTATAGGACTTTCCCATAATGTTGTTGAAGTTGTTTTTGGTAAATAAAAATACCAATAATAAAAACTATTAGCATTTAAACCATTACCTCTTACTATATCATACCACTCTTGATCTGTAGGTAGTGATAATCCTGTTTGTGTATTTCTCAAACCATAAAAGAATGTATTACCATCCAAAGTCATATGTAGGTCTTTATAACCTGTAATTGGTAATGTCGTGAGTGCTCCTTGACTACCGAATGTCGCCAATAGATATGTTAAAAATATATCAGCAGTTTGCGACTGATAATAATAAGTATTTTTTTTAATATAATGCGATACATTAAGTTTATTATTTTTAATATATACCTTTAACTTTTCACCATCAAAATCATATAAATTAACCCCTCCCTGAAAACCCAAATCTACACCTGTTTGTAATATTTCATATTCCACATCTAAATTATCTATGTCATATGGTCGCAAGAATATAACAAACTCAAACTTACGATTAAGATCATAATTTTTTACATTACTAACATTTTCAAAAAATAAGTAACCTTTCTGTATAGTTAAGTTTTGTAATAATCTAATACCTATATCTTGAACTACCAACATTTCATCAAAATCTGTTAATCTTACTAATGATGGGAATAAACCTAAATAATCATTATTATAGTCACTACCACCAAATGTTGTACCTGCGGGTTTCTGTTTAAGTGCTATTGTAATAAGGTCATAATGATAATCTCGCCATATACTTTTATAACCTAAATTAAGTTTGTAATCTAAATTATTTTGGAATGTCTGTTGGTCAGTCATAATAATTTCATATACATTATCAATATTGATATAAACCCCAGTATTAGGTGTTAATTCTTGCCCTGTTTGCGGGTCATAAGTTGCTTCTGTACCAAATTGATTATTGATATTGTTAATAGCATTCTCATTTTGTTTTATAAGATTATATAATCCTGTTTCTAAATTAGGTGTATTATCACCTATCTCGCTTATTTTATCATAATCTATAAGTTGTAATTGTCCTGCACCATTATAAGTAAATTGAGATGTATCTAATCGCAGTTGTATTGATAATTGTTTTGTAGTTTCACCTGATGGTTCAGTAACATTTATTTCATTAACTAATAAACCATTTTGGAAGTCGTTTTTATTTGGTATAAATTGTCGTCTTCTAGTCCTATTATCAATTGATTCAACTTCTTCTTTACTTTCAATAATTTTTAATTCAATAATTTCTACAACACTTGCGACTGTATTAACATTTATTACTAAATTACCTGTTGTTCCACCAATAGATGATTTTGGTATTGTAATAATATCACCTGCTGAAAAATTACCAGTACCATGATTAGTTATACTTTTTATTTGAGCAACTAATGAAGATGTTATTTCAATAATTAAAATAGCACCATTTTGAATAGTAATATTATCATAAACTCCTGCTGTTGTAAAATTATTGTTAGTATTTTGGTCTATTTGTAATCCTTGTAAATATATTTTATCTTGTATATTTTTATCTGGGTCTGATTTAATTCCTTCTAAAACTTTTAAATTTGTAACAATTTCTTTATCAAGTGATTGTTTTCTTAAATAATCTAATAAATAATAACTTCCTGCTAAAATAGCAGATGTAACTCCTCCAAATAATAAAGAAGCAACAATATTGGTTATTAAATTTTGCCTTAATATTGAAAGTGCTGTTGTTCTAGTTGCAACAACAGAACCTGCGGAATTTGCAATTAAATCATCAAATAAATCTATTTGTTCGTTTCTTAAACCATTTCTAATATTATCTAATACTGTTGAAAAACTTTCTGGTTCAAAATCATCAATTTTTGAAAAAAAATCACCTCTCCCTCTTGCTTCAAGTAATAATATTCTTGCTTCATGACCTACAACTTCGCTTACAACCCCATTTACAATTTGAGTTAAACCAATAAATGCTGTATCTAATGTTGTTATTTGTCCTTGTAATAAACCTGCTTCTGCTACTATAGCAGCTGCATTATTAAAGGTTGCTTGTTTAATACCAACAATATAATCAATTACATCAGTCCATCCTGATGTAATTAATGCACTGGTTAAAAAATTATAAGTATAATATAAATATAATTTACCATCAGTTCCAATCTTGACATTATATTTTAAAGCGTTATTTGATACATCATTATTATTCTCGGCATCAATCGTATAAAATCTTATTTCGCCTTGTGCATTATTATTTTTAATATATAAATTATATGATAATGTTGGATTACTATTTTCATATTGATTTTCAAAATGGTCTAATCTTAAATCTATAATATCAGATAAAGTTGTATCTGTTCCAGTTCCAATAATTGTATCTCCTTCATTTATTATAGTAACCGAACCTCCTCCTCCTCCACCTAAAAAAAGTTGATTGGCGTCTTGGAAGTCACTTGCGGTGTTATTATACCAACTCATCCCTCTCTACTAATCCATATTTTTTTTTTCTCAAGTAATATTAGAAAGTAAAAATGTATGAAGAATTTAGTGCTAGTTACCCCTCCAGATTTATGATGGGTGTAAAAAAACTCGCTGGAGGCATGAATAGACAAACTATTAAAATAGTCCCTGATAGAACTACTGGAGAACCAAATGGTATCACTACATTAAGATGTCCTCTTGGTGCTATTATTGATATGGAAAGTTTAAATCTTTTCTTTAATGTTACCGATTCTGGAACATCGCCATTAGTTGGTCCAAGAAATGCTTCTACATTTATTAGAAGATTATCCGTAAATATTAACAATGTTTCAGTGCAAATTATCAATGATTATAACCTTGTTTATAATATTTATGCTGATATGCATAACAAATCTAAAACAAGAACTTTTAACGATTCTACAGACCCATCGGTCGTTTATAGCGAAGGTGCTGGTGCTTCTTCAATTGTTGCCCTATCGGCGAAATCAGGTGTAAAAGGCGATATCACAGGGCTATCGGCAACTCAATATGTAATAGATAATTGGGTTGGTATTCTAAATTCCATCTCACTATTAAATACTGCACTAACCGGCGAAATTTCAATCCAAATCCAATGGGCTCCTCTTCATGAATGTGTGGCGATGGCGGGTGGTGATACATATGCTGACGAATCATTCACAATTGGTGATATTTATATGACTGCCCAAGTCTTATCATTTACTGACGAATCATATTATAATTCTTTATCGTCAAGACAAGACTTATATTATTCTTTCAATGATTATGTAACAACTCGCTTTGCCTCAGTAGCAAAAAATACCGGTATCAATGTTACTAACTACATATCAGCGGGTTCAATTGACCATATAATCGGAACAGCTATATTTCAAGAAACAACACCTACAAGACTTGTAAATTATTATGGGGATGGCGATGGTGCAACTGCGGGACAAATCGGTGCTATTGCTGAAGTATTGGCTGACCCAATCGGCAAAGTAGATTCTGCTGGTGCTAGTAATAATGGTGATGGTTTCAATCAAGTAAAAGCAATGCAACGAAATCTCCAACATTTATCTCAATCATCATTCTCAATTAACAATAAGGTGCTCAATTATGCTCCTTTCAACAAATACGAAGTATTCCAAAATAACTTAACTGCACTAAACAATCTAAACATAGATGCTTCTGCTAATGGTTTCCATGAAGGTTGTGTATCGCTCCTACATTTCTATAAATATTATGCATTCCATATGCAAGCTCTAAATCTAGATGACCCCGAACAAGCATATGTATCGGGTCTCAATACTAGTGGAGCATCGGCTAGTGTCAATTGGACTTGCTCTTTTGAAGGTGCTAGTAATACTTTACAAGTAAGTCCCTTTATGGTAACAAAATTAACTAAAATTTTGAAAGTAAGCAAAGGAAGAATGATAAGTTGCTATTAAAAAAAAAGTTGTTATTAAAAAAAAGTACATATCATAATAAATTTTAAAATTTATAAATATTTTTCAAAATTTTAAAAAAATCACTGATATGTACTTTTTTATTTAAATCAATTTTTTATATTTTTGAGATTGCATAAATCCATGCGCCATTTTTTCAATCATAATAGTTTTTTCATTATTACTAATATCTAAATTATTGATATAAGTTGCCCAACTCTTTCTAATATAATTAAGATTAATATCGGCATCATAAATGTAAGTAAATACAGTTTTAATATGTTTTCCTAAATAATTAGGTGTAAGGTCAAATAATTTATTATTTTTATAAATATTATTAGCAATAATATAAGTATGTAAAATAAGAGACAATTGTTTTGGTATATGAATAATTTGTCTTCCCATATTTCTAGAAGTTTTGTAATAATTAAAAACAAAAGATTCAGGAAATCTACTTCTAGTAGAATAAAGTAAATAATTTTTATCATTATCAAAATTTTTAAATGTTTTAGGGACTAGATAAACATTTGAGTATTCTAATCTTCTAGGCGGTAAAAGCATATAAAGTGAATAAATAACCTTATCTAAACTGGTATCTAATTTGTTAATATTATCAGTAATGGTTTCATTTGAGAAATCAGTAATAATTTTAAGTTTATCTTCATTAGATACATAATTATCATCTCTAATTTTTTCATAATTTTTATTTAAACTAATAATAGTATTAGCAACAATTTGATATAGTTTTTCGTATTTAGGAATTATTTCTTTAATGATACCTAACAAAGTAGCATAAGGTATAAGATTTGATTTAAGAGTATTACCATTATCATATAACTCTTGCATTTTAATAATAAATTTAGAATTCAAATATTTCATATGTTTAGTAACATATATAATATCTTCTTCGTGATGTTGTTTTTTAAATATATTACTCATATGAATATTAATATCTCTTGAATTGAAATATGAAAGTTTATCATGATTTTTTTTAATAATATTAATATATTGTGTAATAGTTGTATCTTTGAATGAATTATTAATGTTAAGTGGTGTAATTTTCTTGCTTTTTAAAATTTTCATATTCTTTCTATATTCTCTCATATATAATCTATTTTTTTCTTTAGTATCCATTCTTACAAATAATATAGAAAAAAAATTACAGGTAAAAATGCACCCTTAAAAATAGCAACGCTCTTACACACTTACGATTTTGTGCTCTTACACTTTTACACCTTTTCATATATCTATAGATATATGAAAAGGTG
>Ga0208899_1000651_pt1 | contig 25924 bp, 20 predicted proteins | sample VirMetDEL_Nov_24_FD_184518 | JGI IMG/M metagenome (GOLD analysis project Ga0208899, IMG submission 184518) | Aqueous microbial communities from the Delaware River and Bay under freshwater to marine salinity gradient to study organic matter... | ecosystem: Environmental > Aquatic > Marine >... | reverse complement strand
AACAAGGACCAGCAGGGATTTATCTCGCCAACCGAGTTCAATCGGTTTGCCAACATTGCCCAACTCAATATATTCAACGGACTCTTTGATGAACTCAAGGATGCCAAAAGGCTGTCTCGATCAGGGTACAATCCTATGAGGGATAAGTCACGCATCAAGCGAATCGAAGAAGACTTGGCTTATTTCTCTAAGAAGATCACGCAACCCAAGGCTAGCGGTAAGTTTGCAAAACCTGACGATTTAGCCAGGATTATAGGTGTTACTACGGCTGGAAGCATTATGCTTGATCAATCAACTAAGAAGCCTATTGAGCTTTGCTATGACGAGGAGAAGATTGAGCGCATCCTGGTAAGCAACCTAAGCGCACCTACGGCTGAGTTCCCTGTAGCCTTGGTGTCTGAATTCCTCCATGTGTTCCCCACTACGGTAAACAAGATTGAGATCAGATACTATAAGTACCCAGAGAGCACTATATCTGGGGTTAGGGAACCCAACCTCCCTACTTATTCTCTTACGGGAACATCTAGAGACTTTGAGCTTCCAGAGCACTACACTTCTGATTTAGTTTATGAGATTGGAAAGATGATTGGTCTTAACCTTAGGGATACGGATATCGTTAACTACACTAGTCAGGAGATGCAGACTAGGAAACAAGCAGAAACATACTAATGGCTAGGAATACAGTACCCTTAAAGCAAATCATAAATGATTTTGTTATAACCCTAGCGGGTGATGACTATGCTGGTAGTGCTTCTGACACGCAGATCAGAACGCATGCTTTACGAGGCATTCGTGAGATGGGATTTGATATGTCTAAAAAGATTCGCTCTTTAGTATTAGCTATCAATAGCGCAAACAATACTGTAGAGCTTCCAGATGACTTCGTGGATTGGAGTAAGGTGGGTGTAGTTGGTTCAGACAACCTAGTCTATGTGCTTGGAGAGAACAAGAACCTAAACTATTCTCAGGCTTATGATAACGGGTCTGGAGTGAAGGCAAGTACTTCCGCTGATGCATATGATAGTGATGGAGACGGAGTGTACGACAGAATAGACGCTAAGACAGCTACGACTGGTGCTGACACCTCTACTAGCTTTAACTCAACGGTATTCAGAGACTACTACTACGGTAACCAGAACGCTATCTACGGAGCTGGAGGCGGCAGGTACAGAGGTGAGTTTAGAGTGAATCTAGACCAGAACAGAATTGAGATTAGCCCTATCTCCAATGTGTCGGAGGTAGTGATTGAGTATGTAGCTGACGAGGGACGCTCTCAGAACCCCTCAGTTCACGTATATCTAGAGGAGGCACTAAGAGCATACATGTACTACAAGATCGTTGAACGTAAGGCTTCTGTGCCAGCCAATGAGAAGGCTAGAGCTCGTCAGGAGTACTACAACGAACGTAGAAAGGCCAACGGGCGTATCAAGTCCTTCACGAAAGAGGAGGCGCTGAAGACGATTAGAAAGAATTACAAACAGTCACCTAAGTTCTGATGGCGATTGATAAAATGATACCACGCTTCCTTGTCAGTGATGAGGACGAGCGTTTGCTGAAAGAGGGTGCCATGACGGATGCCCTCAATGTTTCTATCTCTGAAGACGGGGATGGTAGTGAGGGTGTTGTCAAGAATATGAAGGGTACGATTGCTGGAACTGCAATTGCTGGGTCTGAATTAACCGCTAGCAACGACGTTACTGTGATTGGTCAGGTGTCTGACCCTCAGAGAAGTAAGATATATTTTTTCGTAGCTGATAGTTCAGCTACTGGTGATTTTAGTGACGGAACTGAACACGCTATTTATCAGTACAGCACGGAAGATAATAGCTATCAAATAGTATTTAAAAACTCTTGGCTTAAGTTTAATCCAGCTGGATTCGTAAAAGCAGACGCTCTTAATGGAGCCTTTCAGCAGGATGGTGTGATACAGACTATTCTTTACTTTACGGACAATCTAAATGAGCCAAGGAAGATTAATGTAGATAGAGCTATTGAGGGTGATTATAATTCATTAAGTTCATACAAGCTAGACTACGCATTAAAATCCATAAAAGCAGCTCAAGTCACCCCTCCTTCTTTTTTCTTCACTACCGACTCTTCTATAACAGAGAACAATCTTACCAGATCTGCTTTTCAGTTTTCGACTCAATTAATATATAAAGACGGAGAAGAGTCCGCTATATCTTCTTACTCTAAACTAGCTTATTCAGCTTCTGTAGGTCAGTATGGAATTGAAGACTCTTCAATAAGAACGATAGTTGGCAATATAGAAAACACTTGTAATATTGACTTAAACTGGTCAAACAATACCGTTTCTTCAAATTACATTCCAGACGTAATTAAAATAAGACTACTGGGCAGAGAAGGGAACTCTGGGTCTTTTTTTGTTATAGACGAGTTTGACCCTTCTTTAGATTTGACAAGATCGGTACATGGTGTTTCCACTCAGATATATGACTCCTCTACGGGTGTTTACAAGTTTTATAACGAAGGGGTTTATTCTTATGTGGACACGAACACAGTTAATAAGCTGTATGACAATGTGCCTAAACTTTCTCAGGGTCAGGCTATTTCTGGCAATAGACTTATGTATTCTAATTACACCGAAGGCTTTGAGAACAACCCAGTAAATGCCTCGATATCTGTCAGTTATTCTCCTGCCGTAGAAAATGTTTTTGCAGATCCAGCAAACGGATACAACGCAATAAATGCTTTCACAGGTGTTGCGAGTTTAGGTAAAGTAGATATAAATCTTTTAAACGCAGACGCTACCTGGCCTGGATCTAACGCCTACAACTCTTTTATTCCAGCTGGAACTTTTATTAGGACAGCATTTAAGTACTCCCCCTACGGTACTGCTTATGACTCCAGTGCAGGAACAGCTTTAACACTTAGCTGCACCACCGCTTCAGGGGCATTTGACGTCAAGCTTGGTTACGGGGCTGGAAGCGGTACCCTCCCTATAGCCCTTGATGATGACATTGATTTGATCGACGTCTCTATAGAGACTACAACTGCCATGACGGTAAAAGAGGCGAGCGAAGCGCTAAGATTAAAGTTTATAGAGTTAGCTATAGTTCGTTTGTACGAGTTTGAAGCGGTGAATACTTCACCGAACCTAGGGCAGGCTATAATTACTGGTCAGATTTTAAACTCAACCGATGCTAACTTTATAGACGGAAACTCGCTAACCATATCTACAGGAACGACGGTTAACTATTCATACTCTTTTGACGAGGTTGAAAACACGGCATTAACGACTGATGCTGTAATTCAAATATCCCCTTACTTAAGCGCATACTCGTTTGATTTTTCTACCGCTACCTCATCAGGACAATTTTTTGACGGTACAAGTGCGGTTACGGGTGTTACTCAGTCATTTTCAACCTCTGATGAATATTCGGATCTAACATATACTATGGACCTTTCCCAGTCTGGCGGTTGGGATGGGTCTAGTTTGAACCCCAGTGGAAATTGGGTTGTTGATCCTATATTCTATGCAAACTCAGCAAGGTCTGTAACAACATTTAAGCACGGATGTGATCATGACTTTGGAATTGTTTACTATGATAAATACAACAGGTCTGGAAATGTAAATAAAATAGGGTCAGCCACAGTAGACTTTATTGGAGATAAGGCTAGAAGAAATTCAGGAAACCCTGGCAAGGAGGGCGTTGCTACCATAGGTGTTTCGATTCCAATCAGCGATACTCCTCCTCCTTGGGCTGTTAAGTGGCAGTTGGTTTACGGCGGAATGTCCACTTATGAGGACGTTTTTTCATACACTACTGGCGGAGGCTACGTTGCTAGAGATGTTTCTGATAACTCCAACCCTCACCCAGTAAAAACTGGATCTAAACAGGTTTATCTTTCTTTAAAAACTCTTGACCTTCACCAAAAAGAAAAATCTGTTTTTAAGGATTACTCTTACACTGAAGGTGATAAATTAAGAGTTATATCATATAAAGACAGCTTAGGCAATAGGGTTTATCCTATGGATAATAATTCTCAGTCCCCATCTCCTATAGAGTTTGACATAACTTCATCTGTTGTTTTTAGTTCAGACCACGACTCAAATATTATTCATGAAGACGGATCTAGCGGACATGAGGTTGAAGACAAATATATAGGCACTTTTTTGGTTTTAGACTGCCCGTCTGTAAACTCTGGAAAAAAAGTCGATGCAAATGGTGACGGGAACGTAGATGACGACCTAAAATACACTGGTTTTGATTGGTTTTCCTTAACTGGAAATAGCTACCCCTCTGACCCAAACAGCACCGAAACAAACTACTGGGGTAATGAATGCGTGGTAGAAATACTAACACCAAGAAAAAACACGTCAGACAGGGTTTACTATGAAATTGGAGAGTCTCAACAAGCCAATGCTTATCTATCGGCGCCACCTATAAATCAACACGGGGCCACACTTTTCACAACCCAAGGTGATGTTAGATTCAGGCTGACTCCATGTAAGACCCCTGTTTACACCACTGATTGGAACGTAGGTGTTCCAGCTGACTGGCAATACAAAACGATTTTTCTTGAAAGCCCGTCGGTATCTGAGGCCTTCCAGTCTAAAGACTGGAGCAAAGGAAGGGCTCATGTTGCATTTGATAGATCGGCAGAGGTAAGAAGGTTTAACGGGGTTACATATAGCGACGCATACGCAGAAGACGTAGCTAACCTTTCTTTATCTTCGTTCAACCCTTCACTAGGCAACTTCGACAGCCTTGAATCTAAGTTTGGCGCGATCAACTACATAGGCAGCTATAACGACAACTTAGTAGCCCTTCAAGAGAATAAGCTGTCTTTAGTTCCTGTAGGTAAGAACATCATTCAGTACGCAGAGGGTAGCGGAAATGTAGCTATCTCAACCAATGTACTAGGGCAAGCTAGATATTCTTCAGGAGACTATGGTTGCGGAGGACACCCAGAGGCTGTTCTTATTCAGGATAACGATGTGTTCTTTGTAGATGAGTCTAGGCAAGCGGTAATGAGGCTAGGAGGTGAGCAGCTAGCTCCGATATCAGAAAAGAACATGTCTTCTTTCTTTGAGGACTTCTTTAAGGCTGGTCATGCTAGGTATGTAAGCGGATACGATCCAAGGATTAGCACTTACTTCATTACTGGATATGGAGGTTCAGGCGGTAACTACGAACCACAAACGGTAGGTTATGACGTAGCTAGAGGTGTATGGCAAAGCAAGTACAGCTTTACGCCCGATGTGTATGCTAACCAGAACAATATGCTGTATAGCGCTAAATATGTAACGTCCGCTACCCCTGATGTGTTTTGGAGGCACGACAGTGCAGCAAGGAATAGCTTTTACGGAACAGCGGCCAACTCTGAGGTAGAGATGGTCTCCAAGACATCACCATCAAGGGTTAAGGTCTACAATGCTGTATCTTACGAGGGGGATTCTGCTTTATGGAGTATGGACCCTGGGGCTGAAACAGATTTAGGTCAGACATCTGGAACCATAACTTCTTGGTCCGAGAAAGAAGGTAGCTACTACGCGTCTATGCCTAGAGACACCTCTATCAATAGCACGAGTCAAAATGTATATATAGGCGACCTCACAACATTTAACGACGTGTTATTTACTTCCACGGTAAGGCTTAATAGACTACCCATCCCTATAGGTGTTGAGGTTACCATAAACGGTCAGGCTGTTACAATCTCTTCTGTATCTGGTAATACACTTACCTTAGCCGATTCTAACGCAAGTGTAGCTGGGACTGATCTGTCTATTTCTTTATCTGATGATAACGGAGACCCTATTCGCGGACACTACGCTAAAATCAAACTAACCAACAACTCTAGCGCTAAACACGAGCTGTATTGTATAAACACTCACATAACTGATTCTAAGAGTCATCACCCCTTAGGTCAACAATAACTATATTTGCACATGCCTTTACCATTGATACCTTTAGCCTTGGCGGCCCTGCCAGGTATAATCCAGCAGCAGACCGATAAGAAAAGACTTAATCAAGACTTTAATCGAGTAAATGATAGGCTCGATAAACTTGGCGGTCAAGAAAAAGGACTTCTAGCTGACAGGCAGTATGGAGTTGGGGATTCTTGGAATAAGTTTTTAGCTGCCTCAAAACAAGACAAGGCGGCAGACATGCAGCGCCAAATTGCGTCTGAGCAAGAAGCTTCTACTTTAGGGGCTTTAAAGTCGGGAGGAGCTAAGGCTCTGTTAGGCGGGCTTGGCGCCTCTCAAAGAAGATCTGCTCAGCAGAGAATGGGGATAGAGGCTGACTCTCAGGCCAGGCAGCAATCGGCTCTGCAACAGTATGCTGGAGTTGAGAATAGGGCTAATGACTTAAATGTGGGTCTTGCAAATCAAGATCTTCTGAGGGTTCAGGGTCAAATGGATGAGTCTAAGATAGAGAAAGAGCTTCTTAGGGGCGAGAAAAGAGCAGCTAAAGACGACAGAATTTCAGGCTACATGAACTTGGCCAGTCAGTTCTTGGGTAAGAATGGAGCTAAGGTTCCAGAATACAAAGACGGGGGTTCTGCTTTTGGAGACTTTCTTCTCGGAGAGAAAGGAAACAGAGGGGAGCTTATGAAGGATGGTTTTCAGAAAGGTGTAGAGGAATCAAAAAAGAATACTAGATACACAAGTATTCGCAGCAAAACAGGAGGTTACAAAACTGATCTTCAAGACGCCTCTAATCCAATCAGTCAAGATGATGTAAACGAAGCTCTAGCTGGAAGTAAAGCAACTCAAGACGAAAGAGATGCAACAAGTGAAACTAATAGGGCTCTGCTCGGTGAAAATTTTAACTTTGAAGGCGGCCTAAACGCCACTAGAAAAAGAGTGGAGGAAAGAAGGAATGGTGGTGTACAAAAAACACCTGGTAAGTTTTCTCACGCAAAGAACCCAATTGACATAATGAAGGACGGGTCTAAGATTGGGGAGATGACTGGAGGTGAATATATCTTTAATCCTCGTCAAGCAAGCACCCTTCAGTTGCTGGCTTCTAAAGGCGGGTCTCCGCTTCACAAGTATGTAAAGGGACTGTTAAAAGAATTTGACACAAGAAAATGAATGAGTCTTACGAAAATAGAAGAAAGGAGCTGATAAGATCTATGGATGCTTCTTCGTCTCAGACGATGTTTGAGATGCACAAGTCTATGTGTTCTGAGTGGGCGTCCGCGCTGAACGACAGCATTGAGAGGTTTTCAGAAATGGGAAGTATCGGTGTATCCTCGTTCGTTCAGCTTACTTCTCAGCTGGGTGAGTTTATTGACCAGAAAGAAGCTTACTTTAAAGAAAACTATGGGTCGTTTGAATCTGCTTCTGCCGCAGACCCTACCTTCATGGGGGCTATGCTTAGGTCGTTTGGAGATGCAAAAAACCCCAAGGAGTTTGACGCTCAGGGGGTTGAGGATGCTAAAGATCAAAACGACTACGCCAATGCACTCAAGGCTGTAAATACTGGATATAGGTATGGGTCAATTTCCGTGGATGCTGAAGGTGTTTCCCTCGTTTGGAAGGGCCTAGAGTCTAGCATATCTGAAGCTCAAGACCCAGAGATGCCTTTTGCTCCAAACCTGGTGGACTTGCCAATAATTAACGGTGCGGACTTCACGAAGCAAAAAGCTCCAACCAAAGCAATGGAAACGGCTGAAGGTGTAAAGTCCTGGATGACTGGACAATTAGATAAAAATCCAGAAGCATTAAAGAATGCTGTAAGAAACTACCTTTCAATACAGAAGGAGCAAGGGAAGGGATTAACAGAAGAAGAAGTGATGGCTGACGAACAGCACATGGAAGCTGCTAAAACTCTTTATATAGATCAGGCTGCTTCTTTAGTGAAAGACGAAGAGATGCCAACCCCAGAGAGAAACGAGGAGGGAAGCTCTGTTTCCATCGAGGATGAAGAGGTTTCTGGAATGACCTTCGCTGGTGGAGGTAGGTTTGAGTTTACCATGAAGGATGGGGCAAAAATGCCTGCTCAGATATTTAGGGACATTAAAGACATGGATGGCGTGTCTAAGTCTGTATTCTCTAGGTTTGAAGCTAAGTATGGATCTGGAGCTGCAAGAAAATTAGGTTTTCTGCTCAGCAAAGAGGACTGACCAAATTTGGTTATCTTTGTTGAAAATGATCACCTATGAGTCAAGAGTTTGAAAGCAGGGTAAACGAATTGGTTGTAGCACGGAATCTACCTTACAACGAAGCTGCTGAAATCGTAACTAGGGAGTTAGCTGAAGAAGGGGTTGAAGAAACCCAAAAAAAAAAGGATACAAATTCCGAGTCTTCGGATGGGAAATTCAGCTCTGTAGAACAGCCTAGCCTTCCTTTAACTGCTTGGCAGGTCAATCAGATTGCTGAAAACCCTGAGTTTGAAGAGGACATCATAAACACCTCAAGGACCGCAGCTGATCAGTCCGAGGTGGACTCGTTAAATGCTGAGTATCAAGCGCGTGTAGATAAATACAACTCAGAGTTTAATACTGAGGCAACCAAGCTTATAGACGTACTGAGCGAAACTCAAGATGAGGGGTACGATGATATTTACAGTAGGTTTCAGGAAGAGACTGGAGTGTCTCTTAACGAAGATCAGATCAAAGAGATAACAGCTTTAGCTACAGAAAGAAAAGAGAGCAAGATCGCTCTTGATAGCGCCTACAAGAAGGCTCAGGAAGAGTCAAACTCAACGGGTCGGTTTGATTCACTTCAAGAATTTTATCAAGGGTTAGGATTTGGTGAGGAAGAGATTAAAGATATAAAGGTAGAGTGGAATGGGGTAAGAACTAGAAACGAAGCCATAAGCTCAGCCTTTGAGTTTTCTCCTAACGTTGAGTCTTTTACTGAAGATATTAGCGCTTTAAACCTAGACCCAGAAAGAGAGCAAGCCTTTATAGTTTCTTACACAAAAGCTTTTAATGAGGCGGGGGAGGCTATCTATGAGAACTCTATTAACTCTCCTGGAAAGCTGTCTAAAAAAGCCAGGGCTTTAGAGAGGCAGGCAAGAAAGATAGAAAGGGATTTGGGTAAGGACAATCTAGCCCTCTACAAACAGGGTGAGATATTAGGCAGAGAGGCGACAAAGCAAGGCCAAGAGTATGAAAGACTGATGTTTGAAGCTTCTCAGCTTAGAGGAAATTCAGAGCAAGCAAGGTCTGAAAACAGAAAGGTAAGAGATTTTGCTAAGGCTCATCCAGTTGCGGTTAGATCCGCTTTTTCTTTGATTGCTTCTGCGGAAAGACAGTTTCTTGAGGGTGCGTCAGAAGAAGTGTTAAGCGGCTTCTACAATGGTAGTCTGACTTTCGGGGAGGCTATAGCAACTCAGTTTAACAGGGATTACTATGAGTCTCAGGATTCAACTGTACTTTACCCTAGTGGAGTTTATTTTGAGGAAGAGGATCGCATGGCTTTTATTCCTGAGGTAACTCCTCTATCTGGGGTTACTGACGCCCCTATATACGGAGACCCATACATGTCTGTTGACCCTTTGACTGGTAGAGAGGTTGCTAGCAGTAAAAGAAACTTGACCAACGAGGAGGTGGAAGCGGTAAATAAAAAGAAAGAAACCTACTTAAAAGAAGAGTTCCAAAAACTGTCGGAGGGCATGACAGATGAGGAAAAGGCTGAGTTCGAGGAGATCATTCGTGATAGAAGTGGAGTTGCTATGTCTCTTAGAGGGGACAAAAACTTCGGCGGCACTGGACTTGAGTTTACTGGTCACTTGGATTTTATAGGCGGACTAGCAGACCTTCCAGGAATTATCGCTTCAGCTCCAGTTCACCTTGGCGCTCACATTGATTATCAGGTTGCTATGTCTATGGCGAAAACTGAAGAAGAAAGAAACGAAATAGAAGAAACCAATAGGTCTATACACGACAGAATTGAGTCTGATTTTGATGCAGGCGGAAAAGAATGGGCGGAGAATTTATCTGCTTTTGATGTGAGCGGAAAAGGTGCAATGGAAAGCCTTTTCGATGGAGATATATACGGCGGGCTCATAAAGGCTACAAATTCGATTGGTGAAATGGCTCCAGACACTGTGGCCGCTATGGGTTTAAGCATGTTTACTGGGGGTGCTGGAGTAGGGCTCTTGTTCTATACCAATAGCATGGTGAGAACTTTTAACTCTGTAAGGAACGAGGAGTGGTACAAGAACTCTTCTGGCATGGAGAGAGCTCTTTTTCTAAATGGGATGTCTATTCTTGAGGCCGCCACGGAGAAGGTTGCAACTGCTGCCCAATTAAGACTATTGACCGCTAATACTACTAGGGGTTTGGGAGAAACCACCAGGTCTCTTGCGAAAAGAAAAATGACTAACTTTTTTGGAGACGCAGGCATAGACACAGGTATGGAGTTAGTCAACACAATAGGTCAGGCCTCTATGGAGTACAAAGCAGGGGGGAGAACAGACTTTGAGGGCTTTGCTTACGAGTTAGGAGATGTTGCCCTTTCTAGTCTTGGCTTGAGTGGTAGTACCTCATTAGTTGGAGCAGCTAAGAACAAGATCAGCGCATCTCTTTCTTCTAGCGCGGACATAAACAACATGGGTGCGACTAGGTTTTTCCGAGCCGAAATGGAAAGCATCATCAGCTCTACTGAAGCGAACAGTAAAGAAAGAGAGGTTGCTTTAAATGTACTTACTGAAGAGATGGGTGTTATAGGTGCTCTTCAGCTGGACTCGTTTGAGTTTCATCAGTTTATAGGTGATCAGAATGCGGCTGACGGTATTGAGCTTCTTGACAATTCGCTTGAGCTAGTATCAATAACCAAACAAATCGAAGCCAGCACATCCAACAAAGAAAAAGAAACCCTGAGGTTGCAGGCAGAAAAGATTATAGCTGACAGAACAAAGATTGAAGGTAAGTATATCAATTTGTTTGCCGCTCAAGAAGGTATCATGGAGGGTACTCAAGTATCCAACAGACTAGAGACATTAAACGAAAGAGCCTCTATGTTCGAGGCTTACGCAAAAAAACTAGAGAGTCAAGACAATCCTATTCAGGCTGACTCAATGCGTAAAAGAGCCGAGAGGGTAAGAAACTCTGCTGAGTCTCTTGAGGTTCAAATGGAGCTAAATGAAAAGGTATCTAGCGGGGATGTCTTATCCAGCGAGGGTAGAAACGCCAGTAACATTACCGATAAGATTGTTGAAATGAATGTGGCTCAGGTTGTCGTTGACGCTGAGATAGCTAGCATGCTTGAGAAGAGAGGTTACAAAAAAGTTGAGTACAGCGGAAGCGGAACAGATCAGTTTTTGATGGTTGACTCTGTTTATCCTGTTGCTTTAGTAAACCCTCAATCTACTTCCTTTGAAGAGGCTCAATCAGAAATAGCATTAAACAGAATAGTTGACTCAGGATCCATCAACGAAGAGTTCAGACCTCAGTTAATTTCTGAGCTTGCCAGAATGACTCAAAGAGGAGCTAACGAAACAGACTTGTTTAAAAAGGCTTCAGAGTTGCTTAGCGATTCAGAAAAAGCCAAGGTTGCGGAAATATCAGAAAGAAGATTAGAAGATATTGAAGACAAAACCAAAAACCCAGACGCTGTACTAACCGAAAGTGCTAGTCAATCTCTTAATGTTTTATCTAAGGCTTTTTCTCAAACTAACTCTATTGTGCTTTCAGATCTCGCCTTGACAAGAAGGTTGCTTCAGGATCAGTCATTAACAGAAGATCGAAAACGAAAAATTAAAGAGGACTATCTTTCTGGTTCACAAGGTGTTAATGCTTTTTATGACAAAAATTCTGGAGAAGTATTCTTGACGGAAAGCGCTACATCAAAAGACGTCGTTGAGGAGTACGCTCACTCGTATATCCACAAGAAACTACAAGGCGTAGACAGCGTTGGAAAGCAATTAAGGTCTGACTTAAACGGAATAATGGAGTCGGATCAGGTTCTTGTTGATGCTGTCAATGAGAAGATGAGGTACTACAGGGAGGAGTTTGGGGCTAGCGACAGAACGCTGGCTGAGGAAAAGTACGTAGAGATTATAGCCGCTTATGTAGCTAATGAGAAAAGCCTAAAGGCTTCCACTATTGACAGGATGACTCAGTTTTTCGCTAAGCTATTCCCTTCATTTACTGAGAGTGGGGGTAGCTCTAGGGTAGTTCTAGATAAGCTGTCTAAAAGCCTGAGAGACGGAAACAGTCAGGCTATTTCCGATCAGTTCGATGAGCTGTTCAAGCTTGACCCTAGTGAGCAAGCTAAAGTAGATGGAGCCCAGCAAGTTTCTGTTTCTGATCAAACAGCTTACAGCGCTAATAGAAAGCCTACCTTTCTGGACAATAAGAAAGTTACGTATCAAAAAGCATATGACTCTGCATACGACTCCACCTCTCGTACTTACGGGGCTCCGCAGTCATACACGTTTAACGACTATTTTCACTTTGCTAATTGGTATAGAAAGATGACTGGAAATGGTTCTTACACTAGGATCGGTCGAATGACATACGTAGATGATTCGGGTAATGTAAAGACTTTAAACCCACCAAAGCAGCTGATTGACAGAAACACTGGAGTGCCAGTAGTCATGCAACCAGCCATGAAGAGCATGAATCAGACCTCCGTCGAAAGGGGTCAAGCAGAAGCCAATGAAAGGAACGAAAGAAGGCTTTCAGCTATTAAAGCACAACAGCTAGCAAAAGAACAGCTTTGGGAGGTAATGAGGCGAACTGATCCTGGAATAGGAGGCGGTAACGCAAGCTCAATAATTGAGTCTCTTATGTCTGACTTCACTCCAGAGGGCGTGAATAGCGAGACAAAAACGAATAGATTTGGGCAGCCAGCAAAAGAGAAAGTGAAAGGCTCTCCTGAATACCACGAGGCCCTCCTTGATAGGGTGAACGATTATGTGCAAGAGAACTACGCTGGTGAGTCTATTCTGTATTCAGCTGCTTTTAGAAGGTCTCTTTCAGAAGCTTCTGACATGAAGCCTGCTCAAAAAAGGAAGCTTTTAGAGGATGGGCTAAGAAGAACTAAAGACTTACTAGATCCAGAAACTTTAGCTCAGATTAATCTGTACATGGATCAAGCTGGTAAGGGTAAAATAGGTAGCGGAGTTCCAGCTCACTTGATGCAGCAGATGTATTTTGCTATGTTAATTCAGGAAACTCAAATGGAGTTAATCCTGAACGGTGACGATTTGACAAAGAACAAAGAGGATATGGCTTTGATGAGCGAGGTTGTCGCTAAAGAGCTGATGTTTGTGGATGATTTTCTAAACAAAAACCCAAGAAACTTTTATAAGAATTTCTACAAGCAGGTAAACTCCACTAAGAATAAAGACGGATCATACAGCGATCCTTTAGCTATACAGACTGTAGGGAAGTCTCAAGACTCTGAAGGTAACTTTACCGTAGATAACCCCCAGAAGCTAGAGCTGGCCAGAAAGCACAAAGACTTGCTTATCGCTATAGTTGCCGTAACCTCAAACGGAAACAGAGCCGTTCCCAATCTGTCTGAGAGTTTAAGAATTTATTCTGCTGTTCTTGAAGACCTTTTGCAAACACCTGGCAAAAACCCATCTAAAGTAGACTTCGCTAGAACAAAGCTGTTGATAGAGTCTATGACTAGCCAAGGTCTTAAAGCTTCTCAATTTAACGGTCAAAGAAGTGCTATTCCTATAGCTGTTGGGTTAAAGAATCTCTTAAACGTTGACGGAATATCAAATGGACTCCCTCATTACAGGTTTGAAGCTCCTACATCTTTTAAGAGGGACGCATTAAAAAAGACGGGAGAAAATCGGATCAATATTCAGGATTCTCTAGGTAATTGGTCTAAGGTAGGTGCTTTTATGGGCAACCTATATCAAGACCAATCTGTAGTAACTCAAGATAGGCACCTGGTTAATTACCTAGACTCTAGGTATAGACCCTCTGAGGTTGTTAGTTTTCAAGTGGGAGACGTCCTCTCCGTGTTAAGGGAATTTGAGTATGGAAGAATAGATGCTGTTCAAAAAGAATGGATGGTAACAACAGCTGATGGATCTACCGTATATGATTTAAAGAAGGTTGCTAAGTGGGTTAAAGACAACATGGGCTCAAAGTCTACTAGGTCTGACGGAACGGTAGTCTGCACGGGGGACAACTTAAAAAAAGAATTAAGGTATTTATACGACAATCATATGACTCAAAAAGGGTCAGCTGGAAAGCTCTTTGAGGGTAATATCGAGGTAGTTGACTCTATTGTTGAGCAGTTAAGAAAGAAAAAAGGATACAAGTCGGTAACAAGAAGCGAGGTTATGCAGATGATTTTCGCTGCTAATCATGTACTTCCTCAGGCCGTAGGCGTTTCAAACAGGATCTATGATGACTTCTCTCAAGAGACATTTGAAAAAGCAATAGATAAGCTTCAATCTTCTGTTGCTCAACAAGGTACTCCAGCTGAAATGCTTAGTCGATTTACGAAAATAGCCGATATAGAGGCGGACTTTAAAGGAAAGCCTGACTCTGAAAAGCTCCAGGCATACATAGATAGGGCAGATCTAAGTGAAGGTATGGGTAAATTCCTGAAAGGAGAGAACACCGAAGTTGTGATGTTCTCGGCAAAGAAGACGCTTAATCTATCGGCTCATCCACAAAGTAGGTCCTACAATCTTCCTGGAATATTTAAGGGTAGAAGCGTGAAGTCTATGCAGAACGTAAAGTTTGGCACTGGAAAGATTGATATTAACAAACTACTAGAAGGGAGAGCTTCAGAGGCTAACGTAAAGGGAAAGGTGTCTGAAAATAAACCATCAGATCAGTTTGATGAATTCGTTGAGGGTGTGGTATTCATGAGGCATCCTCTTCACGGAGAGTCTTTTGTTGACTCTTACGGGAACATCATCAAGAGTGCTGAGCAGGTGTATATGTCAGGTGATGTCATCATTGCTTCTGGAAAAGTTAGGTATGCTGGGAACTCTATTGAGAGAGGGAAGAAGTCGGAGAACATAGTCATAGAAAACCCAGAGCATTTCCGAGCGTTTAACAACTTCATGTCTATCATGAAGCAGAGAAACCAGTCTCTAGCTAATGAGTCTCAGGAGATGTTTGAGATGGCTTACAAGTCATTGACGGCTAAGGATCGAGCAAGGTTTGCCAACCTAACCATAGACGAGCACGGCAACGTAATAAAAGGGAGAAGGCTGAGAGGTACGTCTAAGCGTCTTGCAAACTCTTCTGAGTTCGGAAGGTTTAAAAACGAAATCATAAGCAATCCAGAAAACTACATTGATAGACAGAGTATTGCAAATGAAAAGAAAAACCTAGAAGAGCTTAGCGCTCAAGAGCTAGTTAGCTTGATGAGGGGTGACGCTTTGGATAATTTAGCTACCAGAAATGATGATGTTGGTGTTCTTGCTGGTATCGAGCTAATAAACAGGATGCAAGAAACAGGCAATGATATAGGCATTGCTGGAGTCCTGGACAGGTTGGCTGCGGTTGGAACGACAGCTGGTAGGATTCTTAGGCACATGGCTGAACTGAAGACGAGCAGCCCTCAGGGAATGGCAAGTGTGATAATCAAGAAAGCAGAAGCGCAGGGTAAGATTCTTTCTGAAGAGCAAAAGAACAAAATCCTTGAAGCCACCAAAACATACATGGCGGCTTACAAGAAAGCTCAAGACTTACTGGAAAGAGGAATTGCTGGAGAGGATGTAGAAGCTGAGTTTAAAAAAGCGAAGAAAGACTTAAACGAAACTCAGTCTAAGCTTGATACTCTTGCTAATATGTATACGGAAAAAACCTGGTCCGAGATAGGAACTCAACTCGTTCAGGGTAATTTGCTTACTATGATGTCTCAGTCTAGGAACGTGGTTTACAACCTAGCAAACGTAATACCGAAGACTGTAATTGATATTATGTCGATGCCTACTTCCAAGGCTTTTGAGCTCATGGGCTTACATAAAGAAAAAAGAAAGCTGTCTCTTGCTGGGTACTTGTACGCTTTAAGAAAGTTCGGGGCTGGATCCGTGGAGGCTATGGAGCAAGTGATCACAGGCAGGGAAGAAGATATGTCTGAATGGAGGATGAGTAGAGGTTTCATGCCTATCAGGTCATTAATGGCCGCTATGTCAAGCGACCTTCCAGAGGGTGTTACTCTCAGGAATGAAGTTAATCAAAGAGCTAAGCTTTTGGTTCAGGGAACTTTTGGGATTCCTGCTGAGGCTATGTTTAGGTTGCTTAGCTTGGGTGATGTTCCTTTTAGAAGGTTTGCTGAGGGGCTGGAGCTTTATAGTCTAGCAAAAGCAAAGGGTCTTGAAGGTGATGCTCTCGCTCAGTTCTTAAAGTTCCCTGATAAAAACAGCGCAGAGCAAGGAGCAACCGAAGGTAGAAAGCTAACCTTCCAGGAGCCTATGGGTCTTGCGAGGGGAAGCATGTGGATCATTGACAACATCTCAAAAGGAATGGGTGAAGCATTTAAGAACGTGAAAGGCTTTGACGCTGAAGGGTTCTTTAAATACCTCATTAGGCTTAACGTTCCTTACGTGTCTACTATAGCTAACTTTACCGAAGAGACCCTGACTTATGCCTCTCCAGTTGTTGGAATTGGAAAGATGAGTATTCAAATGGGTAATAAAGATTACACAGAGGCTTCTAAAACTCTGAGCAAAGTCATGGTTGGACAAGCGATAAGCACGACAGCATTGCATCTTATCTCTCAGGGTCTTCTAAGCGGAAGCGTAGACTGGGAGGATGATGAAAAAACAAACCTCATGTATGATACATTCCCGCCAAACAGCATAAACGTTGACGGGTTAAGAAGAATGCTAGAGGGTGGTGATCCTGCTCCACAGGCTGGCGATGAGTTTAGATCTTATCAGACTCTTGGCGTTTTCGGAACTATCATGGGTGCTTATGCTCACTCTACCTCTCCACAAGCCGCAAAAGAAATGGCTGAACAACCCTTTAGCGGAAACAATGTGCTGAAAAAAGTTTTCGGATTCGATAATGTATCAGTGATGGCGTACATGATGGATCAAAGCTTTCTGCAAGGGTTAAATGGAATCACAAGTGTAATCTCAAGCACTAAGGATCCTGAAGATTTCGAAAGGGCATTCTTTAGATATGCAGAAACAATCTCTAAAGCTTTCTCTTCTATGTTCCTACCTAACGTGTTAAGCGGAATTGATCAGTCAAGCAGGGAATTCATGCCAGATAAGCGAGATGTAGATCTAGCAGACAGAATAAAAAACCACGTAAGGGAAAGGACTTTCGATACTGGAGGTCTTCCAGTAAAAGTGAATTGGAAAGGTGAGAGAATTGATCAGGCTCCTGTTGGTGGAAATCAGTTTGCGTACTATATGTTTGACGCAACCAAAAAACGAGAAGCCTCACAGGATGACACCTCTATAGAGATATTAAACCTATACCTAAGGACTGGAGTATTAACCAAGGCTGTTGGGACACCTTATTATGCTTCTTCTGTGTATAGAAAAATACGTAAACCTTCGGTTCGTAGAGGCAAGGCTAAAAAAGCTTATCAAGCCTTGGGGGTTAATTACAGCTTTTTAGAAGGCCCAGAAGAAGACTTTAACATCAAGCTTACTGCTGAGGAAGTAAATAACGCTCTTGAAATGAGCAATGTACCGAGGTACAATGAGATTAAGAATTTTATGCAAACAGAAGAATATCAAGCTATGACAGACGTCGAGAAGATAGAATCTCTTGATGACATCAACAATAGATACAAGTCTCTTCTGTCGTATAACCCAGACGGTTCGTTTATGGATCACAGTAAGTATATATTGGAGTTAATGGAAACAAGATATCTAGAGCAGTATGGACAAAATTAAAGACACCAAGCTAGGGGGTTGGCTCAAAATCAAAGCTCCAGGCATTTTAAGCCTCGTAGGGGACTTATTACCAGACAAGGGGGGTCTTGGTATTGTAAAGAACCTTTTAGACAAGGAGAAGGGCGTAGATCCATCCGAAGCTAAAGCGGCTTTAGATGCTGAGGTTGAGTTTCAGAACAACGTGTCAAGACGATGGGAGGCCGACATGTCTAGTGATGTAAAGATCGCTAAGATCATTCGTCCAGCAACCATGATTGTTCTTATGCTGTTCTTTATGGTTATGATGGTATGGGATGGGCTTGACGAAAGCTTCATGCCTAAGGATAGCTATGTGTCTCTTTTAGAGATACTTATGCTTACAGTTTTTGGTGCGTACTTTGCAGGCCGAACTATCGAAAAAACTAAACGATGAAATATCTAGCCCTCATGCTATGCCTGCTCTCACAGCACGTGATTGTAGGACAGGATTCCTGCGTTGTATTTGGAAACGAAAACATTCAGCCTAGGATGATGGGGTACGTCCCAGAGCCGATGCAGTGGGAAGAGATAGATTACGTCTACCACATACACTACACCGACAGCTTTCCAGATAGCTACATACCTGAGGATATCATTATGGATGCTCACCAGCATCTGAACGAGGAGTTCGACGAGGCTATGCTCAACTTCGATCTAGTAGATATCGTGTACCACGACTTTGATGAGTTCTGGGGTGCTCCTGTGATCCTAGAGCAAAATAACATATGCGTACCGTATAGCCAGAGCGGGTTCCAATGGATGGACGCCTACGTAGAGGATCTGGTGTGGGATAGAGAGATATACATGAATGTCCATATATTCCCCACCTTCTGCAATGGGATACTTGGATTTGCCTGGACATCATACACAGCAAGCACTGAGCTTGAAGGGGTGTGGGTTAGGTCCGATGTGTTCGGCAACTATGGACCACAGCTAGCTTTCGACGATAGAGATCAAAATAAAACATTAATACACGAAGTAGGACACTACGTAGGGTTGAAGCATGTGTTCCAAGGCGTAGAGTTTTGCGGTGAAGACCTAGGGCCTTGCGAAGAAACAGGAGACTTTGTTTGTGATACCCCTCCCACCAAGGTGAACTGGAACTGTGTGAATCCAGTATGTCCACCAGGGCTGTACGGATATGAGCCAAACAATCACATGGATTACTACGTGGATTCTTGCAGGACTAATTTTACTCCTGGTCAAATAGAACGGATGCATTACATCCTGCCTATTGCTAGGCCAGGTATTACTGATCAAGACCCGTACTGCTTAGGCGATTTAAACGGAGACCACGTAGTGGGTATGGTAGACCTTATGCTTATGCTTGCGAACTGGGAGAATCCTACTTGGGCGGAAGGAGACCTGAACGGTAACGGATACTTCAATGTAATAGACTTCTCAATACTTCTAGGTCAGTGGGGCACAATATGTTACGGTGCCGAACTTGATCCTTTTTATAGGGAGGAGGAGCTAGATAAATCAGTACTGATTAAAGTATTTCCAAACGCGATAAGAGAGTAGGCCTTTTAAGTCATTGAGACTTAGTTTGGTTATTACATCTTCCCTGTCTTTTCGTGTGTACTTCTTTTTGTATGAGTCTCGCTTATGTGAGACGAACACATCTTCCACATTCTTCTCGCAGTAAGATACTAGGTCTTCTCGATCTACGATACTGAAGCCACCCTCCTCTGGCATGTCGAACGCTATTATTTTAGCACCCCCATACATCCAGCCTGGCTTGCCAGCTACGTTCTTAAACTCACACCAGATTTCGTCTGGTAGGTTATTGCCCTTCACGTCTACACCCCACTTCCCTTCTACCTCTTCATGTTGCATCCAAAAATCAACATGCAAATGCACGTCGTCTTTTCTGCCTGACTTTACGACTTGAAGACCTAAGTCTCTTGCCGCACGCTCAAAACGTACTTCAGCTACCCTTCCTGTTGAGAACGAATATCGTTTCCTGTTTTGACTTTGCATCGTAGTTTGCTTCAGAGTGTTCAAATGAAGCCTCCTTAACAAGGTCTAGCTCCTGATCCATCATAACGCGAACGCCAGCAATCATATTAGCTATGTTGCCAGAGTCCTCACGGGGGTCTCCGTTCTCATCGAATAGCTCTTCGAAAAACTCATCAATGAGTTCATGAAGCCTTACGGTGGCTATTCTGTAGCTAGCTCCTAGCTGCTCCTTTGTTAACTCGTTTTTTGCCATATCCTAGTTCTTTAAGTTTGACTATAGCCTGCTCAATCTGATGTTTGTTTTTACAGATGAACAGAGCTGGGACTGGTTCTCCTGAGTCTATCAAGTGTTTAAGGAACAGCTTCCAACGCATCGGAAAGTCATGATGCGAAGGAGTGTACCCTTTGGTTTCGATAATCCATTCTCCGTTTGGTCCTACGAAGTCTGGGGTGTATTTAATGGGAAGGACTATCGCACCGCTACGATCCGACAAGTCTTTCCGCTTAGTAGTCATTTTCAGGTAAGTTCCTGGATACCTAAACTTCTCCACGAGCATATACTCATGGGTCTCGTAGGTGAAGCTGATCTTATGTTCAGACAATAAGTCCGCACAAGTCTTCTCTAATCCGCTTTTATACTTACCTAAATTTCGCTTTTTTGCTGATTTACGCTTAGGAGTCCCGCTTTTTTGTCGTTTCACTTAGGCCAAGTTACAGCCTAATTGTCTAAAAACGAAGAGTTCATGGGAAAAACAAAAGGTTCTTGCTTACTTCCGTCTAAATCAACGGACTCAAACATTGTTTTCTGAGTCTTAAACGCACGAAAACCAGTTCTAGATGTGTTCATTTCAAATCTGAATGGCTCTTCAAGCGGTGTTGGTTCACCGCCTGTCTCTACATCACGCACCTTACGTACATGAAACTCTGTAATCTTACGCTCCGCAGGGACTGGATGCTGTACCTTCCTGTGTATAGTCAAGAATGAGTCAGCTCGGTTAACGAACTTACCTCCACCCTCTGTGTCTTCAGCGTATGGAGCGACAGGTAGCCCATCATCACCCTTAATCCGCTGTGAAGCAGTAACAGCATGCATGTTCAACCACACTGCTATGTTGTTTGCTGTCGAGAATGTAAGGAACTCAGATGCCGCCTCGTAGTGATACTCGTGTACACCGATACCTGACTTACCCATATCTAGCTTGAGGCTGTTGTACGGGTCAATAAATACAGCATCTACCTCCTGTTGCTTCATTACCTTCTCAAGGAACACAATAATATCTGAGTAGCTGTACACCTGTTTGTTACTGATTACAGTAAAGTACTTACCAACCCACTCGTATGCCTTCTTGCGCTCCATGTAATTCATAGAACTGATTGGTTTGTTAAGAGCGAATTGTATAAGGCTCATCTTTAGCGAGGCTGTACGATTCTCTGATGAGTACACAACCCACTTCCAGCCATGCCGCACGGTAGCGTTGACCATAAGATACAGAGCCATAGTAGTTTTACCCACGTTGCTGTGCCCATTGATGATAGTGAACTCTCGCTTGTACCTGAAGTACTGATCGAGATCCTTGTCACCTGTGTCTAAACCTACAGGTATACGTCCGTTTGCGTAGTCATCAATCCATCTGAAGTCCTCGTCATCTGACGATATGAAAGACATATCCCCATCATTCACCAACATCTCACGCTGTGCCTTCTTCTCGTCGTCGATAGTAGTTCGGATAGGGTCTTGCTTACCCTTCTCGATAGCGTCTCGGATGGTGTTGATGGTGTGCTTCTCGTCATCTACATCACGCTTGAGTATCTCACGAGTGAGTACACGGACTACCTCGTCCTCCTCCATACGCCCAGCAGCTACATACCCACCACACAGCCTAGCAGCACGAAGAAGGGTAGCATGTTTCTCCCCGTCATCGCACTGACGTATCATACGCGCAGCTAGATTTAACTTTAAGTAATCGGTGTAAACCCCTGATTGTGAGACAGCTACCTGTGATTCACTCTTCTCGGTTGCGAATGCCCCGAAAGCGGATGACTCATCTTTGATGATGATGTCTGGGTCGTATGACTCGAAGCATGCACGGGATTCATTGATACCTGACTCGTCTACCTCTAGGTCGTACTGCTTACTAAAGTATGTACGCAAGGCACGGAAGTGATCGCGGTGCCGTTCAGGGTGGGTTATCTTAACTAATGCCTTGAGCCCATCACCCGACGGAGATACCCAGCAGCTGTATACATACGGGTCTGTACTGAGAAGAGCTTTGGATACGTTAACATCAATGTGATCGAAGTCCAGAACAATGTATCCGCTATGCTTCTCAATTGATTGGTCTTTCCTATCGCCAAACTCACCGCTGAACAATACAACGGGTAGGCTTTTCTTAAAATCTTTTTCTCCACCCCGTACAGCTTCAATCGTTGGCGCAGAAATCCCCTCCTGTATTCGCTTCAGGGCTGTCACAATCGGAATCACGTGTGCATCCGCCTTTGACTTCTTGTATAGGTCTTTGTATATCGTTACGTTCATCCGAGTATTTGTATTCGAGTAATAGGTTTAGGTAGTGGATAGCCTTGAGGACATCCTCTTTGCCGTTCTTGAATTCGTGTCGGCATACGTACTTAATTACATTCCCCTCTATGAAGGGTATGTTATTGGCGGCTATGAAGTCAGTGGGTTGAATCTTCATTCCTTTGTAGTGCTTACCCCCCACTTGTTTGTCGCTATGTTTCATTTGGTCGTGATGTTTTTCCAATTTGTTTTATTGAAGTTATGGAATCAATCACAATGGTCTTGTTCTTAGCTTTAGCAGTAAACAACTCACGCTCAAGCCTAGACATGGTTTTACCATCGTTCTTCATGATATCCATAGGTTCGCTGTATTGGCTTACGATCCACACGCTTCTAGACTGTGGTCGCTTATTCTTAATCGTAGTGACCTTTGCGGTCATGGAGTATATAGGTCGTCCCATAATAGTATAGGAAAGAAAGGGGCAGAGCTTTCGCTCCACCCCTCATTTTCCGATATAACAACCTATCAGAATGGAAGGTCAGAAGACCCCTCAGCTTTGGTTGATGTACGACGCTCCTGCGCCGCCTCGCTGTTAGGATCCCATACACTTAGGCATGGCTTACCATTCTTCGACATGAATAGTCGGAATCGAACGTTACCGCCCTGACCCTGTGCATCACGCTTGGTGGTGTATTGGTCGATGGCATCCTTAAGCTCGTTGTCCTTGAGACGGAAAGACCATCCCATCAACTCGCCATTGTCATTGTAGCTTGGCTCATCGGCCCAGCCTACTAGTACGCTCTCGTACTTCTTTGTTTGTTCACTCATGTTAATGAATTTAATTGGTTATAAAACTGTAAAAAAAATGATCGAATGTAATAGCTGCTGCAACCAGCAGAATTGCTTTAAGTAGTCTGTTAAACTTCATAGTTTAAGTAATCCTTTTGTGGATTATAGTCTTGCTCAAGGAAGTTGGTGATACGCTTGAGTGCATCATGGAACTTCATCTCTCCTGTAAACAGGGTGGAGTCAGAACACTTAACGAGGGCAGGAAGGTACGGGTAAGTTTTCTCCTGAACAACCCAATAGAAATCTTTTATGCCAAACACCTGTGTGTAGATGTAAGCTTGGATATCATATGAGAAGTCCTTGATAGCATACCGAAACTTCTCTGAGCTACGTGCTGACTTACTATCGCTGATGAACCCATCGCCTAAGCAGTCGAGGAATCCTTTCACTTGTATGCCATGTAGCTCTTCGAGGAACCCTACCTGATAGTCACCCTTAAGGTGAGAGTCAAGCAAGCCACATGTAGCTAGCCTGTCGATCATATCGTTAGCCATCTTCCACTCATCGCCTGACACAATTGTCTTACCTTCCTCAGCCGCTTCCTCTTTGATTTCCGTTAGCTTAGCCTTGTACTCGGCAGTAAGTGTAGGTTTCTTAGAGGCTTGAGCCTTGTCTGATAGCGTGGTTACGATAGCAGATGGAGACATGACCGTATACTTCTCGAAGGCTTTATCCCGTTCGAACAACAGCATATCATACATGGTACCGAACTCTAGCGCATCTGATTTGTATTTGACTTCCCCCTTCATGTAGCGATCGAACTGCGCCATATCGCCTAGGGCTTGCTTGAGAGACGAGTACGACAAGTGAGACTTGCCGTACCGCTCCATTAATTTATCTGATATATTCATGTTGAACCCTTAAGGGATTTTAGATTTATAATTCTCAAAACCATAAGAATAAAAACAATAGGTTCAATCACACAGAAAAACCAAACATTAACCGCCTCGTATGATGTGCCTAAAAAATCTGCCACGTCATACAAAAAGTACATACATATATTGAAAATTTCGTCTGTCATTTTTTTTTGTTTTATTGGTCTTCGTATAATGGTGTGCCGTCTTCAAGCATGTATTCATAGGTTTCTATCTCAGCCCAGTGTGTGGGCTTTCCAGCAGTACACCAAAAGGCTTTACCCTTTGTGTTGATGTGATACTCTGCGATGTCTACATCACCTAGGAAGTCTTTGTGCTTAATGAAGTATAACCCTGTACATATTGGCTGTTCTTCGTCGTTATCAATCCAGTTTTTAGTCATCTTGGATACGAGGCATTGACGTCGAAAGCTTGAGAACGTAGCTATGTTAGTTAGCTTACGGCTTAGTACTGGGTACTTGCTCATCGTACAAACTTCTGTAAGCCAGACATCTGCTTGTCTGTGAGGCTGTCACCATATTTACCTACGATAGACTCATAAGCTTTCTTCTTGTCGGTCTGCGACTTGATGTAAGCAACAGCCTTGTCCATGATGTTCTCAGGTGGGTCAGTGTCAAACTTCTCCTGCACTTTCTTAATCACCTTCTTAGCCTTGGTGGGTTCAACAGTCTCCTGCTTAGCGATAGCATCAGACACCTCGTTAGCTGAAGCGATTGATGTATCAATACCGATACCAAGCATAGCTAATGCACGACCGATAGCCGATGTCTCGCAGTTCTCTACGTAGCTAGTCTTGTTGATGTTGCTGCTGCCCTGCACTTCGTGTGCATGACCTACCGATATGATGCGATTGGCAGCATCTACGATCGACGCTTTGCATACACATTGAGCTTCGTCTAGCACAGTAAACTCTGTGATAAGGCTCCAGTTCTTGTACTGCTCCTCCTGTCGGAAGAACTTGATTCGTTCGTTGACTTCAACGTACTGCTTGCCACGGATGTTCGTGGTCTTGAATTTGTAATTACTCATGATTTATTTAATTGTTTCTTCTAAGTCTTTTTTAATTCCATTAAGTCTAGTTATTTGGGCGTTTACATATCTTAGTTTAGAGTGGATTATTTTAGTTCTCATTGTGTAGTTGCACAGCCTAGCGGCAGATATGTAGTTTTTTCTGTACCCAGGCCAGTATTCCATGTTGCCGTCGTGTTTGGCTGTATGATGCACTACGGTGCTGTGGTCAGCTTCAAACACCTCACCGATAGATGTAGTGGTCAAATTGAAATGCCTCATGGCTGACATCATTGCGGCTCTAGCTTTTACTTGTTCGGCTCGCCTTGACTTATCGGGGGTCAACCCTATGATGTGGTAGTACTCTTGCATTATTGATTTCATTTCATTGAGCATACTAATTTAAGTTTTAAGTTTGTGTGATGCAAATTTTTAAAAGGGAAAAGGGAAACTTTGTTTCTCAACGCTCTCAATGTTTCGCTGTCTCCAGCGAACGGCGTGTTGCAGGATCTCCTTGCACACCATACGTTTCCCTCCCTGTCAGCGTTCTGACAATGCCATGTCGTAACTGCTGAGAATTTCATAGAATTTAACGTAGTGGTACATAGACCTTGACACTTCGGTTAAGCTGTTAGCCACACGCTCTACTGATATGCTGTCTTCTTTGAGTAGGTCTTCGACCAAACTCTCTGCAATGTCAGGGAACTGAGGCAGATACTCTGACACATCTTTACTTAGCCATACGTCAATATCCATTTCAAGTATATCGTCGCAAGCATACATAGCGGCTAAACGTTCTGAGTTAGAGGGGTCTTTGTTTTCCAAGACGATTTGAATTGCTTGTTCGTTAGTCATATGTAATGTTTAATACCAGTTGTATGTTAGTCCCTGTCTTCTCAGCGTATGCACCAGACGGGGTGTAGTATGT
>Ga0208899_1000647_pt1 | contig 26025 bp, 22 predicted proteins | sample VirMetDEL_Nov_24_FD_184518 | JGI IMG/M metagenome (GOLD analysis project Ga0208899, IMG submission 184518) | Aqueous microbial communities from the Delaware River and Bay under freshwater to marine salinity gradient to study organic matter... | ecosystem: Environmental > Aquatic > Marine >... | reverse complement strand
TCTTTTCAATTTCTTCTACAGATGCGTTAGGAGAGCCTATCCTAGACGCAACCATCTTTACCGCCATTCCTGCTAATGGGCCTCCTGTAGCTTCTGCGACAGTAGGAGCAAGAGTTTTAAGTAAGCTGCCTAGTTTAAGCATCTTCGGCGACGATCTTATCAATCGTGTCGCAAACATCCTCTACAATAACACCAGTAGTAGCGGATAACGCAGACCTGCCTACGGCTCGCATACCTTTGTACATCCCAGAGCAGTATAGCTCTTTATTGGCTTTAACCTGCTCAACTGTAGTGCAAGAAGTCATAAGAAAAAACAAACTAATCGCTATCATTATTCTTCGCATTCTTTTGCTCCTTAATAAATTCTTTTAATCTCTCTTTGTAGCCTGCCATAAAATGATCAGTTATACGGTCTTTTAATCCACCACGGTCTAACTTGCGAACGTAAGCGCTAGGATTAATTAGATTGATTCCGTCATTACCAAAGTACAGCATTGTCTGTGACTTGGAAGCTCCGTAACAAAGCCTTGGCATACGAGCCACCATGTCAGAACCTGAAACAACTGATATCTGGTTATCCAAAGTCATAGGACGCTTGAAACCTTTAAAGAAAACATTAGGCTTTCCAAAGGTTATAAGATTTAAGTTGTCATGTTTGCCGTTTAGCTTAGCAGCAGTAAGCTCTGCCATTGCGCCGCCAAGGCTGTGACCGCAGATGAGAGTGCGCTTGTCATAGTCTATGTGTTTCTCTATCTCATCCCAGATAGATTTGTGAGACATAGCAAAGCCAGCATGGCAAAGGCGTTTAACGTAAGGAACTGGAATTACTGCAAGGTCAGTCAGTATGTCTAACTTTTCCTGCGTTCCTCTGAAGACAATAATATCTATAGACTTGCGTTTTACAACAAAAGCAGTAGCGCTAGTTAGCTTGTTCTCAATCTTTATAGCGTCACGGTTCTCATCGTTGTAAGCCTTAATCGACCAACTACAAGCCATGTTTAGCAATACAGGATCAAGTTTCATTTGTCAGCCTTACTCTCTAGTCGTTTAAATATTGCGCCAAGCATTTCTTTAATTTCGCGTATATCTTCTCTGTAATCTTCTTTAGCAACATACTGCATAGGAATAGCTTTCATGTCAGCGTCTATTCTATCTAGTAATACAAAAACACGGTTTACCATCCAGCCTCCGATAAATCCTACCAGAGCAATGCCTACGTTAAAAATTATTTGGTATTCCATGTTACGTTACCAGACCTATCATCCAAAATATTGTTACCAAAAAAACAGAGGTCATTAATATCATAAGACCTCCATCAATTATTAAACGCTTTTTTTTTGCTCTGGCCTCTGCTGCGGCTAATCTATGAGATCTTATTGTTCGTCGTGTTTTCATCATCTCGTTGTAGAAGTCTTCGCCTACTGTAAGCACGATAAGTTCACGCAACTGTTTTTCCATTTGCTGCGTCTTATGCTTTGCCATCTGTATTTCGAGAGCTTGGCTTTCTACAGAAGAGCCTCTAAGAAACTTAGGGCCATATTGATTCTCTTTTTCTATCTCAAGTATTTTTTCTTTGGAGTCGAAAAACTTACCCAAATACTGCGCTGTATCTTCTATCTCGCGTCCAGCATTTACCGCTTTAGCGACAAGATTATAGGCTCTACTTGCTCCTGCTATACACGCGCTAATTGTTACAGGATCCATTAGTACGGCCTTACTTTCTCAGGGTCTGCCCTTCTTGGTAAACAATAGGCAGCAAGGGCGATGCCTTTCGGCTCGTAATTAAGTGTCCGTTCTACTTTTCCCTTAACGATGGCGTTCGCAAAATAATTGCATCTGTTGATGTCGTAGAACCACATATCCGCAGACTCTACCTGTCCGTTGACCAATACCATAAGCAAGAACAGGTGTGTCACTTAAACCACTCGAACCTTCAAGTTATTCCCTACCAAGGCTGTAATCCTTACCTTGTCCTGAGCAGGAGCATCAAAGTCATAGTCAGTTCCTAAGACAGCACCTTTGTTCAACACGTTAGCATCGTAGTTAATTGCTACGCCGTCTGACGAAGGCACTGTAGAACCTGATGTCATGTTGAGGACTATCGCTAGATCAAGATCGTTACCCAAGGCTATGTGGTTCGGGTCTGTTACTGCGTCTAGTTGCGTTTTGTCCATCTGGTTTTGGTAGATTGTACTTCCTGTTATGTACTCGTTTACATCGTCTCCTGTTTGACCAACAATAAACATCTTAGTGCCGTTTGTATTAAATGCTATTCCATTTGGAAGCGTTTCTTGTGCGGATACTGAAAAACTATCAACAAAAACTGCTGTTGAAACATCAAAGCCAGTTGATAACGTGTACTCGTTTACATCTTGCCCTGTTTGACCAACAACAAACATCTTCGTTCCGTCAGTGTTAAACGCTACATCTTGCGGCGATGTTTCTTGCGCTGCAACACTAAAGCTAGTGACATAAGATGCTGTTGATACGTCAAAGCCAATAGACAGCGAATATTCATATACAGAATCTCCGTTTATTCCAACAATAAACATCTTAGTGCCAGTTGTGTTAAATGTTATTCCTGTTGGATTTGTTTCCTGTGATGAAACATTAAAACTTTTAGAAGCATAAGATGCTGTTGATACGTCAAATCCGACAGATAATGTGTATTGGTATACAGTATTATTAGTATCACCAATAATAAACATCGTAGTTCCATCTGCATTAAATGCTAATCCTAATGGAGCATTGTCTTGACTGCTAACAACAAAACTATCAACAAAACTAGCAGTAGATACATCAAATCCCGTAGACAGAGTATATTCGTTTACATCTCCTCCACTTTCGCCAACAATAAACATTTTAGTGCCATCTGCACTAAACGCCACGCCCATTGGCAGAGTTTCTTGTGATGCTACACTAAAGCTATCAACAAAAGTTGCTGTTAAAACACCAAAGCCAACAACTGTACTAGCACCTTCCATAGCCTCAGCCAACGTAGCTAACTCTGTGTTAGTTGTGCCGTTAGTCCAAGTCTCTGAAGCGTATGTGCCGTTAGAGTTGTACTGCCAAGTACCACCGTTGTTCCTGACAATATCTCTCTCGCCATCTGTGTTATCAATAACAGTCCACGTTGTTCTGTCGTCTGTAGAGATAGCGTAGTAGACATTGCCGTCACCTGCGGCTTGGTCTGCTGTCATCGAGTTGATGTCAGTCCAGTAGGTAGAGTCTATTGAGTTTGTGGTGTGTACTGGATGGTAGCCTGTAGGAGTTAATTTTGTTCCTACTGAGTATTGATTAACATCACGAGAGTTATCAATAACAAACATTTTTGTTCCGTCAGAGTTAAAAGTTAAGCCTTTAGGATTGCTTCCTTCATTCGATACGTCAAAAAATTGAACAATACTAACACCACTAATAACGGAAAAAGGTGTAGTTAGCGAATATTCTCCAATTCGATCTGTGCTTGAACCAATGACGAACATCTTAGTTCCAGTAGAATTAAATACTAATCCCTGCGGTGCGCTAAACTCATTAATTACAGAAAAAGCCCCAGTATATGACGCCGATGTTAAATCAAAACCTGTACTTAATGCGTATTGATTAACGTCTACTGGTGAAGCCGTACCAATAATAAACATTGTTGTGCCGTCTGTGTTAAATGTTATTCCGGTTGGCGTTACCTCTTGTCCTGCAACTGAATAAGTCTGAGAATAAGAAGCAGTAGAAACATCCCAAGCCGTTGATAATAAATATCTATGAACATTGTCTTGAGCGAAGCCAACAATAAACATCTTTGTTCCGTCTGGGCTAAACGTTACATCTTGTACATTGCCTTCTTGTCCTGATACTGAGAAAGATTGTAAAAATGAAGCAGTAGAAACATCAAACGCAGTAGTCAAGTCATATTCGTTTATGTCATTTCCAGTATCTCCAGAAATATACATTTTAGTCCCATCTGGTTTAAAGAAAATTCCAGTTGGCGCTGTTTCTTGAGCAACAACATTAAAGCTCTGAGAATAAACAGCAGTAGAAATATCGTATTTATCTATAATTCCATAGCTTAATTCTAAGTCACCATCCGCAACATTATAGACAACACCGTACATACTCCAGTCACCGGAGGCTACTTGGTCATATGATGTAGGTGCTGTAGTCTGTTCAAACGAACCGTCTGTGGCTATTAAGACAAACACACCTGAGTTAGCTTCGATGGTCTTGCCTACGTCTGCTGAGGCGAATGAGCCTGTGCCGAGTGCTAGTGAAGCAGGTGGCAGAGCATATTCATTTACATTAGAAGAAGTTCCATCAATTATGTACATCTTCGTTCCGTCGGTATTAAATTTTAAATCTATTCCGTTATTACCCTGAGCAAAATACGAAAAACTTTTAACATACGAATATGTAGAAATATCAAATGGAGTAGATAATGAATATTGATAGACACTATAGTTGGCAAGGCCAATAGCAAACAATTTGCTTCCATCAGCATTAAAAGCAATACCTCTTAAAGTTGAATCTTGTGTTGTAATGCTTATAAATTGAACATGGGTAGCAGTTGAGATGTTATAAGCAGTTGATAAAGAGTATTCATTTATCTTTGCTCCAGTATTATCGCCAACAAACATTTTTGTTCCGTCATTGTTAAACGCTATACAAATTGGGAAAGATATATTAGCCGATGTACTTAGAGTCTGATTAAATGTAGCAGTAGAAATGTCAAATGCAGTAGATAAAATATATTCAATTATATCGTTGCCTACCGAGCCAACAACAAACATCTTTGTGCCGTCAGCACTAAATATTACCCCATAAGAATCTGATTCTTGTGCCGCTATTGAAAAACTCTGAACATAACTTGAAGTAGATGTATCAAAAGCAGTAGATAAATCATATTGATACACTGAATCTCCAGTATAACCAATCATATACATTTTAGTGCCATCGTTATTGAATGCAATTCCAGTTGCAGTGCCTGATTCTTGTGCGGACACTGAAAAACTATCAGTAAACGATGCGGTAGATACATCAAAAGCCTCAAAGTTCAAAGTAGTCGCAGCAGCACTATCCAATCGCGTGTAATTCTCTGTAGTAGAATTAACATCCCAAGAGTTGTTAGTCACTCCTGACTGTGGAACTTCTTTAGTCACACTGACCACTGGCGCAAGCACTGAGCTTGTGAGATTGATGGTAGAGGACTCACCAGTTGTGAAAGTCTTGGTTAGTGTGCCGAGCGTTGAGTCCGTATTAACTATTCCCCAGCTTTCATTAGATCCATCTGTTGTCAAAAACTTGCCTGAATTTCCTGTTTGGCTTGGCAGTGAATAGCCGAGTTTTGTCCAGTTCGCATCGGCACTTGGATCAGTAGTTCCGCTAGTTGTAATTTCAGCTCTATATGTCTGAAAGTTAATTAAAGATATTGCAGCATCACCAGCGTTGTATGTTTGTCCACTTACCCATAGAGCAGCGCCCGCAGTAGCAGCAGCAGAAGCAGCACTTTCAGCAGCGTTAGTTGCAGATGTAGCCGCAGCCGTTGCAGAGTTGCTTGCATTGGTCTCTGAAGTAGCCGCATTAGTTGCGGAGGTAGAAGCGTTTGAAGCAGAAGTTGCCGCATTGGTTGCAGACGTTGCCGCTGCTGTTGCACTCGCTGCCGCTGCCGCTGAAGTGCCTACCCAGTAAGCAGGAGAAGTTGTTGGATCGTTGCCAGTGTTTGAGTTCTGTAGCGATGTATATAAAACACCATCAGTTCCTACAGCATTTTGATCTTCTGCATAAGTAGCCGTGGCAAGCCAAGCAAAACTCAAAAGAACCCAATAGGCTGGAGATGTTGTAGGATCGTTTCCTAGATTGCTATCCTGTAAAGACTGATATTGCTCACCATCAACAGTAACCATTGCTCCAGTTTGATATGTAATGCCAGAGTTCCAATCTACTGAATATAATAAAGTCCAAAAGCCTGATGTAGTGGTTGGATTATTGTTTTGATTTCCGCTATCGAGCGATCTGTAATAAACCCCATCGCTGCCAATAACAACTGCATTTGATGAGTAAATTTTAGTAGCTACCCAAGGATCACCAAAGTTAGTTCCTGTTTCACCTACAGGATCTCTTACAAGAATCTGAACATCATTCTTGTCAGCTAATATTGCTTTGGCGTTACCGTTAAAAAATATGTTTGGCTGGCGTCCTGCCGCAGTCAATATAACTGGATTCGTGTTTGGAATCGTTAAGTTAATATCAGAATAGGTGACTTTTGGCGTAGTAGTGCCTGAGTCGTAAAAATACAACTTGCCACTGCCAAGCGGATCTCCAGCGTCATCAAAGTATTGTGCGTTAATTTCACCGAATCTAGCCATTTTAGTTTCCTATGCTGTCGTCAAAGCTATTAAGCAAATTTCTCATTGCTCTAAATTGCGCTTCTTGATTTATTCCACGGACTTTATTAGCCGCAGCTCTTACTGCTGCTGAAGTCATTTCACCTTTAGTAGTTGGAATTCTTTCTCCAATTTGGCCTGCAAAACTTGTATCAGCTTTAGTTCCAAAAACTCTGTCTAAATCCATTGTGAAAGCAGCTTGATTAATTACATCATCATCAAACTGACCATATCTATTACCAAGAGTTTGTAATTCTCTTAAAGAATCAAGCAATCTTCCTCGGCTTTGTATGTTAGATCCTAGTCCTCTTAACTTTGTCCCTACAGCAGTAGGAGCGCTTGGGCTGTCAAAGTCTATCTTCCTTCCCATTAAGTCTTGGAACTCATTCATTGCGTTGATAGTTTCAGCGTATCTTGTGTTTGCCGTATTGTATCCTGCAAAGTTTTCATCAAGAAGATCATCCAGATTCCGCCTTAAATTTTTTACTACTCTCTCCGCTCGTCCCGCTAATCCTTCCTGCAACTTTCCGTAGCTTACTTGCTCGTCGATAAACTTTTTGAGCATATGAACTTCGTAAGCAGTCATATCTCTTGGGCTTTTCATCCTATTTACAATTCTGTTTAAAAAGCCTTCTACTCCTGCTAATCCTTCAATGTCAGAACCAGCAAAATCTAAGGATAAATCATCTCGCTGCCTAATCCCCATGTCACTCAATTCAGACAAAAAATTATTAACAGGCTGATCAAAGTCTACATATTGATTTCTAAGGTTCTGTCTAGCGTAGCGGTCTATGCTTCGACCTGCCTTTTTGTTAGCATCTCTAATAGCTTTGTAACGTCCAAGAACTGACCTACCTGCAACATCAGTGGTTCTATTCTCCATACTGAATCTCTTATTGCCAGTAGCTTGCTCCATTATCTTTAATGATTCGAGCATATTCCTTCGATCTGCCGGACTTGATTCCCTAATCATCGCAATCAAGCCTTCGTCAAAACCTTGCCTAATGGCTTCTTGTTGCGCAGGATTTCTTACAGCTCTTCTAGTAGGAACAGGCTCTGGCAAAGGCCCGACTTCACTTACTACGGTTGGCGCTCCTCTTGGAGTTTCTTCTAATCGGTAAGGAGCTGTTGTTACATTTGTTGCAGGCATTCCTCCGGTTTCAATATCAATTCTTGCCTGCCTTGCCGCTGATGGCTCGTATTCCCTAGCCATTCTAGTAACAGTAGATCCACCAACTCTTGTAGGTATGCCTACTCCAGCTATATTCGTTACAGCAGATATATTTCTAGCAGCTCTTGGATTCTCTGCTGAAAACCTTTCCCATACCTCGCCGCCTTGCTCTAAAGCTCGCTTAGCCATTCTCATCATCGGCTGATCCATGAAAATGCCTAACTGATTTAAAACCTCATTCTCTAAAGGATCAGGCGTAATATAAGACAGACCTTCTCCTAATTTTTCGACACCAGCTCCAACAAGATCTCCAATATAGCCTGCGCCCTGCCCTGCTGTTTGGATAATACCTTCATCTAAAGATTGCTCGCCTCTCAATGTGGCGTTAAAAATATCGCCCATATTGCGGCCTCGACCAGACTCTGCGCCCATCGCATCGAACGCAGATTGGGTTCCTGAAAGAAGCGCTTCTTGTCCCATTGTTAAAGAGGATCTTTCAGGCTTAGTAGTTGCTGTAGGCGCACCTCCTGACATAAACCTTTGAACCTGCGCCTTGATAAACTCCGGAGTAGAGCCAGCAGGCACTTCTAAAATTGTTCCGTCTGGAAGCTCTACCTCTATGAATTCCATTTTTTATGTTCCTATTGGTCTATGATATCGCCGTCAGCATTAACTTTAATTCTTTTTGTCTGCGGCGCTACCTCAAACAACAACATATCTTCTATTTCAGCCGCTGTTTCAATATCACCATCTTCTTCAGCTCTTGCTATCGCTCTATAAGCGGCTTCTTCAGCTATCATTAATGCTTGTTCAACTATTCTTTTATTTGATGCTGCTCCTCTGCCGAACCTAGCAGATAACCTCTCTAATCTAGCGCCTTCTCTTTCAGTAAATGCAGCACCAAAAGTTTCTCTAAGTTGTGATAGAACCGCTCTACCCAAATTAGCAGAAAGCTCACCTTCATCAGCGCCTGTAACACCGAGAAAATCTGTTGCAGCTAATTTAGCTTTCGCTAAACCTCCTGATGGGATGCTGTCTATCAAAGAAATAGTCCTTCTGAGCAATGCTGTGCTTTCTGCTGCTTCTCTACCTCTATTTATGACATCCTGAGATCGCTCTTCTTGTCCTTTAGCTAACGCTTGAGCGCCCGCTATTCCTCCAGCTTCTAAAATTCCAGAGTCAATTCCTGCTTTTATAGCGCGTTCTATTTGTGTTGGATCTGTAATCTTAACACCGTTTTCATATACAATCGGATCGCCGAAAGCTGGATAGTTTATTATAGTTCCATTCCTATACTTGACTCCGAGTTTAGCTGTTTCTTGATAGCTGCCGCCGCCAAACTCCATAAATCTTCTGTATTGCTCGGTTCCTTCTGGAATACCAGCTAGTCTAGCTCTTTCTTCCAGCGCTCTAAGAGTTGCTGGCTTGTCAGGCTCTTCAGGAATAAATCCAGAAACAGTCTGAGCTGTTGGAGTTCCTCCAAGACTTTGAGTAACCATTTGACCTTGACTTGTAATCATCTTCGGATCAATTGCTTGCTTAGGTAATGAGCTAAGGAAAGTGTTTAGCTCTCCCATAACTATATCTGGCCTGCCGCTTATAAGAGCATCTCTAAGCATCTTTGTGTCTGAGGTATCTTCTCCTAGCTTCTCAAGAACATTCATGCGATCAACAAGAACATCTATTGCCTTTGGCATATCTTCATTTTGAATAGCCTTCTGAATATTTTGCGCGTCTTGAATAGTGCCTTGCAGTAATTGCTGTTGCCTACGCTGCCTATCAGTAACAAGTGGTTTCCCAGTAGCTTGCTCTCTAAACCTAGAGCGAAACTCTTGAAACCTTTCACCCATAGTTGGTTTTGGCATTTCAGGAATAGTATATGCAGGCTGCATTCTTGATCGAACCATATCGTCTTGAGCAACAATTGATTGATCTTGAGGAATACCATTTAACATATTTTGAAATTCTTCATCGGTCATTTTTCTACACCTTAATCCTGTTAAAGGTTGCCAAGAATAGCTCCTGCAATATTTCCGTTTTGACCTTGCGCTCTATTCAATATTCCAGAAACTTGAGTAGTTTGACCTGTACCTTGTGGCGTGTAATTGTTGCCTGTGGCTATTCCTGCCAACTGACCAGCCGTGTTTCCGATCATGTTACCCATATTAGCGCCTGCGCCTATCTGCTGACCTGCAAGGATTCCAGCTTGATTGCCGTACATATCAGACATTCCAGCGCCTTGCTGGTTCGCAAGATTTGAAAGAGCAGCTATCTGTGCTTGTATATTGTTAGCAATGTTCTGACCAGCCATCATTCGGTTATTAGCTAAATTCTGACCTGTGCCATACATCATGCTCGCTATGTTTCCAGCACCGCCTTGGCTTATCGCGCCTAGTTCACTTCCAGCTCTTGAAGCAAGGTTAGCTTGAGCAATAGACCTGCCGCTAAGTATATCAGCAACACTTCTTCCTGCGCCCAACATTGCGTTAAGACCTTGACCTCCAGCGCCGTAAGCCATCTGACCCATTTCGCTGCCCATACCTTGTAACGCCTGAAGTCCTTGACCTCCTGCGCCATAGGCCATTTGGCCTGTAATTTGACCCATGTTTTGAAGAGCTTGCAAACCCTGACCACCAGCGCCATAAGCCATTTGACCCATTTCACTTCCAGCACCAGTTATAGCCTGAAGACCTTGCTGGCCTGCGGTCATTCCCATCTGCCCAGAGGTTAAACCAGCTTGCTGAAGAGCTTGTAAACCTTGTCCACCTGCTCCATAAGCCATCTGTCCAGAAGCCATTGCTGCGTTTTGAAGAGCTTGTTGAGACTGTCCGCCAGCACCATAGGCCATCTGTCCAGAAGCCATCGCTGCGTCTTGCAGAGCTTGTTGAGACTGTCCACCAGCATTAAAGGCAAATTGAGCCGCTTGTTGAGCTGCTGCCTGTTGTGCCGCTGCTCGTTGAGCTGCTGCCTGAGAAGCTAATTGAGCTGATTGTTCTGCCGCTCTTTGCTGCGCTTGCAACTCTTGTCCGGCTCCGCTATAAGCAAATTGAGCCGCTTGTTCTGCTGCTCTTTGTTGAGCTTGTAATGCTTGCGTAGCTTCAGTAGTGCCTATCTGACCAAGTTGCTGACCTTGAGATAGCATGGCTTGTAGACCTTGTTGACCAGCCATTGAAGCTAACTCAGCCTGCTGTTGCGCTCTCTGGGTTTGAGTTTGAAGACCAGCTTGACCCTGTGTCACACCTAAGCCAGCAAGTTGCTGACCTATATCTGTAGCTACGCCAGCCATTTGGCCTCGCTGGGCAGCAATTTGTTGAGCCGCTTGTCTTTGAATGTCTGCTTGACTTGTCCCAGCTTGTGCCGCTAATTGCGCCGCACTTCCAGAAGCTCCAAGACCTTGACCAGTTAATTGTTGCAAATTACCTATCTGATTTTGTAAATCTTGAGCAGCAAGGCCAGTGTTAAACCTAGCAAGCTCTTTCATTACATTACCGCCGCCTAAACCACCTCTAGCAGCCGCTGTTCTTAAAGCAGCTCTTTCGCCTTCTTCACGCAAGAACTGTTGTGCTGGACTTGCTTGGAATGCTTGATTAAACGCTTCCTGACCTAATGCTCCAGATAAAGCAGCTTGCTGTTGTAAAGCCTGACTTCCTACCTGACGATAAGGATCAAACATCTGACCAGCTTGACCAAATCCTTGAGCTACTTGCTGAGATGCTAATTCACGAGCTTGTTGAGTCTCTCCAATACCAGATTGAAGCTGACCCATCGCAGTGCCTTGGCCTGTCGTAAGGTCTTGTCTAGCCGCTCCAAGACCTGCTGTAAGGTCTCTCATTCCAAGCTCAGCGCCTGTAGCTAAATCCGTTCTAGCGCCAGCAACTCCTCCTGCAAGAGCTTGTAATCCTTGTTGAGTGCCAGCTCTTATGTCTTGTCGAGCTGTGCCAAGACCTTGGCTTAGAGCAGCAAGTCCAGCTTCTCGTCCAGAAGCAATATCGCCACGAGCAGTGTCTACACCACGAGATAAGGCATCAATACCAGCTTGAGTGCCTGATTGTATGTCTCCTCTTCCAGTGGCTAATCCTTGTTCCAATGACTGAAGGCCAGCTTGAGCGCCAGAGGCGATGTCGCCACGAGCTGTTCCAAGACCCTGACCTAGAGCGGCCAAGCCTGCTTGAGTTCCAGTGGCTATGTCTCCTCTACCAACTCCCAAGCCTTGCCCTAGAGCAGCTAATCCAGCTTGAGTTCCGGTAGCTATATCGCCTCTGCCAACTCCCAAAGCCTGACCAAGAGCAGCTAATCCAGCTTGAGTGCCTGACGCAACATCCTGCCTGCCTGAAGCTAAACCTTGGCCTAAAACACCAAGACCTTGATTAACAGATTGAGATATATCTTGGCGTCCAGTTCCTAAAGCCTGATTTAGCGCTTGCAAACCTTGTTGAGTGCCTTGCTCTACATTCTGTTGACCGCCTAGTAAACCAGCAGTCAAAGCCTGTAAGCCTTGCTGAGTGCCTTGTTGGATATTTTGCTGACCGCCAGAAAGTCCAGCGGTCAAAGCATTTAAGCCTTGATCAACGCTTCCACCTATTGCTCCAGCAGCTTGCTCAGCGCCTACAGCTAAGTCTTGCCTTGCTAAGTCAGTGCCACCTATTACATCTTGGCGAGCTTGCTGAGCGCCAGCTTCTACCGCTCCAGCCGCTGCCGTAAGGCCGCCTCCCAATGCTCTTTCAGCGCCAGATAGTCCTGTCATACCACCAGAGCCAGCTCTTCCTGCGGCTGCGGTAGTCGAGGCTACTTGATTGGTATTTGCTCCTGCGTCTCCAGCTCCTGTACCTGTGGCTGTAGTGCCACCACCCTTAGCCGCAGTATAAGCGTTTTGAACTTCAGACAGAGGAATGCCTGTAGCACGAGACATATCGTCAGGAGATACGCCAAAATTATCCATGTTAGTCGCTATTTGTTCTAACGACTGTCCTGACTCTGTGGCATAGCGTCTTAAAAGATTGTCAGGAATACCATTTGGAAAGTCTCTTCTGGCTTGTTCTATTCCGCCAGCTACGATGTCCTCTATCTGCGACAACTCTTGAGCGCGTGTATAGCGAGAAGTAGCCTCATCAACAGGGACTCCAAGCTGACCAGCCATTGCCTCTACAGAAACGTCGTTTTTTACCATTTCTCGGTAAATGTCTTGATCAGACCTATTTCCTTGAGCAATATAATCAGCAACTCTCTGAAGTCCTGTTTGCTGCGTAGATCCTTGTCCTGCACTGCCTGCTTGTCCTGCACCTTGGCCTTGCTGTAAAGATTGTAAAGTTTGCTGTTGTACAGCTTGCGCTCTTTGGTTTATACCGCTACCAATAGACTCGTATCGTTGTTGCAAAGCAGCTCTTTGAGGATCGTTAGGAGAAAGAGATTGTATTTGCTGTCCTAAAGCCTGAAGCTCCGCCATAGCTGGATCGTTTTGCTGGGCTGCGAAAGCTGCTTGTTGTGCTTGCTCACCAAAACCAGTGCCACCCAAAGAAGAAGGCAACTGATCTTGAATACCAAGACCTTGAGCGGCTTGAGATATATCACTAACAGAGACTCCTAACCTTTTTGATAATTGGTCAGCGTCTAAGTTGTTAGCAGCAGCAAATTGGAACGCCGCTCTTTGCAGTGACTCAGGAATCGGTTGATTAGCCTGTCTTAGACGATTTATCTGGCCTATAGGATCTCTCGGATCACCACCTACTTGACCAACGCCACCGCCAAATCTTCCATCTCCCATAACAGGCATTCCGCTATTAACGCCTTGATTGCGCCCAAATTGCGGAATTCCAGATAATAATGAGTTAGCTAGTATTTGATCGTCAGATTGTCTAATCATTAGTATCGCCCCATTGCCATAAACTCAGCTAAGGCTGCTTCATCAATGCCCATACCGCCAAGTGCGTTTGCTGTTTGATTTTGAGGCTGACCGCCCATTTGCATCATCTGTGCTTGCTGATTGCGATACTCAGGAGTTAGGTGCTGCATAACCGGATCAAGCGTTGTTGCCTCAGCTAGATACGCAGGATTTGCCACCGCATCAGGCAACTGCTGCTGAGTAAAAGACATATCATAGCTGCCTTGGTATGGCTGCAAAGCAGAGTAATCTATATTGCCGCCACGAATAGCTTGTTCAAACATTGGCATACCAGACAGAAGCGCTTGCTGTGCGGCTACGTTTCCGCCTACAAAAGCCTGCGCCTGTTGCGGCATCGCCTGACCATAAATGTCTAAGCCAGCTTGCTGACCAGCAGTTACAGCTCCATACTGGCTCGGCATAGACTTTCTAATGTCAGCACGGCCTAAAGCCTCTTGGCGAGCAAGAAAGTCTCTAAGGAGTTGATTAGACTTCTCCTGACGTTCGATCCCTTCATCAGACTCGCCGCCAAATAGTGATTTTACTAACTTACTCATATCTAGCCTCTAGTTCTTCTCTAGTAATACCTAGCAACCATTGGTCATGTATTTTGCCGTTCTTCTTAAAAGACTGCCTTATAGTTCCTTCTAGCTTCATGCCGCACTGCACTGCAAACATTTTTGCATTCGGAAAGCAGGTAGCAATCTCTGCGTTTATCTTCTCATACTTGGTATTCTTTGTTATCCAAGTAAAAAATTCTTTAGCGCCTTTGTACGCCTTCTTTCCTCTGAACTCTTTTAAGATCATTGGATGAATCTCTATGGTGATGCCGTTGCGCATCTCAGCCATCCAAAGTCCGCAAATTTCATCATCCTCTGTATGAACGAACCAGCCTGAGTGCATATCTGGATACCACTCATCTCGTGAAAAATTATCCTCGCTAATCTCATCAAACACATCAGATCCGGTAACAAATGACCTTATAAAATCAGCATCTACCGTTCTGGTAATCAAACAAGAACCCAGCCTTTCTTTTTGTCACCTGTAATGCTTGGAAGCATTTTCCTATACTGTATCGCCCCAGCTCCGCCAGTTCTATCCAAATAAAGACTAAATTGTACAGCTTCAACAACGCCTTCAGGACTTCCTGTACCTACTATTGGAATACTCAAAGAAGCCTCTTGAGTAAACTGACGGAAAGCCTGACTCATTGTGCCATTATTTTCTACAATAGGTTGTCCGACATTTAACTTATAACTCATTGTCCGCTCTCTATTTCAGCAGTCAATTGTATAAGGACAGGTTTAACTGGATCGCTCATAGTAAACCTAAAAAGCTCAAACCTTGACGCTCTTCCATTTCTGCGCCATATAGCGCGATGGTTATGCTCGCCTATCTTGCCCATGCTTCTGTATCTAGTATCACTCCAAGTCTTTGCGTCTTTGCTGCGAGAAAGACCAATCTGAGGATCAACAGCCGCAGAATTACCAACTCCGCTTTCTACTGTCATTTCAATCTCTGGAACAACAAAAGAATCCATATTGCTTTGAAATGGTTGAGTGACTATTGAGCGCTGTATAGTTGTTCCGTATTCTGTATAGACCTCAGAGTCCAAACGACCTACGCGCCCATCAATTAAATCACCTGCCCAGATTTTGTTGTACGCTCGAACCATTGCAGTAACTCTATAGCCACCTAAAACGCCACCAACAACTGATTTACGCTCGTGCCATCTTTTTGTAATGATGTCATACACCAAAGTGCTAGATGGAAGCGCAAAGCCTACAAAATAAGCGCCTTTTTCAGCGTATCCCCATGAATAAATGGAGGCTACTTGATCTTGCGTAAGCTGACTAAGCTCTTTATCTATAGCTGTAGTCGAAATTTTTGCTACGTCATTTCCTTGCAATGTCCATATTGCTGGAGATTCATTTTGTCCAGCTCCAATAAAGACAAAAGTATCTTGAAGCGTTTGGATACTAAAAGGACTAACAATACCTTTTTGAAGAAACAGACCTGTCCTTTGAAACGGAAAGTCTGCGCCGCCAATGTTTTGAAATGCTTCTATCGTCTGCGAACCTCCTATAAATAACTGGTTCTTAAAAACAACAGGAGCAACAATGTCATCAGGATCAGATTCGGCAGTGCCAAAATCTAAAGCGTTATAACTATAGCCATCATTTAAAGAGCTAACTATAAACTTTTTAGTGTCAGTGGTTAGACAAAAATATCCATCAATAAATACCACCAACTGCGGATTGCCGTTTGCAGTAAAATCTGGATCTGTTATTTGTCCAAAAGTGTCCGTAACGTGGTTATATATGTATCCATTACCATCAGGGACTAAAACCATTAGTTGAGTGCCGTTGTCTGCCATTGACACTCTTTCAGTTCCAGCTATCTCTCCGTGAAACGTGAGAGTTAAATCTGAAGCCATGCTAAACAAACGATTTTCCATTACAAAATATGGAACACCATTCATTTCATGTGCGCCTCTGTTTCCAGTAAGCGTGTCAGCATTTGCTACTTCTTCAAGTCCAGCCGTTCCGTACAAAGTCTCCTGATTTAACGCTGGAGCCTGCACTATGTTTGGATAGAAGTTCACACACTCTTGAGCAGAGATAGGCAAACTATCGCTTTCGTAAAATCCATTCGCTATTGGCAGAATGATTTTTGGCATTAAAGTACACCTAGCACTGCGCGAGACACGATTAAATTATCTGTCGTCGAGTCATTAGCAACGTAAATTTCAATATAATCATTAACAGATAATTCTATGTTAGCAAACGTAGCCATTGAACGAGATAGGCCAGCGCTAATTGTGTTTGTCATACGAGTTGTTGCTATGACAGAACCGTTAAGAGCAATGTATATAGAGCATTGGTGATTTGTGCCACTAGCAGCCGTCATAGATACAATTGCATTGATAACGTGGCGCGTTATGCCTGACTCTGTTTCTGTAATCTTGCCAGTGGTGTCAGCAGCAAACCCAGAAACATCGCCAACAACAAAAGTGCCAGCTACTTTTACAGGCGTTCCTGCCACAGCAATAACGGATTCGTCAGAGTTACCCTGCATGGTTACAGTGGCGTAACTAGCCAACTCAGCGGAAGATATTTCTATCTGCGTACCAGTGGTTGTGACATTGATGCCATTACCACCAGAAATACTAACAAAGGTAGGACTAGCCGCAGTGGTGTTCTGCATGATTGGCTGACCTGCACTGTCTACAGTAAAGTTATGACCAACCTCTACGTTATTTTGTGCATCAACCGCAGTGATTATTCCTGATCCGTTAGCGATATTCCGAATCTTATTAACTGTGCCATCAATCTCTAAAACAGGAGTTGCAACGCCAGATCCAGTAGTAACGATAGATCCAGTTACGCCAAGCCCAGCTACAAAATTAGAGTAGGAGATTCGATAGTTAGTGTTATTAACAAAGTAGTCCATGAAGGAATTTGCAAGCACTGTATCCTGTGCTACAAAGTCCGACTTCTTGCGTCCATCCGCTCTTTTAACCATTGGTATTTACCTCCAAGGCTATAGCGCCAGTGGTTTCTGCAAGTATTGATGCTTCTTCATCTGGATAGAAATGACCATTCATGCCAAAGTCGTTATCTTCGTTACCAGAGCCTATAGGAAGCGTACAAGGATATTTAGATTTGCCCATGCTTTGACCAAGCATCCGCATTGTGTTGAAACCATCACGAGCTGCTTTTGCTAAGCCTGCTGAGACAACTCCGTTGTAATCTGGTGCGACTTCAATCGCCATGTTAGCGATAAGTCCGCGCAGTGCGCCTGTTGGAATGGTGACATTATCACCAAGGTCAGACACAACTGTATAACCAAGCTGAATGCCTTGAGCATCAAGCTCAGCCATGTAGTTATTCATGGAAAAAATGAAATCCTGATATTCGTCAGGCTCAAGTGGAGCCTCGGACGCTTGTACCAAGATCCTTTGCAATGCTGATTTTGCGATTTGCGCTACAGTAGCCATTATTCGTATGTAGCTCCTTTAGCAGTTTTAGCAGAGTTCCTAAAGGCTTGTGCTGTTGGAGCGCCTTTAGATCCTACTTTACGCATACGTTCTGGTGTTTTGCCAGCGGCCTTCTGAGCCTTGATGCGTTTGCGTTTTTTGTGGATGTTAGCGTATAGACCGTCACTCATATTTAGCCTTCATTGACTTAGCGCCTTTGCACTTCCAGCGCTTGCGACTTAGATTATTAGGAGTGTTTGGATCGTTTTGCTTTTCCTTGGATAGTCTTTTCTTAATACCCAAAGACCTAGCGCAATACGAGTCGCCTTTTTTAGTTCCTGCGCGAACACGAGGACCACCGTCACTGGCCTTTCCAGCCTGCCCATAGGAGACCTTCTTGCCAGTGGAAGTGATCTTTACTTTCGCTTTGCCCTTGCTTGGAGTAGCCATATAAAAAGCTGGGAGCCGAAGCTCCCAGAATCTCTACAAGGTTACTTACCGAAGCCTTGGCCTGCAAACAACGGATTGAAGCAAGCATAGGCAGGCAGAAGGTCAAAACGAATCTTCTGCGTGTTGGCATCACCGTCTGCGTACTTAGACACACGGATGCTCATACCATCGCTGGTAGTTGCAATTGTGTCTGTAGAGTACAGCTTAGGTAGCTTAACAGTACCAAGACCGAATGCCTGCTTAGTGAAGAACAGGTTAGGCTGGTAAACAGTGGATGCTGCGCCAAGGATAGTCACAACTGCGCCGTTCGCAGGAGCTGCATCAACATTGTTGTACTGACCATTAGCTTCGTAGATAGCCGCACCAGATACAACGATAGTTGCAGCGTTAGCAGCAATAGTCACATCCTCAAGTACAGTGCCTGTCCAAGGGACTGCTGTGCCTGTCTCATCGAGCATGAGCTGGCGAGTAGCAACATTCAAGCGATTGACGCCTGCAATTTGAACTTGATCACCAGCTTTGATAGTACCAGTTCCCAGACCGTTAAGAACCAAAGTCTGCTGCATGGTGTCTTTAGCAGTAACGTAAGTCGCATCAGGAGCGCCATTGAGCGCACCTAGACGATCAGTAGTAGAACCTGAAGTGTAGCTGCTCAGAGCGTTAGAAGTCAGCGCCATCATGCCACCAAAGTTCTGGCTAATTTGTGCTTTCTCCCAAGCTGTACGAACAAGGCCGTCAGCCGCATTCAGGCCATTTTGAGCTGAAGACAGCGCAGTAGTGGTGAATGGGTTCATCAGGTAGTACTTCTCGTCTGACATTGGAACGCCAACAGAGTCCATCATTGCGCCAGCGCCTGCAACGTCTGACCATGCGTCAACCGCTGTACCACGGTTGCCATAGTTAAGAGATGCGTTCTTACGCATAAATGCGCCAAGATCAAGCTCAAGGTCAGTTACGATGCGACGAGCCATAGGCTCAAGGATTTGATCGAGTTGGTCTAGCTCAAGAGCCTCTTCCACGTTGCCCCATTCTGTAGCGGCTGTGAAGTAGTTTTGAACCGTACCAGTTGCTTTACCAGCAATGATGTCTGACTTAGTAGAAGCGCTGATATCACCGCCAGAAGTGCGGATTGTGTTGTAGTCATGCGGACGCTTAAAGTCTACATTTGAACCACTAGAAGGATTGAACTTGCCTGACAACAACTGAGTGTTGACAGTTTTTGTTACTACACGAGAAGCCTCAAAAGCGTCTAAGAAGACACGAGCGACTTTCCGTGTGACGTTGCTATTAAGATTGTTAGCCATGATCGGATCACCTCATTCATTCGAAAGTTGCTCCTTTAGGGCCACCAGACTTGGGACTTACCCCAGCGCCTCTTGGCGTATCTAATGGATCAGGAGCGGCATTTACATTAGGTTTAAGTTTTCTAGCCTTTGGCATAATGGTCTGATCTAAATACAACAAGGCTTGATTAGGAGGCATATTTGCCAACTTATCTAGCTCTAAGAGATTATTCCCTAAGTACAACGTGCCAAGACTTCCATCCTCTAAATCAATCAGATGGCTGGACAGCATTGGGTTAATACCAAACTGGCCTATCTTGTTTGCTGCGCTTTGCAGGTCTTCACTCTTAACGCCTAGCTTCTTTGAACGCTCTGCGTATTTTGCGATCTTCTCATTTTGCTGATTAATTGCTTCAGCTTGCTGTCTACGCTGTAATTCAAGCTGCTGGCTTTGAATAGCCTGCTGCCTAGCATCGTACTCTGCTCGCTTGGCAATCGCCTCATCACGCCGTCTTAATTGTTCCTGTATTTCTCTGTCAGAAAGAGCATAAAAATCAGGTACTTGCGGCACTTCGGGCGGCTGTTCTTTAGGAAGCCTAGCTTCAATCTCTGCAAGACGCTGACGATATTGCTCGGCCTGACGCTCTGCTTCTCGCGCCTTCCAAGTTTTCTCGCTTATCGCCTTATCAAAGACTTTCTGCTGTTCTTCAGTAAAAACAGGTCTAGTAGATTTTTCCTGACCTTCGTCAGTATCCGTTGATGAATCGGAATCAGTTTCCTGATCTACATCCTCTATGTCTTCAAACTCTACATCTTGAGTCTCATCGACCATATCGTCTGGTTGCATCTTATACCTACTGTAATGCCGTCAAATAAACGGTGACGTTCCGCGCCGTCAAGAAAGTGTGACGTTCACTGGCTTGCAATATACCACAATTTGATTAAAAGCAATACTTTTCTTAAAATATGGCGGAAGCGGCTACCTAGCAAGGCTCCGATAGATTATCGCCTGTGGAATTGAACCACTATTACGCTTCCATAAACTTTTGTTACTGCGCTCTACGAGCCTCTATATCTCTCAACATTTCTTCAGTTATTACACCGCCTCTAGTACCTCGGCGCAACGTATATTGCTCTTTCGCTAACGTAGCTGGATCAGCTCTCAGCAAAGAATCAACGCTGTCAAATCCTCTTGCGCTTACTAGATCAGGCATTAACTCAAATACATTTATGTCTTGCTCTCTCAATATGCCTTCAGGTCTGCCAGCTAATCCTTGACCATAAGTGCGATGACCAGAAACTTCAAACCTTGAATTCCCATATGGATTTGCAATACCAACATTTTGCAGATTGAAGTCTGGCGCATTATATTGAGCGCGATCAGTAACAGCGAGCCTAGCTTGGCCTATGCCTAATCCACCTTCATCTCTTAGATCTCTATCCATAACTTGTAATAAAGACTTTCTTAGATCGCCTGTCATTTCTCTGATCTGGTCTATGCTTTCAGGATTATCTATTCCTTTCCAAGCTGGATAAAATTCTTTAATAGTCTTGTCTGCTTTACGTTTTTCTTTCTTTGATACAGCATTTCGAGCATGAGTAACCATTACCTCTCCTGTCATAGTGGAAAAGTCTCCACCACTTGGAGCCATTCGGTAAGGTAACATGAGTATTTCATCAGCTATCGGTTTGCCATCTAATCCTAAAAATGAGTTTAAGAAAGCTGATGTCGCTCCTCTGTCTTGCGCCCAGACCTGTCCTTCTCTGCCTGCTGGGTTAGCAAACATAAAGTCTTGGCCTCCTTGCAGCTCTACAGGCAAGTCATAATCAACGCCTTCTACTCCAGTGAGGCGAGATCCAGCTTTTGTCCTGTCTGCCATAGTTATTCTGAATGGCTTTCCTTCATAGTCAAAAATGCTTACTTCTGGACGCACTATAGGCGAGCCTTCATACACCAGTTCTGTATCTAATATACGCTGTTGCTCTCTTGATCGGTCATCGAACCTTGGATCAAAGCCTTCATCTCCAATACGGAAAGACTCACGCAAAGCCGAGCCTCCAGCAATAACAGAGCCTTGCCTGCCGCCGCCTGAGTATAAATCAGTAATGTCGTAGTTAAGAGCCGAGCGTGTATCCGTATCTGGGAAATAGTTAACTCTTTCAACGATGTTTCCATCTGCATCAACTACTTCAGCACCTATAAATCCTTCATCTATATTTTTTTGAGTTAATTTTTTACTGTAGTTGGGATTCATTTGAGCAACAATGCCCATCCCAGCCTTGTCCATTAAAGAATACTGCTTATAGTTTCCACGCCTTGTTATATATGGAAAAACATTAGGCTCACTGTAGTCTCCTGCTTCATTCCTAAATCTGGGAGTTGCTGTATTTGCATAGTAATCAGATATTCTAGAACCTTCTGGCGTAGCGCCGTAAAAACCTTCTCCTAGCCATCCAGAATCTCTAAAGCTTGTTTTGATAGATGTTGGCTGTCTTATATCATCAGATGTGCCATGCAAGAATAGATTCTCAGTATCCATTCCTTGCCTTTCAAGCTCATCCATTACTCTTCTTTGGTCAGGAGTATAGTTGGCTGTTTTGCTTCCCATTGTGCCAAAAATTACTTGATTGCTAGGAGTGTTCCTTGCGGCCTGAATACCAGCAGGAGCGCCGCTAACCATTACTGCCGTAGGATCAAACTCAGTTATCTGCCGAGTCTCAGGATCATAAATAGTGCCGCCTGCCATGCCAGCCTCATACTGACCAGAGGCATAGTCTCCTAGACCTTCTATAGCTCCACGGATCGCACTGACAGCTCTACCAGCAGCTTGTGACTGCTCGTTAGCATCACCAAAGAAGATGTCATTAAGGAAAGAACCAGTAGCTTTAGCGCCTCTGACTATAGGACTGTATGAGATGTCTACTTCAGACTCTCCATATTTGGCAGGTATTGTCTGAATAATGGCATTGCCTTGATCATCATAGCCAATGAACTGGTTTTGCTCATCTCGTAGAATCTCTCGGCGTGCAGGCAGGAGCAACGCACCTATGGCGCTGTCTCCTCCATACCTATACCTTGGTTCAGCCATTCTGCATTCTCGCTATCTCAGAGTCAGACATAAACCGCATGGCTCGGCGCTGAGCTTCGGCTCGCATACGCTCTGCCTCTGCACGTTGCCTGTCAGTGATGTCAGCCATCTTCTCTTGGTTGTTAAGCTGCTCACCTATTGCTTGAGCGCTTGTCTTGTCAATCGTAGCGCCTGCCTGCTGAGCTTTGATCTGAGTTTCCATGCGCTTCGTTTCGGCGTTGAAGAAGTCAATCTGGTTATCAGCCTGATCGCCTTGCATCTGCGTCTGGAGCTTCTGAGCTTCGAGCTGTAGCTTCATCTGCTCATTCTGTAGCTTGGCCTGCTCTATCTGCGCTCTCAGCATCTCAGCCTGAGCTTTCATCTGCTCTGCCTGAGCTAGAACCATATTTGGATCTTGCTGCTGTTGGCCTTCAGTCATCTGCTGCTGAGCCGCCATCAGCTCTTCTTCTGTCATCTGATCTTGAGGTATCAGGCCAGCGGCTATCATCTGCGCTCGCTTGCGATCAGAGATCTGCTGAGCCGAGGCAGTGGCTACGTTGTCTAGCAGGACATCACCAGCGATCTGAAGAATGCTTGGATCAACCTTGGCAATCTCAATGATCGTCTCAATGGTTTCTTGCTGACGATTCTTGAAGCTCGCACCAGCCTTAACCTGTACGTCATAGTTGCCGACTGACAGGTCATTGACAGTCACCACATCGCCTGTTTGTTGGTCTATAACCTTCTGGTTGATGTCAGCTACGTCATAGGTGTTATCTTCCTTCAGCAGCCTTACAGTGCGAGCTGAGTCATAGATTTGAGGAATAGACGACACCAAGATGCGACCAGTGGCGCGAATGCCATACTCCAAGGCTTTGAAGTATTTAACTGTAGAGTTGTCGCCTTTGTTCTGCAGTGCGTTGATTGCCACGCCAGATTGGTTCTGTGGATTGTCACCCATGTTGCTGGAGAACATCCCAGAGGCGTAAGTAATCATGCCTCGCATGGCCTCAGACATTGTGCGCAACGCTGGGTTTACCTGTGCGCCGCCTTGCTGCTGTGGAACCTGCGGAAACTCTGGATCTACGTTAAAGAATTGAACTGGATCGTGATTGGTGTTGAGAGTCTGCAATGACTCTTCATGACCTGCTGCCTGACTCATTGTCATCCAATACTTAGATCTTGGCGCAAGGCTAGTCTCAGCTACCTCACGGCTGACTGAGTAGTTCAGCACTCGCTGTGAGTCCATCAGCTTCTCTACGAGTCCCCAGAAGATAGTTTTGTTCTCAAAGATCTTGTAGTTGGCGTAGATAGGCACAACAGGAATCATAGTGAAGACTGTCTCTTTCTTCTCTTCGAGCCAATCACTAGCGTCAAATAACCGTGAACATACCGACTTTTTGACACGCTTGCGCCTGCGTACCTCTGTCACGCCAATAGATTCAAGCTCATCAGCTATCTTTTTAAAGTCATCATCAGCCTCGTGAACCTGCCCATTAGACATCAAGACCAGCTCGCGTTCTTCCTCTTCGCAATACAGCAACTCACCGATTACGACTACTTCGGCTTTATCAAAGTAAGCCTCGCCGTCACGGCCTTCATCAACTGATTCACCAGAGCCTTCAGGCCATCGCCTTTCATACTCATCTTTGCCAATTGCGTGAAGCACAAAGCAGTAACGGCTGTCAGACTTGTCTTGCTTCTCTGCTGCTGGATCGAACCACACACGGTCTATAGAGTTGCCAATAGGCTCAATAAATAGATCTTGGTCAAAACTGTCATGACTTACATACTTATGTACAACACGCCATGCGCCAAAGCCTGAAGTAACCATCATTTTTGCTGCATGGTTATAGACCTCACTGGCATCAGACATGGCTTCGATGTTGCGAACAATACCTGAATAAGTGTTGGCTATGCTCTTTGTGCTGTTGCCGCCAGAAGGAGACACAGATATATCAAAGGACGCCTGCTCAATCTCCGAACAAACTTGATCAATGATCGGATTAACCATGTCAAAGGTGTAGCGAGGAGACTTACTCTCAGCGGCATTGTTATACCAGTAAGGCTCCCATTGACCGTCTCGTTTATTAACGAACAAGATCGCCTCACGAGCATTATCTCGCAGGTCTTGGTCTGCTTCCTGAGACGCAGACAGAAGGTTTGAAACATATTCGTGATCATCATACTTGCTAGAGTCATAGACTTCTTCGCCATACTCTTTCTTTGAGTCTTTCTCGTATTCGTAATCGTCTTTATCCATGATGCTTCCAGCCACTGAAGTTGAGGACAACTTTCTGTTTATTTAGTGCTTTAGGTGAATGCAGCGACATCATCAGCGCATCACCCATGTTTGGACTCGGTAATCTGTACGGAGGCTTAGCCATCTCCGCTTTACTCAATATCTGTATCTTACCAGCATTATTGCGCTTTAGTGGTATGCGGCAGACCTCAGCTCTAAGCTGATCCAGTACCGTTATCTCTGAGGATAGGCTAATCATGTCCTCTGGGTTTACATACTCACCTTTGGTTACTGCTCTGTGCGTAGCCTCAAACCTGTCTCTTAGCCGCCACCAGAACTGCGCTCGCTTATTCTTGAAGGTCTCACGGTTGCTCTTGTTTCGCTCAGTTCCACCAGTAGTGTACGGCATCTCTGGGTCTTCTGCTGCCTCTGAGCCTTTGAACATTGAGTAAGTAATGCCGTTCTTACCAGCAAGCGCCTGATCTACCTGACGCTTGAGAGAGACACCTAGACCGTCAGCGTCCCAGATGAAGTGGTCAGCGTTAGCCTTCAGCGCCTTGTCTAGCGCCCAATCCATTCCTTCACTGGCATCGCCTGTTACCATTTCACATACATCTAAGATTACGTTGCCGTGTCTGAGCGCAAAGCCTTTGCTGTCACCGCCTTCGTCCGACGGATCGTGAGACGCAATGACAGTGCCTTCAGCCTTCCAGCCGAGCTTTATGTGTGCGTCTACGGCTGACAGGAACCATTCTACAGGAATGATTGAGTCTTCGTTCTCATCATACGTCTCGCCTTCCCATATATGAGAGTACAAGGCTGGAGACATATGAGCCTGATCATAGGCTCGCTCTTGCTCTAAGACTTCTGGGAACGCAGGATTGTCGCTGTAGTTCATCCAGATGATCGTATGTTGATCATCCTCATACACGCCATCACGCCTTAATTCTTTCTCGAATGGCTTGACGAATCGCAAGTAGAATGGATCAGCGGCAGACCTTGGGTTTGCTGCCATCCAGATCTCTGAGCCTGCTGTTCTGAGCGTAGGCGTGAGAGCCTTTAGGCTGGCCTCTGAGATTGTCTGCGCCTCGTCCACAAACACACGATGGAATCCGTGGTAGCTCTTTACAGACTCTGGCGAGCGAGCAAGTCCAATGTATTTGAAAGCCGTCTCATTGTTGTAGCGAATCTCATTGCGCTGTATCTCAAAGCCTTTCAGCTCTAGCCGTTCTATCTCAGCGCAAAGCAGCGTATGAATGGAATCGTCAATGCTGGCTTGGAACTCACGAGCGCAGAGAGTTTTGATTCCTTGCATCTGCGCAGCTTGTAGGCACAAATCACCCATAGTCATGCTCTTACCAGAACCTCGACCTCCGATGCAGATCTTGTAGCGCTTGGGCTGCAAGAAAGGGAGCATCTTCTTGGGCATTTGCATCTTGGGCATTATTCGTACTTCACAGTATTCTTTTTCTGCTTAGCCTTAGCCATTGCTATGGCGATGGCCTGATTCTGTGGCTTGCCTGCCGCCATCTCTGTCTTGATGTTTTTGGAGATGGTCTTTTTGCTCTTTCCTTTCTGTA
>Ga0208899_1000645_pt1 | contig 26053 bp, 26 predicted proteins | sample VirMetDEL_Nov_24_FD_184518 | JGI IMG/M metagenome (GOLD analysis project Ga0208899, IMG submission 184518) | Aqueous microbial communities from the Delaware River and Bay under freshwater to marine salinity gradient to study organic matter... | ecosystem: Environmental > Aquatic > Marine >... | reverse complement strand
TGCTTCTATCTTTTACAACATTTTTTAAATCTTTTACATTTGGAACTCCTTCTTTTACATTTGATTGTTCTTTCTTTTCAATCTTCTCAACTTCTTTTTTTACTTTTCCTTCTCCAGCAGGTTTTTGTGTATTTGCTTGACTTTTCCAATCTACTGCCGGTAATGTATACTTAATACTTACTCCCTTTGATGTTGGAGTATCAAATACAAGTTCAAATCCATCTTCAATTGTATTTACTTCTTTTAATTCAATACCCTTTTCACCGTTTACAATTTCATCAATTCTATCTTTCTTTGCTTTACTCCATTTATAATTTTTTGACAACATGCTTTTCCATTGATTTCGGAATGTAGTCAATGCTTTTTCTTTTTTCTCTCTATCCATTCGAGCTTTAATTTCTGCAAATCTCTTTGCCTGTTCATCTGATATTTGTTTCTTTTGTTTTGCTGTAACAACTCCACCTACATTTCTAGGTCCTGATGTATCAATCCTTTGTCCCTTGGGCTTTGCTCCTATCTTTACAAAATCCCGTGCCCTTGGTATAGGTGGAGCTCCTATCCGTGCTGGTCTCACTTCATCTTCCTTTTTAGGTTTGGGTTTTTCTTCTTTCTTTTCTTCTATAGTAACCTTCTTTGGTTTTCTTACCTTCTTTGGAAACATCTTCTCAGCACCTTTCAATGTAATAACTTCTTTTTTGTTTACATCTCGGACAATATTTTGTCCTTGATGATTAACCTTATACCCAGCCTTCTCAACTAATTTTATTAAATCATCTCTTTTTGACCCAGCTGGGATTTTAATTGTATTTAATTTATTATGTGCTTTAATTAATTTTCTGATTTCAGGGCCAGTCAATTGTCCTTTCAAAGCTCCTCTTTTGTACGGCATGATTTATAAGTATAAAATATAAAAAAAAAATATTATAAATAATAAAAATGTTTCATAAAAGTCATTTAAGAGTAAAGTGTGATTTATGAATAAGTAACAATGAAAGTAAAAATTTATTGTATCGAAGATATCAATGATATCAAATATATTGGTTCTACTACACAATCTTTGAATCAAAGATTAACCAATCATATATTAAAAAAAAGAAATGATAATCCTATTACATCTAAAAAATTAAATTTATACAATTGTATAATTTATGAACTAGAAATTTGTGATGAATGTGATAGAAATGAACGAGAAAAATATTGGATTCAAAACACGGTATGTGTCAATAAACATATACCGGGAGGACAAAGTGAAGAAGAACTTAGAGAAAAGAAAAAAATATATGCTGATAAAAACAAAGAGAAAAAAAGATTGTATGATATACAATATAGACTTAAAAATAAAGAAAGATTAAAAAGGCAAAAAGATGAATATAGGATTAAATCAGAAAATAAAGAATATCAAAAAAATTATCATTTAGAATATGCAAAAAAAAATAAAGAGAAAAAAAGAGAACAGGACAGGATTCGGTATTTAAATAAAAAAAAAATATTGTCTAATAATAAAGATGAATAGTTGTCCTTGGCACAAGAGCCATTCAAGACGAGAGCTCGTCGATATCATAAAATTATTTAAGTTACCTATCGAAGATGCTGAGGATTACAACAAAAAGATTTTATCCGAAAAATTACACAAATGCCTTTATGATGATATAGATGCAATCGTCCCCGATGATCATTACTATGGAATTAAAGATTTACATGAATTAAAAGAATATTTAATTAAACCTAATCAAAAAAAAGTATTATCTGTAAAAGATAAAAATGAAATAATGACAACTGCAAAATTAATCATTCAATACTGTAAATCAGGTTATTGTGTTGATATATCTTATTTTGATAGTATGGATACAATCTATTCTGAAGCTAGAAGAGTAGCCCAATTTGGAGATATTCCTTCTGTAAGGAGGATGTGTAATCTATTAAATAAAAATCCTCATTCAAATGAAATCATAATGCCTATTATTTCAAAAAAGGTTCAAAAAGATTTAGAAATTAAAGAACTAACTTCAAAAAAATTACATTGTTTTCTATCCATAAGGAGAGAAAAAGTTGTAGTTTCGTTTGATTAAATAATAAACAATATTCGTTTATTATTTAAAAATAAAATATATGTTATATTATAAAATGACAAACAATAAATATGAAAAATCTTTAATTTATTACATGTATGACAGAAAGGGTAAAAGGATTTATGTAGGTAGTACTTGTGCATCTTTTAATAAAAGGATGTCAGACCATAAGTATGATTACAATGCTTACTTTGGATTAAGAACAAATAAAATACAAAGAGGTTACAGAAGCTCATTCGATATTTTGATACAAGATAATTATGAAACAGGAATATTAGAACAATATTCTTGTCAAAATAAAAGACAATTAGAATACAGGGAATCTGAATGGATCCTTGCTTTTAAAGAAAAAAATATTGAAGTTGTAAACAGACATCAACCCAATAAATCTACTCAACCGGTTCTTCCTCATCACTTTTTCCCCCTTCCTTCTTAACATAAACTTTTTGTTGTAAAGCTACACTATGGCCCATCATGTCGGCATCGGCTTGCATTTCTTCTTTTATATCACTATATTTATGGCTCAAATATATTTTCCTTAACAAGTTGGTGCTGATTGACTTTCCCAGCCTTTTCTTAAAAGTTTTAATTAATACTTGGGATATAGCATTTCTAGACATAGGCTCTCCATCATTCCGAGTCAATAAAAAATCACTATTATTGAACTTTAAAAAAAATCTCATTATCTTTTTTAGTTCAGGAGGTAATGGAATACACTTCTCCGAATACTTTCGATTTGTTTTGTAATCATTGAGGCAAAAGAACATATCATTCTTTTGTAACACTAGATAGTTCCTCTCTTTCTTTTCTTCTTCAGATAATTTATTATATACTCTCTTTTTAATAATTTTCATACCTGCTAAATCATTCCTCATGGGTATGATACTATGAATATTTAAAATCATGTACACCTGTAGCAAGGATCGTTGCCGAGCATTTAATTTGTCTAATTCTTTTAATTTCATTGTTTTCAATTCATTTCCTATATCTGTAATTACTTTGTGTAACTCTTCCATTGTAATTACATTCTTACCTTGCTTCTCACTCCAAGTACCGGCCGATGCTTCCTCTTCATATTGCTTGTTCAATTCATCTCTGTAATCAGAATATTTTTCAATTAAATCATCTGTACTCCCTTTATTATTCATAGCATACAAATATATAATAGCAGAGTTCATATAATTACGGACGGATGAATAATGCAACTCCTTCCCATTTTCTTTTTTTTCTGTTAGTTTATCCTTTACTTTATCAATATTTTTGAGCCAATCTATTCCTCCTTTTTCTTCTCCATCATTCATTAATTTTGATAATTTCTTAATGTTAGATATATACATTTTTATTGTAGAAGGTTTGATTTCCTTCTTTAGTTGCTTTCGGTTTTCGATGATCTTTTGCTCGAGATTTTCATCCATTTTTATTATAATATAAGATTTTTTTTTTTAAATATTTAACTTGTTTGATTTACAAAAAATACAAAATATACAAAACATTTGTAAAATAATTGAAAGTGTCCAAAATGAAAAAGTAGTAAAAAACTTTTTTTTTTTTTGCTTGATTGCTTTTATTTTTTTATTTTTTGTATATTTTGTATATTTTGTATATTTTGTATAAAATGTATATTATGTATTTAATGTATTTTTAAAGGTAATATTATTATTATTTACTTTGTTAAAAGGGATATTGAGTATATCTGATACTATCTTCTTTAGTATGCCTCCCAAGTATACATCCCCAATATCAGCTCCTCTAAATCTATCCTTATTAACTGTATTATCTCCGTGACATATGCAAATGATTACCTGTTTTACATTAGAACATAAACATCTATTTTCATTGTAATCAATCATACTAGTACCCTCACCTTGGGAGCTCTTTTGAAAACCTCTAGCTGATCTTGAATGCTTCTTTGTATAGAGCATTCCACTTTCATGAATCATTCTTTTTTCTTTACATTCAATTCCCGTCATTTTAAAATCATTATCAGGAAAACAAAATATCATACCTTTTGTTCCTACTAATGAACACCATTTATCACTGTTCATTATTTCAATACTGTGGGACAACCACATAGGCATAAATATATCATCTGTATCCATATTGGCTATAATCTTATGAGTTGCAATTTTAGTTAAATTATTTCTTTTGACTCCAATACTTCTTTTATTTGTAGTATGATAATACTTAATAGGAAATCCTATCACCTGTTCGGCCTTCTTGATTTCATCTACATTTTTAAATAATTTGTCTGTACCATCATCATCTATAACCCATTCTAACTTATCTTTGGGATAATCTTGATGTTTTAAATTAAATAACATAAGAGGGAGCCATTTAGTTCTATTGTAACATGGTGTAGCAATAGAAATGTTTTTAAAATCCATTTATTATAGTATTAGAAAAAAATATTAAATATTTTAACTTACCACCAATATCCCTTATTTTTTTGTCTGTCTTGATAATTTAAATGATCCAATATTATTTTAATATCATTCTTTATACTAGATACATCCATAGTTAGTTTGTCTACATCCATCTTTAATTTATGTATTGGCTTAAGTGGGCTTTGATGATTTGGACCCTTTTCCCCTTCCTTTAATGCCTCGATAATGATTGTATCCTCCATTTGTTTTAATAAAAGATAATAATTTTATTTTATCTTCTTTCACTAAATCTTTGTAAAAAGGAGCTTGTTGTACTTTATACCTTGGCTCACCTCCAGCATTAATACATCTCTTATTAACTATATGTAAAAAGTTTGGACTATATAATTCATTCATATAATCATCACAATACCAATTACGGATTTGAGGAGGGAATAATCGATTGAATATTGCATAATGAGTTTGTGTTACTAAAAACTGTGTTATAATTCTTCCATTTCCATTATAGGTTCCAGCCGTTCCAAGGTGTTTTGTCTTTTTGAGTTCTTGAATACAGTCCTCCAACCATCCATCATCACAATATATAATATCATCCCCACAAGCCCAAAAGTAATCACAATGTTCTTCAATTGCCTTCTTATATAAAATATTCCAAATAATTGTAACATGTCCTTTGGGAGCTTGTGTTTCTTCAACAGGATAAAATTGGATATTAATATGATTCCAAGTTGAACATAAATCATATATTTTTCTCCTTTGAGATTTGTCAGAATAGATTTTATCATCTTTATCTATACCAATATAAAACTTATAAGAATAATCCGAATTACTCTTACTAACAAATGATATAATACTTTTGTATAAATATGTATCCGTAATGCAAACCCAATCCCTCATATTAGTTGTGCTTGGAATCAATACTCCGATTTTTGTCATTATAATATTATAAATATATAATTTTTAATGTTTGTCCGTATAATATATTTTCCTATCAATATCAATACAATTTTTTGAATCTTTTTCAAATGTAACTATGAAAGACAATCCAAACCAATCCCACACTTTTAACATAATACATTTTTTCAATCCATATCCGTGTGTATTCATGAACTCTATTCTTTTAGCTGTTAAATTATTAACACCAAATAAATATGATATTACCCTTGGATTTAATGAAACACTTTTTTGTAATACTTTATCAATACAACTATATGGAGGATTCGAACAAATAACATCAACCTCCATATTAAAATCAAAAAAATCTTTTCCTTCTAATATCTCACTCCATACTTTATGTTCTGTTGGATAGTTATTGTAATAATTTCCACTATTTTTGAAAGGATCATACCAAATATCATCCTCTTTATAGTCGATTGTTGAAATATGTTTTTTTGCAAGTTCTAAAGGAGTAATAAACACATCATTGGGTTTTTTCCTATTTTTTATATTTGTTGCCGTTTTACTTTCCATCAGTTTTAATATCTACAACAAAATAATCTTCAATATTTTCCTTACTGAAATATTTTGATAATCCTTCAACCTTATCTGTTGTATAGACAGTTACATTCATTAATAAATTATTTAACCTTGTATAACCTGTTAAAATAAAAACAATATGTTCCCATGATGGAATATGAACTTCTTTACAATTAGGCTTGTTGTATATATCTCCTTCCCTTTGATAATCATCAATAAAGTAATTTGGATTCATATCCGGTGTTTTTGTAATCTTTAATGTTCCATTTTCTAATTGTTCTGTTTCGGGTAAAAACTCTTCATAATTACAATCAATTCCTAGTATTCTAATATCATTAAATCCAAGTATAACAGAAAATAAAACAGCTACAGAACCACTACACCATGATACAAGGTATTGAAATGGGTTCCCTCTTTGTCTTTGAAAGTCTTCCAAAAAGATTACTTTTTTGTTTGATTCTAAATCCGGACAATCCCTTAAAATACTTCTACTTAATAAATATCCCCCAACACATCTATCTTCATCAATCATTTTTTTAATGTCTTTATGATTCGAATGCAATACAACATGATCCACACATACATAGTAAGTAGGCCACCAATCAATCTTTTCCCAGTGTCTATAAGCTAAACACATCCCAACAGTTTCATCTTCTATTTTTGTAAAATCAAAATCTTTAAGTGTAGCTCCATTTCCAATAACAGTGGCTTTACGGATTTGACCTTCTTCAGACATTTTATAATATAATAAATATATTTTTTTTATATATTAAACTTAAATGTCCGAAACAAAAGAAGATTTTATTGAAATTGATACAATGTCCGTTGACCAACTTGCTGGGGCTGTTGTTCTTATACTAGGAGCAGTAGGTTCTTTATTGCTTGTTATATGGCAGAGCAAGTGTCATTGTAAGGTTAATTTATGTTACTTATTCCAATGTGAAAGAAGACCTCCAAATGAAGATGAAATGAAATCATTGAAAGAACAAGCAAAAAAAATGAAAGATAAAAAAGATAAAAAAGAAGATATTTCAAAAAAAGAGGATATTATACTTGATGAAGTAGAATCTCAAAAGACTCCAAGGTTAATACCAAAAACATCAAAAGAACTTGAACCGGCACCGGCCCCATTACCAAACTAAGCCCAAGAAGGTTTAGTATCACTCCACAGCAGTATGCTCCAATAGTTTGCAGTATTTTTATCTTTCCATGTTAATTCACCTTTTTTATTTTTTATTCCTTTTGCTCTTGCTAAATAACTTTTTTGTCGTTGTTTATCTTTATGTTGAAAAAATACTTTGTATCGACTATCCCCAAAATGAATAAGTTTAGGTTTCCCATTTGCTCCTTTAACATATACAGAATATTTTTTATTTTTAGCCTTCGATACAAAAGGCTTGTACAATTCTTTTTTTTCAGACATTTATTATCATTATAATAGATTTAATATCTTTTCATATTTTTTTTTTGAATGTCAGAAAATCCTTGCATCTGCCTACCTATTTCTAATGATGGTGTAATAAAAGTATTATCTTTTTGTAATGACAACCAATATACATCAATATAATTAGCATGTACATTATTCTTTTTTAATTTTTCATAACCTTGTCTGAAGTTGTCAATTAATTTATCATAAAAATGTTTTTTAACTAAATAGCAATCTGTATGTCTTCCATCTAGTACTTTGTTATAATTCCACGACATAAACTCTTTTTTATTTATTTTACCACTAATCATACATACATCAAAATCAATTTCCGGATATACTAACTTTTCTATACCTTTGTCAACCCATTCAAAATCATCTTCAAAAATTATTACCTCATCCCATCCCATTTGTTTTGCATATTCTAATGCTTTGATGTGTGATAAAGCACAACCCAAATAACCATTCTCAGGAGTTTCAATTGCTTCTATTCTTTTAACATTTTTAAAATCTTTCAATTGATTTTCAATATGTATTTTTCTATCGGTTCTTTTTTCTAAATTAATAAATAAAGAAGGAATATTAAACATGAACTTTTATGATATGAAAGATAAAAAAATAAATCATAATTTAGTTGAAGTTCCCGAACAAAAATTAGTAAATATATATATACAACCCGATGATGTTGTATTAGAGCTTGGAGCAAGATACGGTACAGTATCTTGCAATATAAATAAAAAATTAAATAATAAATTAAATCAAGTATCAGTAGAACCTGACTCCCGTGTATGGAAAGCACTGGAAGGTAATAGACAAAGAAATGATTGTCATTTTCATATTGTAAAAGGATTTATAAGTGATAAAAAATTATCATTAACAAACCTTAATGATTATATAGATGGATATGCTTCTACATATGTGCAAGATGAAACATCAAAAATAAAACACTTATCATTGGACCAAGTACAAGAACAATACAAATTAAAGTTCAATACACTTGTGGCTGACTGTGAAGGATTTTTAGGTGAGTTTTTTTATCAAAACCCATCCTTTTATGATCAATTAAGAATTATAATTTTTGAAGCTGATTATCCTGATAAATGTGATTATGATAGTATACGGAATACATTACATCAAAAGGGTTTTGAATCTAAACTAATTGGTCATCAAAATGTATTCATAAAAAAAAAATAATAAATATATTTGGGAAAAATACAAAAGAAAATAAATCATTTTTTAAGTTTAAAATATTTAAAAAAAATGTTTGTATATAATATAAAATAAATGGAAATAAATATGGCTGAACTTTTTGGAAAATGGACTGACAAACAAATCGAACCCTTTACATTGCAAGAGCACTATGACATATCCCAAACATTAAAATTATTACAAACTAATTTAATTGATGATGATTTGAAAGGTTCAATCAGAAAATATTTAAAGTATGGAAAGAATCAAAAGAACAATGTATTGTATCATAAAAATGATATAGGTCGGTTAAAGATATGTCTAGACAACATAAAGAAAGATAAAAAAACAAATGAACCGATTGACAGTTGTCGGAGCCATTACAATTTTAAAAAGGTTGTTAAGTCAGCTATGTGTGATAAATATTATGTTGATTTAGATATTGTCAATTGTCATCCTGTTATATTGTTACATGTATTTAATAGTATGAAATATGATACAACAATATTAAGTATATTTGTAGAAAAAAGAGACAAGTTTTTCAAAGATCTTCAGAAATATAAAATCAGTAGGGATGAATGCAAAGCATTGTTTATGTGTATATTTTATGGGGGTAAAATATTTAATTGGTGTCAAAGAAATAATTTTGATATTACAAAAGTACCGAAAATATACAATGAACTAGAAGAAGAAATTGTAAAAAATAGAAATCAATTATTACAAATGGATCCGTTATTCAAGTATACTATTGAAGCCCAACAAAAAAAGAATGATGGGTGGAACATACAAGGAACAGCATTATCATATTTTATTCAAACAATCGAGTGTAAAATGTTATTGACTATGTATGAATGGCTCAAACAAAATAAATATAAAGTAGGAGCTTTAATCCATGATGGATTACATCTTCAAAAACAAATGAAAGATAAAGAATATGACAAGATAATCAAAGGATTACATAATGAAATATTTGACAAAATAGGCATTAAGGTTACTTTAAAAATAAAACCTTTTGAAGAAGTACCTGAATTAAATGACATTAGAATTATATCCAATGATAAAGAAGGAGGAGACATTGTAAGTGATTCATTAAAACATGAATATATCAAATGTCAAAATCGGACTTTTATGAGGATAAATGATGTATGGACCTTTGATGAAAAGGCAATCAAACAAGAATTAAAAACAAGAATCGGTAATATGGATTTACTAATGATGCAAGGGGATGATTTAAAACATTATTCCAAGATGGCTAAAGGTTGTATGAATATATTGACCTATGTTGTACCGACTGATGATGATGAGTTTAGTGACAAATTATTTGATAGTAATTTGGGACTATTATGTTTTAAAAATGGAGTATGGGATTTTAAACAAAAAAAATTAGTTCCTTACAATAATAATATTTATACAGCAGTTAAGATAAATAAAGATTATAAAGAATCTACTGATGAAGAAAAAAAAGAAGTAATGGACAAAATATTTCTTCCTATTTTCGGACAAAATATTGAGTTGATGAATAGTTGGTTAAATAGTTTTTGCAGAGGATTGGCCGGACATATAGAAGATAAAAATTGGATTGCTTGTATGGGTGAAAGAGATTGTGGAAAAGGTGTACTTGTTGGATTGACTGAATCTGCCTTTGGGGATTATGTAAGAACTACAAATGGAGAAAACTTTTTATTTAAAAATAATTCAGGAGAGAGTTCAAAGGCATTATCATGGTTATTACCTTTTGAGCATAAAAGATTATTATTAACAAATGAAATTACAAGGGATTCAGAAAATAAAAACAAAATCAATGGAAATACTTTAAAGAAACTTGCATCCGGAGGAGATAAGATTGAAGCCCGTAGCAATCATAAGGATGAAATCAATTTTAAAGTACAAGCCCGTCCATTTATGTTTTTAAATGATCTTCCTCCCATCGAACCTGCTGATGCTAAAGAAACATCTTTATTTTATAAGTTCCCTTCCAAGTTTGTTGCCGAGGATGATGACAGATTAGGTAAAAGTATTTCAAGACCTTTAACAACTACAATTATGAAAGATGGAGTTGAAGATACAGTAATAAAAACTGATAGTGAAGGTAATACAATTACCGAGATTATATGTTCCTATCAATTAAAAAATGATGATATAAAAGGATGGAGCAGACAAGAATGGGTGACTCGTGCCTTTATGAATATTATATTTGATAATTACAGTAATAGATTACCCATACCTGAATGTATGAAACAAGATACAAATGATTTTAAAGAAGGGGAAACAGAGGAGCAATTATTCAAAGAGATGTTTTATTTTGTAGGAAGTAAATATGAAAAATACGGAGATGATGGTACTGATACAGTTGAAGTTACTTATGATGATGTTATATCATCAAAACAATTAAAATATCTAGTAAAGAAAAATGGATTGAATATGTCTCCTCAAAAGTACAAGATGTATTTGGAGAGTTCAGGATGTTATACTAAATCTTATAAAGATAGTTCAAATAAACTTGTAAGAGGCTGGGCCGGATTAGTTGTTAATCCTACTGCTGAAGATGATTAAGTTTTTTTCTTACTATTCATATGACACTTGCAAACCTTATGCCCCTTGGGACATTTGTTTTTTTTATTGCTTTTCTTAGGAGGTGTATACCCTTCAAATACATCTTTCGGTTTTACTTTTTTTTCCTCCTTTTGGTTTTCCATTAGATTGTAACATTCATTTGGGTCATAGTGTTTCGGCATTTTTTATTATAATTATATTAATATTTTTTTTATGTTTGACTTATTATAAAATATGTCATTAGTTATACTGTCAAATACTTCTCCTAATGAAACTGAGTTGGATCTAGATGGTGGAATAGATAGAGCATACTCATTTACTAACACATTACAAACTCCTATTGTAATCCCAAAAAATAGTCAAGTTGCCTTACAAAGTTTAAAAATCAATAAGGATGGTACATTTCAAGTAGCAAGGTCAAATAATTTATTTTATCAATATATAGGAAAAAAATTAACAGATACATTTACATATGATTTATCAACTCGGAATGTAGCCTATACTCGTATCTATCCTGAAGGAGAGGTTGATGCCGAAGAGTTTTCTGGACGAGTTGAGAATGCAATGAATAGAGCAATTTATCATCCTGATTATCAAGGACTTGCTACATGTTCAGTACAAAGGAATAGTTCAACAAGCTTCGATGGTTACAATTTAACATATGAAAATAGACCATCTGCATCAGGAGTTAATTATCGTCCTACAACTGATAGTAGCCCCGGTAATCAAGTAGATTTAGTCAAAGCTACAGATGATTCAACCGGTTGGGAATATATTGCTGCCGATCATAAATTTAATAAAACTTCTGCTGATGGTGAAGAAAGATGTTTTGCCCAAATTAGCCATGCTCCAATGAGTTTACATAAAGCACATTTTAAAGTTGCTTTTAATGGGGCTGCAGTTTGGAATATTGGATTAAGTAGATATTGTAATCCTGTTGCTCCTTATTTTGATGCTGAAGGTAATGCTGAAGAGAAAGATTTTACATATCCCGATTATTTTGATACTAATGATGTAGGTTTTTATGATTTCGTGGCTCGTAAAGAATATAACTCGGTAAATGGAAGTTATGAACTAAAACTTTATCATGCTGTATGGGATACTCTTTCAGAAGACCTTTCTTTTAAGGAGGTTGTATATTATGGATATACAGGGGCTACTTATACTGCCCCTTATGATTTAACTGGTAATGCTTCAGCATTTACAAATATAGAGTTTTTTATTGATGGGGAAATGGTAGAAGTATATTTAGAAAAAGATTCAAATGTAGATAGGACATTAGTATGTAGTCCTGAATTGGGTACACCCGGTAAAAATAATTATTTTAAACCTATTAATCAATCATGTGCTTATTTATATGGTAAATGGGAAATTGATGGAGATGCTGATGAACATCTTATACTTCATAATTATGATGCAAGAAATCTAACCGGATTTAAATATAATGGAATTGATACTACATTATCTTCAAAGCTTCCTATTCAAGATAGATTAATTAATTTTGATTGGTGGGTTACTCAATTATGGTTAGGTAAAACTTATTTACCTAAAATTGTAGATTCAAGAAAGTTTAATATTATGCTTGATGCTCATATACATACATTTGTAAAATCAAATGCCTCGGGGTATTCAAACTTTACAGTTGTACCTGTATTATCTGAAAGTGAGAAATATTTTCAATCTAGATTTGCTAATACTGAAGAAATATTAGGTTTTATTGGTGGGTCCCCATTAGAAAAAGCATCAAGTTTTAATGCCTCCAGCCTTACTTTTACATCTTCAAGTACCCCTAAATTAATAGCAAATCAATCTGTTTTTGTAAGATTAAATGGTCTTACACATAGAAGCATTAATGGTGCAACAGGTAATCAGTCACAAATTATTTATCATTGCCCCCGTTTTGATACGAGTGGTAATCAGACTGGCGGTCTATTCTTCGAAACCGGAGAGAAAACATACATCGATATTAACAACCCAACAGATATACAAGTCAATAATTTAGGTATTGATTTTGTAGATAGGAAGGAAAGATTTGTCAAATCAATTGTAGGTTCCTCTGTTGTTTGTCTTCATATTCGTCCCAAAATGTAAATATTTAGTTTTACTATAATTTTAATTATTTTTTAATACTTTATAAAAAAATATATTGTATATTATAAAAAATGTCAAGTCCTTTTCCACAAATAGTAAATGATCCTGATTTAATTATTGAAACTCCTCCTGAATCAGAAGAAGAAGAAGTTGTTGAGGTTGTGAGGGAGAATATAAACACAGATGATATATTTGAGAAGGCTGAGGCCCCTGCCCCTGCAGAACCGGTAGTACAACCTATAAAGGAAGAGAAACCCAAGAAAAAACGGAAGCCAATGTCAGAGGAGCACAAGGCAAAATTAAAATTAGCAAGAGAAAAGGCAATGGCTATGAAGAAACAAAAGGCACAAGAAAGAAAAGAAATTAAAGATCTTGAAAGTAAAGCAGAAGTAAAGAAGAAAGAAAAAAAGAAAAAAGAATTGGAAGACATTGTAAATGATGTTCCTCCTCCAAGACCTAAAGCAGACATAGACCCGTCTATCATTGAGAAAGCAATATCAGAGGCATTAGAAAAAAATGAAATGTTAAGAGCCCGAAGAAAGGCTCAAAAGAAAAAAGAAAAAGATGAAGAAATCGAAAGGGCAAAGGCACAAGAAGAAATAAGGAAAGCAATCTATCCTCCAAAATTATATTATGGGGATAATGGATTTTTTGCTTCAAATGTTTACGGTTTAAAATAAAATATTTTTTTATATATATATATAAGTAAAATGGATTATCCAAAAATTATTCCTATAAAGCCTGAAAATAATGGAACAGCTAAAAAACATCATCCACATTTACCTGATGTAGGTGTAGGAGTTAAAGGGGCCGGTGAATGTTTACTAATGATAAGCCCAAGACAAACTGGTAAAAGTACTATCATTTCTTCATTGTTTTTAAATGATAATTTCTATGGTCAAGACTTCTTTCCGGGTGGTGTTGTTGTAATTAGTCCTACAATTAACATGGATAGTACATCAAGATTTATGAAAAAAAGATTCGAGTGTTATGACACATATAGTCCTGAATTAATTCAAGGGATTACAGAAAGACAACAAGCCAAAGGAGATGATGATCCTACAAAAGAAATTGCTTTAGTATTAGATGATTGTGTGGGAATGTTAGATAGTAACATAGCAAACTTAGTTACAAGGAGCAGACATTATGGTATTAAATTATTAGTTATAAGTGTTCAAAAGTTCAGGGGAGCATTGGATCCTATTATTCGAGCAAATGCAACATCCGTCATTGTAGGAAGTCCTTTCCCCAATATGAAAGAGCTTATTGCTATAAGTGAAGAATTCGGGGATTTGTACAATTCTCCGAAAAATTGGTTAAAACTGTATAAACAATGTACACCTAAAAAATATGATTTTTGTTTTATGAAATTATCTAATCCTCCTTTGATGTATAAGAACTTTGAAAAGTTACAAGCTACAGGTGGAGCTGATATGACAGAATCAGAAAAGGTAGAGGCACAAAATAAATTAGAAAAAGTTGATGAAAATTAATTTGTTTGATAGTAATATAAAAAAAGATGGGATTTGATTCATACAACATGTCGTCGGCTCTAAGTCAGGGTAATATGTTAAATGATGCTGTAAGACAATTGAACTTACAAACAGCAATGAACAATAAAGAAAGAGTTGATGAAGACAAGAGAGAGGCAAGAGGTAAAGAATCAACTGACAAACAAACTGGGATTTTTGGAGGTATTAAAGACGGACTTTCTGAAACTACTGCAATGGGTAATTTTAAGGTTTCTATGGATGCTTACAGAAATGCTATAAAACCTACACAAATAGGGGCCGGAGGATTTAGTGAAGTTAAACCAACATTATCAGATTTACAAGATAAAGCAAAACAAATGGGAGAAAATACACAAAGGGATTATTCAGCAGAAAGTATTGCTGAAGAAAGTGGGGACTCAGAGTTAACAAAATTAGCAAAAGGAGGAGCTATTGGTGAAGAACTAGAAACAACTGGATCCAAGGTTGCAGGGGCTATTGGTAAGGGTGTTGGTATTGCCGGAGGTCTTGCTTCATCAGGATTAGATATTGCAGCTGACATTGAAAGTTTCAAGAAAGGTAAAGGAGCTATTGCTGGAGATAATCTTGCTGATAAAATTGCTAATATTGGAACAATAGGGGGAACTGCTCTTGACATGATAGGTTTGATTCCGGGTTTTCAATTGGCTGGTGTTATTGGAACCGGTCTTCAAGCTGTATCCGGTGTTGTTGGAGCAGTTGGACAAGCAGAAGATACAATGAAAGCTGTTAAAAAAGATAAACAAGAGGCAAGTACAGGGGCCGGAGCATCACAGGATCATACAGTTGTAGCTCAGCAAACTCTTGCTGGAAGTTTTGCCGGAGGTCGTAGTCAATGATTTTTTAATTTATTTTTTTTATTATTTTTTTTATGTTTTACTTATTATAAAAATATGTCTGAAACAACTGGATTTTTCGTAGCTGACAACAAGATCCCACTTAAAGAAAGTTATGTAGCAATCCCATCCCAAAATGGATTGACTTATGATGCCCAAAAGCTTATTGAGTTTTATATTCCACCCAACATTGAAAACTTCAATCCAAAGAACTCTTATTTTCAATTTGATTTGACTCTTTCTCAACCTACTAATGCTTCCAATACTCGTTTGCAGTTAGATGAACTTATTGGGGGACAGGTTCTTATTGATACTATTCGAATCCATTCAGGAGATAAGACTGAACTTTTAGAAGAAATCCGTCATTATCCTGTACATGTATCCACAAAATATGCTTATCATTCAAATCCAACTCTAAAGGACCTTAGAGCTTTAAATGAGGGCTGTGGGCTTTGGACTCCTGATGCAAGGGGAACTCGTGGAACTTCTAAATCTATCCTTACTAATCATAAATACACCCCTTATTATGAAAGAGTAACTGCAGACCCCGAAGCAACTCCTTTTACTAATAGTAATAGATATATCCAATGTAAGCTCAAACTCCCTCTACACACTGGTATTTTCCAAAATGATAAGATTGTCCCAATTGGACTTATGAATGGTTTATTTGTAACTATTCTTACAAGTGAAAATCGTAGAGTATTCCGTCAATTAGATAGTGTATCATTTGATCGTAGATTGCCTTTGAATCCAGTTTTCCATTCCATTAATGGTTCTACTGATGCTCCTTCGAGCTGGACAACGGCCCAGCAAGTATTTTATATTAAGCATGATAATAACAATTGGAGAGTTGATAATTTCCCTCTTGTTGTTGGAGAAGAGTTTGGGATGGCTTCAAGTGTATCTGTCGGGGATGTTGGTTGGGATGTAAAACCGGTAATCAAACAGATTGAAACATCCGGCATAGGAGCAAATAAATATATTAAGATTACTTTGAATGCTTCTGCAAACCCAACGGCAGATGTTACAAATGCCGGAAACTTCTTTATGTATTCTACTAGTGTAAGAAATGCTACATCATATAATCCAACTTATTCAATGTCTAATTGTGAATTAGTACTCAATAAAATTGATTTAGGAGCAAAGGCTCAACAGGAGACTATGTCAGCTATGAGGGAAGGTAAAATGATGGTTTATGATTTCCTTTCAACACAAGTATACAATTACTCTCAACTTAAAGGTGACCGAGTTGCTAATATTGGAATCCCAGCAAATCATAGTAGGGCAAAATCAATTATTTGTGTTCCTACTGATGCTTCTGTATATTCTACAAAAGATAGTATTTCGGGTAATGGGACTTATGAAATCCATTCTGACTCAAAGGATCAAAGACTTGCTTCAAGTCAGTCGGGCATTGCTGGAATATCCAATAGACTAACTGAATATTTCTTTTTCTATGATGGACGGAATCAACCTTCGTTGAATGTGAACACAGAAAAAATATCCGGTAAATCTTCTATTGATGCTATTCCGATTTTGGAACTTGACAAAGCTCTTGATTCAGCAGGTATGCCGGCCCTACAGATGACAAGATTTAATGAAAACTTTTGCATTGGTCGTGCTCTGTCCCTAGGTTCAGCAGGAGTGTATGACATGAGAAATAAGGACACAAGACTGAATGTATATTATCAGAATGTATCCAATCCTCCTGAAAAGGATATGCTATGGTGTAATTTCGTATATCATATTCGAAGGATCAATATCCGTGCTGATTCAATCCAAGTTGAAGTTTAAATATTTTTTTACATTTTTTAATTTTTTAAAATAAACTCATCTAAAATAATATATATTAAGTATTATAAAAATGAGTATTATTTACAATGAGATACAGCCAAGCAATATTAATTCTACACAAAAAGTATCGTACAAACAAGGTAATCCAATTGTTAATTTTTTGATTGGAACACAGCCCCATTTACTTGATGCAGGTTCTGTAAGAATTAGTGGAGATATAACATTTTATAAGAACTCTACTAAAGATAAGCCCACTTCGGCCGACCAATTGGGTATTGATGAAAAACTTGCTCTTTATTCTATTATTGATAAAGTTACTATTACTTCTCAAAGGTCAAGACAGGTTATTGAAACTGTAAATCATTATGGGAGGTTCCTTGCCTCATACAGTCCTTATGTCAATTCAAAGGCAGATAAATTAACACACGGTAATGTGCTTTCAGGAGCTTTACCTAACTTTGGAGCACAAAAGAAAGAATTAGTTGATTTCCCTGCTACTGCCCATGGTTCACACTTTTGCATAAACCTCCCAACAGGATTTTTAACTTCAGGAAATAAAATCCCTCTTTCTGGTGGGTCCCTTGGAGGTGTTGAAATATCTTTAAATCTTGCTCCCGATTCCCAAGTCCTTTATGCTAAAAATGGAACTACTACTGGACTTACTGATGCTTATTATGAACTATCAAATCTTCGTCTTCATTGTGAAGTTATTGTTCCTCAGAGTCCGGCAGACCTTCCATCTCAAGGTCAATTAACCTACAATGCTATTACTTCATATTTTAATGTAATTAATTCTGCAAATGCTGTTGTTAATTTCAACCTTGGTACATCAAGGACTCTTGGAGTATTTATGAACATGTGTCCCTCAAAGTATCTGAATAATCTTAAATACAATTCATTTGCTACTACAACCCCACTTAATAGTGATGGGAGCCAAGCAGATATTAAATCAATAATTGTAACCAAAGCAGGTGTTCGAATGCCTTTTGCATTTAATTTGGATACAAATGTAAAGGATTCTACAAAAACTTCTGTTGTAGATCCACAAGTAGTTACATTTGCCCGTGATAGTATTTCTGGAGGTATGAGGAGCCAAGTATCCCCTATTAATACAAACCGAACTTACACAGGAGCAACTCCTCCTCTTACTGCTGATGGTGGTCCTATGGAATGTCTTGGAGTCCCCTTTGATACTGTAGGCACAGGAATGGGAGAGGATTTTTCAAATGTTCCCTTTGGTATACAGATGGAACTCGGACTTGACAGTGATAGTCCCAATGCCCTTTTCTTGTTTGTACATTCAAGACAAACCTTACTTTTTAGTCAGCAGGGCATTCAGTTGGTTATGTAAATGAAGTTTTAATTTTTTTTTTTAATAATTTTTTTATGTTTGACTTATTTATAAAATATGTCCCAAGTTACTGAAACCGTTTCGGATGCCCCAAAAATGGATACTTCAAATGTCCCTTCTATTTTACAAGTTGGAGAAATAGATACTTTTGATCAAATGGATGTTTCTTCAGATGTCTTAGACCCAATTGTTTGTAATCAGACCTCGTGCCGTTTTGTTCTACAAAATAAAGGTTATTTACATGTAGGCAGTCGTATTACATTGAGTCTGCAAGGTAATGCTTCTGTTACTGCTGGATGTAATTTCCCTCTTGGTCTTGGTGTTCATTCTTTAATTAAGAGAGCTACATTGAGAGTAGGAGGAAATACTATTTCTGAAGTAGATGATTACAATTTTTTGAAATCATTTGAGAGTATGTTTTTATCAAGTGAAATTAACAATGATCGTGAGAGTGTTATGTCATCCCGAGTAATGAATCATGGATTCCAATATGTTGACACGGCTGGAGATCATAGTGATGTCGATGCTGAAAATTATGGACTTGATATTGGGAATCAAGAATATTTTGGAGGAGCATTAACTTCTGCTTATTGGTTAAATGTAAATAATAAGCCTGTATTTAGTGTAACTTTGGGAGAACTATTCCCATTTATGAAGTCGGCCGGAACTCTACCTTTGTTTGCTATGAAAGAGGAAGTTATTATTGATTTACTTTGGGAGCCACAGGGAGGTGGCCGTGCCTGTGTACATGCTAATGCCTCATCCGGCACTGATTTAGATATTGACACTACACAGGTAAAACTTGTTGCTGATTACATTTTCTATGATGGTGCAGTAATGAATCAAAGACTCAATACCTTAAATACACAGGGAGCTCAGTTTAGTTACAATGATTATCGTCTTACAAAGACCTCGTTGACCGTAGCAGATGCTAAAAACTCTGTTCGTAATCTTGGAGGAGCTGGTCGTATTGTAAAGAGAATTATTACCGGTGTTTTTGATGATAATAGGACTGACCATTATATATTAAATAAATATTCTGCTGTAGGACCCAAGAGGGATTACACATCAGCCACTAAACAAAATTATCAATTGACAACTAATATTAGAATGAATGATTTTTTTGTATTCCCAATTGATTTATCCAATAGTGCTGTATTATTTGATAAGACTATTTCAGCCATGTCATCTTTCCCATTTGTTACTCGTGAAGAGTATTCGGGAGAGGGTGATGTTCTTTCTTCAAGAACCTTCAATGGTGTTGCTCAGAATGGCTCGACGGGAGTCCAAAACAATTTCTTTTTCCAGTGTTACAAACTCCCAGCCGGTCGTATCAATGCTCGTGGTCTAGAACTAACAACTAAGTTTGGAGACATTGATGCTCTTGCTGGTTCTAATACATACACACAGAGAACTTATATTGAAGTTGAAAAGGTTGCAGTATTAAAGAATGGATTTTTGACGGCCGGCTTCAGCTAATTACAAAAAAAACAAAATATACAAAACATTTTCAAAATAAAAGTTTTTTTCAAAAACAAAAAAGTGTAAAATATTTTTTTTTCATTTGGACACTTACTTTTATTTTATGTATTTTTTGTATATTTTGTATATTTTGTAAATAATGTATATTTTGTAATTAATGTAAATAAATAATTATATTATATTATAAGTATAATATAATGTCAGATATGTCTTCTTATGTTGATACAGAGCTTATAGAGTGTAGTCGTAGATCCTCGGTAGAGAGTTTATCGGGTAATAATGATAATAATGCAATCTTTACAAATAAATTGGGTAATGGTGTTAAATTAAATGTGGGAGATACTATTTCAATACATTCTGCTATTATTAATGAAAGGGGGGCCGGAAGTGAAACAATTGAATTAAAAGGCAATATAATTGGTGAATCAAACAAAACATATACAAAAGTACAAGATTTTACAATAAAAGATGATTATTTGGATAGTGGATATATAAATGTACTAAATCGTGTAGATGCTCAAGAAATTGGAAATGAAACAAAAAAATTGGATTTGAAAGATAATCAAGTCCATATGACTGTTGAGTATTACAAAGCCACAAATGGAGAAAATTGTTTTAGTCTTCCTAGACGATTTGTAACTAATAATACAACAGATAAAACTGATTTATACAATGAATTAGATTGTTTTGAAGCTGGGGCTCCTTTTAGACCTCAAAGAAACGGGACAATAGTCGAGGTTGATTATAGTAGGGATAGGAATGCTTCATCCCCTTGGGCCTCAACATGGTTACTTAATAGAGAATTATTAAAGGTAAGACAAGACGGCACAAAATATTTAGTATTTGTAAGACAAGGTGCAACATTTTACAATGTAAATGGTAGTGTGGTAATAGATGAACCTGTAATAGGTCCTGTAGAAGTAGGAGCAAATGTAGATGCTTTTTTAAATGGTAATGGAAGTCTTGATCCGTGTTATGGTGTATATCGTCCTTACAAAGAATTAAAAACAATTGAAATACCGAAAGGACGGAGGAGTGCTAATTTTATATCTGAAACTTTTACAAACTCATTACAAAATGCAAGTAATTTAGAAGGTTATGATTTATGGTATAATCAAAATAATCCTTCAACAAGTACAGTTTGGAGTAATCAAGGAGTATTGGCTGGGGTATATAAGACAAGTACATTTAAGCCTTTTAATTGTGCTACTGGTTCAAAGTTTCAAGAATCATATATGAATGAATCTTTTACATTTGATTATAATGCTTCTAAAGTAACCCAAAATATATTAGATTGGTTCAATAATTTTCAACATATAGGATTTAAAAGACCTGATTATGTCTTGGCTGGTCGTGAATATCTAACTCAAAACTATTTAACATTGAAACCTCAATATAGAGTAAATCATGTAAATAATGATAGTTCAGCTGGAAGAACTACAATGAAAATATCGATTAATGCTTCGTATACACAAAGTAATTGTGAAAGGTTTTCAAATTGGTTTAAGACACAAAAATTATATCCCGAGTTTTGGGATTTTAGAAACTCAACCGGCAAATATTACAATAATAGTGTTAAATTAACTCCTAACAATTCTCGGTTTTTACATATAGATATGATACAAGCATATGATAATGCTTCAAAAACATTAGCAGTAGATAGGAATGAATTAGGATCAGATTGTTATTATGGGAATGCTTCAACAGATTTATTTGCAGATTTTGACAAAATAATTAAATATGATACACCTTCGGAGCCTTTATTTATTACATTTATACCTGATGATGAAGATTCATTTTATACAAACCCTATTTATGAGGGAGAAAATAAAAAATTATCATATGGATGTATGGCTAAAGGTCCTGATGATTCAATACAATTTATAACAGAAGGAGTCGGAGGAGTACCTGAGAGTTATTATAATGCTTCGGGTTACTTTATAGGAGGATTGGAAGCAGTGGGGAATGCTTCTTATTCCGACAGTAAATATACAAGATATATAGGATATGATTATCATTTTACGGCATATGGTAATGCTGCAATAGGATTATGGACTAGCTCATTTGCGCCTGATTTTGCTGATAATACAAGAATAGGTTTTTCAAGATTAACTGCAAACGGAACAGAAGAATTTGATGTAAATGGTTCGAGAGATACTGTAATAAATCAAGTATATATAGGAAGTTCAAATCCAAAATTAACATATGATCCTACAAAGGATAGATTTGGATTTACTGATTTTTATACTCCTGAATATTTGGGAAATAGAGGAGGAGCCGGAGATAATGGAACTTTAAATCCTGTTAAAGAGGGTACTGCTCTTGTATATAAAATAAATAAAAGATTAAGAAAACAAGCATTTTGTCCTGGTATGGGTCCATATACAGGATTAACAGATATAACAATAACTCAAACATATAAAAATGCTTCCGGCCAAAAAGGTCAAAATGTAAAAGTTGATTTTGATTTACCGAATAAAAACATTTATCCATTTTCAATTATGGATTGTCATTCAGGTATATGTATATCTGATTTTGGAATAAATGAAAAAACATGGGATAATTCATTAATGGGTATTTTGGGATTTTCATATAATCAATTACAGTCCCCTGTATCAATAGACAATACAATACAAAACAGAGTTAATACATTTAATCAAAATAAATTAAATAAAGTAACAACACAGGCAATCATCAAAGCTGAAGATACATTAATATACAATGAAAATATATTTGGGGGAATCATGTATCATCCTGAAATATTATCAACAGTATATATCAACAATAAAATTAATGCTTCTCCTCCTATAAATCAATGGAATCCCCCATTGAATATTGAAACAACAAGTTTAACATTAACAGCTGAGGGTGTTCCAAAGTCAATGTTAAATCCATTCTTTTCAATAAGAAGTAATATAATAGATGATACATCAGTATATTTGGGATCTGTAGATAGTGGACAGAATCTACCGACAATGGGAACAATATTAAAAAATTATAATAGTGGAGATTATTTTTATGGAGAAGAAAGTTCAGTAACATTTACAGTAACAAAGCCAAAAACAATTACAAGTATTACAACAAGTATCAATGATCCTGATGGGAGCTTTTGCAGAGTTGATGATAGTTCAGCAGTAATATATAAGATACAGAGGACTAAACAATATCCTGTTAATTTATTTGAAGAGTTTATGAAAAAAAAATAAAATATATTTATTATTATAAAAATGACGGATGAAGAAATAATATCAAGATTGGGAGAGTTATGTTACATGATTGGAGAGATAGAAAATCTAATCATTGAAAAGCAAAAAAAAAGTTTTTGTGAAACATTAAAAAATAAAATATTTACTGTTATAAAAGAATGGAAGATATAAAAGCTCCTGATGTAAAAAAGATAATAACAATCCTAGAAGATTTAAAAGAAAGAGATTTAGCATTAAAGATTAGAATACATTTTGAAGATGTATTAGATGAGGATTATAGTCCCCCAAAAAGAAAATTAAAAAAAGAATATTATTCTGATAGTGAAGGTTCAGCCGAGGAAGAATATACATATGCAACTGAAGATGAAGAGGGATTTTTGAGTTTAGCTTAATAATTATTTCTTTTTATTAAAACACATATATCCATTTGTCTCGTCGTTGTCTATTATTTTAAGACGGAGTAATGCTGTAATACATCTTAAAAAATATATATGGTCTGATTTATAAATAGGTTGATTATTTTTTTTTCTTGTGTATATCATATTACAAAACATAAGATATGCTTTGATTTGCATTTTAATATTTATTCCTTTACTATTCATAATTAAATCGTCTCCATGGTATAAATAAGCTTCTAAAGTTTTTTTATTCGATAATGGAAATGAATTAATCAACAATCCTTTGTAATAAAAACAAATTGTTCCCTTAGGTCCATTAAATATTGCCATTAAACTTAATATATGACCGCAAATACTCTTTAAATACATAATAATTGATTAAAATACTAAAATAATGACTAAAAAGGTATATAAAGACAAATAAAATTATAATTTTATTGCTTTAAGTATGTAAAAGGGTCATTATTTTAATTTAATATGCCTAATAATACTTAAAAAGTGTCATTTTCTTTGTTTTTAAGTCATTTTTTAAGTTTTAAGGGTCTTCTCCTCTCTTTTTTCTTGCTTCAGCCTTTTCTTTTTCTTTAAACTCTTTTGTAAACTCTCCTCGTGCTCCTTTCTTTAATAATTCAATTAATTGTTTTAACATGACATCATATATTTCTTCTATCTTGTCAAAGTCTTCTTCAGGGATTTCATAATCTTCATCTTTCTCTTGCATCTTCTCCTCAAAGGTTTCAATATCTTCATCTCTTTCATCTCTCCATTTCTTTGATATTTCTTTTACATCATCTTTATATTTATTTTTCTGTATAATGTCTCTATACTTGATAAACATTTTATTTGGTTTCAATAATAAAGATTTATACATTTTATTAAATGCTCTTTCCTTTTTGTCTTCATCTTTCTTTTGTTGTTTCTTTTGTTCCCTTTCCTTCTTTTCTTCATCTGTAAGTTCAGATAATTTTTTTCTTTTTTCAGGGATTTCAATATCGATTACTTTATCTATATTATATGCTACAATCTTAGTTACTATTTGAGCAGGGCTCTCTCCCTTTACTCTCAAAGGTTTCTTTAAAGGTTTGCCTTCAGCTTTGATTTGTAATGATTCATCCATGTTGAACTGATCAATTGCATCTTTCAATATTTTTATTTTAACTCTCCGTAAGCCTTCAAGCCTGATTTGTTTATCAGATAATTTTTTAGGTTTCTTTTGGGCTTCACTCTTTCCCGTTAGTTTTTTTGTTCTTCTTTCTTTTTTATCATTTCAAATGGTCCTTGAATCATTGTCTTATTCTTTGTATTTGCTACAACTATTTTAATACCTTTTTTAAATAATGTTTGAACAGTTCCACTTACTCTTTTATCAAAAAAATCATCTCTATTATCAGATCCAAATCCTCTTATGACATCTCCTTTTTGGATAGTGCTTCTATCTTTTACAACATTTTTTAAATCTTTTACATTTGGAACTCCTTCTTTTACATTTGATTGTTCTTTCTTTTCAATCTTCTCAACTTCTTTTTTTACCTTTCCTTCTCCAACAGGTTTTTGTGTATTTGCAGCACTACTCCAATTTATCTCCGGTAATGTATACTTAATTCTTACTCCCTTTGATGTTGGAGTATCAAATATAAGTTCGAATCCCCCATCCTCAATTGCTTTTACTTCTTTTAATTCAATACCCTTTTCACCATTTACAATTTCATCAATTCTATCTTTCTTTGCTTTACTCCATTTATAATTTTTTGACAACATGCTTTTCCATTGTTTTCGGAATGTAGTTAATGCTTTTTCTTTTTTCTCTTTATCCATTCGAGCTTTAATTTCTGCAAATCTCTTTTCCTGTTCATCTGATATTTGTTTCTTTTGTTTTGCTGTAACAACTCCTCCTACATTTCTAGGTCCTGATGTATCAATCCTTTGTCCCTTGGGCTTTGCTCCTATCTTTACAAAATCTCTTGCCCTTGGTATAGGTGGAGCTCCTATCCGTGCAGGTCTCACTTCATCCTCCTTTTTAGGTTTGGGTTTTTCTTCTTTCTTTTCTTCTATAGTAACCTTTTTTGGTTTTCGTACCTTCTTTGGAAACATCTTCTCGGCTCCTGCTAATGTAATAACTTCTTTTTTGTTTACATCTCGGACAATATTTTGTCCTTGATGATTAACCTTATACCCAGCCTTCTCAACTAATTTTATTAAATCATCTCTTTTGGATCCAGTAGGTATTTTAATTGTATTTAATTTATTATGTGCTTTAATTAATTTTCTGA
>Ga0208899_1000644_pt1 | contig 26060 bp, 37 predicted proteins | sample VirMetDEL_Nov_24_FD_184518 | JGI IMG/M metagenome (GOLD analysis project Ga0208899, IMG submission 184518) | Aqueous microbial communities from the Delaware River and Bay under freshwater to marine salinity gradient to study organic matter... | ecosystem: Environmental > Aquatic > Marine >... | reverse complement strand
GATGCTAGTAATAAATTTTATGCAGACCAATCAAAAGCACAATCAAACTATATGGACAGAAGGAAAGTATAATGGCAATGGGACTACAAGATTTAATAATGTTTAGAGATAATTTACAACAACCAGAGATGACAGGCATGGAAAGGTTAAGTTTATTACAAGATATGGTTGGTCAAGATAAAGTAAACAGGAATATGCAATATGAAATGCAACCAATGATGATGAATGCAGGTCTCATGTCCTTACCTGTAGCTCAAGCATTTGGTGGTGGTTTTTTAAAAGCTATTACAAGACCTTTTAAAGCTGTTGGTAAAGGTTTAAGTAAAGCTGTTAAAGGTGTTGCAAAAGGTGTTCGTAATGTTGCTAAATCACCTATAGGAAGAATTGCTTTACCTTTAGCAATGGCATATTTTGGACCTACATTTTTACCAGCTTTATCAAAATTAAGTGCACCTGCACTATATGGTGGTTCTGCTGGATTAAGTTCATTACTCGCTGGAGATGACCCAGAAGAAGCATTGAGAAAAGGTGTTACTACTGCTGGATTAACATATACTGGTGGTAAATTATTTGGACCAAAAGCAGGAGCAGGAGCTGATAAAGCATTACCCACTGATTCATCTAGTTATGCAAATTTTGCTAAAGCTAATCCTGTTAGTCCTGAATTTGCAGTTGGAGCTGAAGGAACTGGGGCAATTAGTGGTGTTTCCTCTGCACCACCAGTAGGTTCAGTAGGAGCACCACCTACAAACTATCAAGATTTTGGAATGCAAGCAAATGTTCAACCTGAATTTTCTGTTGGAGATGTAGCTGCAGACCAAGCAGCACTAGATGCATCAATGTCACCATTAACTAAAATACAAGATGCTTTAGCAACTGGAGTTCAAAAAGTAAGAGACCTTCCAACAACACAAAAATTATTATTAGGAACTACTGCATTATCTGGATTACAAGGTGCACAACCAGTTCAACAATTTACACCAGACCAATTATCTTCTGCAGGAATTACAACAGACTTTGATGGACAAAGAGTTGTATATAGAAATGCTGATGGAGAAGAAATAGATTATCGAACAGCATTACAAATGATACAGCAAGCATCACAAAGTTTTGGACCTGGTGGTGAAAGAAAAGCATCTGGTGTTAGGTTAGGTTATGAAAGAGTAAATGACCCAGTATTAAATGCATCAGGTGGATTAATAGGTATGGCATATGGTGGCTCAATGCCTATGAATAATATGGATGTAAAGTATAAAGAGTTTTCAGGAATGGTAGGAGGTCGTGGAAGTGGTATGGAAGATAATGTATATATGCCTATCGTTGAAGGTGAGCAAGGACAACAAGTGGCAACACTAGCAGTAAGTCCTAAAGAATATGTAGTAGATGCTAATACAATGTCTTTACTAGGTAATGGTAATCCAGATGAAGGTGCAGAGATTATGGATGAAACAGTAAAAGATATTAGAGTGGCAGCTACAGGACAAAAGAAACAACAAAAAGAAATAGATGGTCTAGCAGCATTAGATAGAATGAGAAGGAGTGTATAATGAGTATATTATCATCTTTATTAGGTATTACTAAAAGCCAACCAGCACAGGTTATACCGGCATCAATCACTGAACCTAAAATAGCAGAAGAGATAGCACCTTTTCTCAAAGACATATTAGGTAAAGGACAGGCACTATATAAACAAAGAACAGAAGAAGGATTTGTACCTTTTGAAGGGCAAACATTAGCTGATGTTACTGCACAGCAACAACAAGCTCAAGAGGGTATTGCAGGATTAGTAGGAACACAAGCTCCGGCATTTGAAGAGGCTAGAGCTCTTACTAGAAGTCAAACAGAACAAGCAACTGCAGAAGCATTACAACCTTTTATGAATCCTTATCAACAAGCAGTCACTGATATTGCTAAAAGACAAGCACAAGAACAATTTGAACAAACCACATTACCTGGTCTTAGAAAGCAAGCAGTAGATGCTGGTGCATTTGGTGGTTCTAGAGCTGCTATGAGAGAGTCACAGGCACAAGATGCACAGGCAAGATTACTATCTGATATACAAGCCAAAGGTGATTTAGCTGCATTTCAAGATGCAAGAAATGCTTTTGAAGCACAAAAATTAAGAGAAAGACAAGCTGCTGAAGGACTTACTGGTTTAGCAACAGGACAATTTGGTGCACAAACTAGAGAGCTAGGTGCGTTAGAGGCTGTAGGTAGAGAGCAACAACAAAGACAACAACAATTATTAGATGAATCATATCAAAGATTTTTACAAGAGAGAAGTTTTCCAGAGCAACAACTAGGACAGTATCAAGCCTTAGTAGCTGGCACACCTATTAGTCAAGGTAATGTTACATATCAACAAGCAAAGTTTCAACCAAGTCCTTTAGCTAGTGCATTAGGAACTGTATCAGGTGCTTTAGGAACTTATGAAAAAGCTAGAGATGTAGGTTTATTTTCAAAAGGTGGAGGTATTAAAGAGGGTATAGCTAGTTTACCTGTAGTTAATAGACAGTTTGCTGGACAAACTGCAATGACTCAAGAAGAAATAGATGAGCTTGATAAAGACATAGAAGAGGCATCACCTAATAATAATATGTCTTATAACATGCAAAACTTTGGAGCTGAAGGAGAGTTTGGAGGAGAGGCTCAAGGAGAACTTATACAATCAGGACTTGATGATACCATAGCTTCTCAAGTTCCAGGAGATAAACCAGGTCCTATGTCTGCTTTAGAAAATGCATTACAATCAATAGCTGCAGAAAGAAAAAAAATAAGTGAAGAAGTAATACCAGCAAAGTTATCTTCTGTAGAAAGTTTAGAAAAATTTATAAGTGCAGAAGATAAAAAAGATGCAGAAAGAATTAGAAAAGAAAAAGAACAAACTCAAAAAGGTAGAAAAGCACAATTTTTTGTTGATTTAGCTGCTGGATTATTTGAAGGTGGTGGAGGAGGTTTTGGTGGAGATTTAGCTAGAGCTGGAGAAAGAGTAGTAAAAGGGCAAAAAGAATATGAAAATATTATATCTGGTTTAAATAAAGAAGAACGAGGTTTAGCTAGACAAGCTATTATGAATAAGTTTAATACACAAATGACTAAGTATCAAATTATGTTAGAAAAAGGTCAACTAAAACGAGACCAATTTAATGATATAGTAGCAGGAATGAATGCTGAGGCATCAGCAATTCTTCAAACTTTATCAGCAGTAGAGGCAACAAATAAACCTGCTAAAGATTCTATAGCAATAGCAGATGATATATTAAATAACTTTATAGCTTATGGTAATGCAGATATTGCAAGAGATACGTTAAAATCAAATAAAGCCTTTATGAGACAACAAGATATAGATAGAGTTTTAAATGTTATAGGAAGAGATACTCAAACCCCACAAGATGAATCTAAAAGATTTAATACAAGTATAGAAGAGAAAAAAGATAGAAACATAGAAGTGGATTAATACATGTCTGAAAAAATAACTTACACATCCTTACTAGATGATGATTTATTTTTAAGAGATGCATATAAATCATTACGTGCACAAGGTATTAATGTTAGTACCAAAGCTGGTGATATTCTAGATAGATTTTTAACAAATAAAAGATATTTTGATACAAACGTAGCTTCTACTTTTGTTATTGGTGATGAAGTTAAAGATATGTCACCTGAAAATCAACAGTCGTATGCAAGAGCTGTAACTAAAATAGAACAATTACCTACTATAGGTTCTCAAGGAGCTGCACCTACATCTAAATTAATTAAAGATTATCTAGTTGCTGGTGTTACTGACCCTACTAACTTGTTATCTATTCTTGCTGGTGCCTTTACTTTTGGTGCTGGTGGTGCTGCTGTACAGGCAGGTAAAGAAACAGCTAAACAAGGTGTAAAAAAATTAGTAAAAACAAAAATAAAAAATATAGCTGGACAAGATAGACTAAGACAAATAGGTAGAACAACAGCAGCATTAGGTGTTGAAGGAGGTGTAGCTGCATTAGGTGGTGGAGCACAAGCATTAAAAGCTCAAGACGTTGATATGGCTATAGGTAGAAGAAAGAAAGGTGATTTTGATTTTGCTCAAGCAGGTCAACAAGCTGCATTAGAAGGTATTATTAGTCCTGTTGCTGGTTTTGGTTTAGCCAAGTTAGGTTCACTAGGAACAACAGCAGTTAAAGAAGGAGCTAAAATAAGTGCAAAAGGTTTAGAGAAAACAGGACTAGGTAGAGTTGCTCTTAAACAAGGTGAGGCACTTGCTCAACACATTAATTATTTAAAAAACTTTTTATTGCCTCAAGGTGGTTTAGATACTATAACTGCAAGAAACTTTGAAATAGGTGAAGCAGCTTTTAAAACTATTAAACAAGAAACAGAAAAAGTAGTTGATGATTTAGAGATAGCTCAAAGTTCTTTTATAAAAAGTGAAAGAGATTTAGATTTAGTTAATGATGCAATGGAGGGAGATACAGCAGCATTAAATGAAATAAGAACAGGCATTCGTAAAACTTTAAGTGGAGAGTTTCCATCTAAAAAAGATGTTAAATTAGCAGATGCGATATCTAATTTTATTGATTTACGTAGAAGAGTATATAATGATGTATTTACAAATACAGATGGTCAAAGTAAAAAACTTAAAGATATATATAAAATAGACCCTGTTAAATACACTAAAAAAATATATACAAGACCAGAACTTTTTCAAGGTTTTAGAATGCCTAAAGAGTATTGGAAAAAATATGAAGTTAATCAAAAATTTTTAAATGAGTTAAAAACTAAAGCTAGACAAGACCCTAATTTACAAGTTCAATTAGGAATTAGAGAAGGAATAATTGATAAAGATACTGGAGCAGTTCTTGAAGTTGGTAAAATAAAAGATTCTTTTTATAAAGAAAGAGAAGGTGTTAAAGAGTTTCAAAGAGCTAAGTTAGATGATTATGTAGAACAAGAAATCTATGAAAGTTTTTATCCTAAAAAAGGTCCTGCAAAATTAGGTGGATTAAAAAGAAGAAAAGAAATAGACCCTATATTACAAAAAATATGGGGTGTTAATTATAGTCCAGCAGTAAGAGCAGCAGAAACTATAGGTGCTATAACAGAACCTTTAGCAGATATTAGAATAGCAAATCAAATAGGTAATAGCTTACTAGGTAGAGGTCTTGCTGTTGTTGCTCCAGATGATGCTGCAGCTAGAAATGCTTTACAAGGGCAAGATGTTGTTCCTTTAGTTGGTGGTTTAGGTGATGATGTTGGTATAAGAATTAGACGTAGTGATATTTTTGACCCAAAATTAGGACAGATATATGTGCCTAGAGAATTAGGTGAAAAGATAAGAATACTAACACAAAGAGAGGGTGTGTTAAATGATACTCTTATGGGTAGTTTATTTTCAGGTATTAATGGTTACTTGAAAAAAGGTAAAACAGTTTATAATCCTTTTGGTCATGTAAGAAATATTATGGGTGTTCCTCAGTATGTTGCTAATTCTGGTAACTTTAAAGGTGTTGGTAAATATGCTCAACTTTGGAAAACATCTAATAAAGAACAAAAACAAAAACTAACAGAGTTAGCAAATCGTTTAGGTGTTACTGCTTCAAATGTAGAGATAAATCAAATACTAGGAAGATTAGCAGAGGCTAGAAACTTACAAGGTAGAAAAAGTTTTGGTGGTTGGATGTCTAGAAGATTACTAGACTTATCATCTGGTTTTATGTCTAATATAGAAAGAACTAAACTTGGTAAAAGATTTGCTAGAGCTGCAGAAAAAACATATACCGGAACTGATGATATTGGTAAGATAATGACTTTTACCAGTGAAAGAGATAGAGCTCAGGCTATTTGGGATAATATGACACCTGATGAAAAACAATTAAGAAGAGAAGAATTTTCAAAAGGTTTTGGAGTAGAATTACCAAAAGTAAAACAACCTACATCAAGACAAATTGAAACTATGATGAAGCAGGCAGAAAGAGGTAAGTTTACACTACGTGATAAGTTTAATGCTAACTATAAAAAAGATTTAGATAAATTTGATAGTGATTTATTATGGGAAGAAGCAGCACAAAAAACACTAGATGTTATACCTGTTTATTCTAGAATACCAAAAGTTTTTGAATACATGAGAGACATACCTATTGTTGGTGCTTTTACTGCCTTTCCTGCAGAGAACTTACGTAATAAATATAAAATATTAAAACTAGGTGCTGAAGAAATAAAAAATGGTTTTAAGAATAATAATTTCTCATTGATAAAAGCTGGTAAAAATAGATTATTATCACAAACATTAATGGCTGCTGCACCAACTATATCTGCATATATGTATAATCAAGTTATGGGTACAAGTGATATGGAGTCTGGTGTTAGAAAAATGATGCCAGAGTGGTCACGTTATCATGCATTACAAATAAGACCTAAAGGTAAGGATGCAGAAGGTAATGAAACATATGGTGTTACTGATTTAAGTTATGCTAATCCTGACCAATATGTTCTTGATGTTATAGCACCACTTATGATTGCTGCTGCAAATGGTGAAGATGTAACTGCTCAGTTAGATGATTTATTTCCTTATATTGCTAAGAAAACATTTGAGCCTTTTTTATCTCCATCACTAGCAACTGACTTAGGATTTTCAATTTTAGATTATGCTAAATCTGACACTGAAGAAGGAAGTGCTAGAGCTTTAGCAAAAACTTATAAAATATTAGAGCCTGGAATACTTAAACTTCTTACAGATGTTGCTGGAGAAGCAGGTGCAAATGATGCCATAGATAAATTATCTGCTTCATTAGGTGGAGAGGGAGCTATAGGTAGTGATATAAGAAGAGCTTTACGACCTTTATATTTTGGTGATAAAAGAAGTTATTTAAAAGATGCCTCTAGTTTAGCTGACTACTTTTCAGAGTTAGGTGTTAGACCTACTGGAGAAGAAAGTCCTCTCTCACTTTTATTATATCCTTTTAGATTAGGCATAAAAGAACAAGATTATAAACCTAAAAAACAATTAGGTTTTGCTGTTAGTAATTTAATGAGGAATGCAAATGGAACTGTTAATTCTAAATCTAGAAAAATTAAAGATATCTTAATAGACCCAGATGATAATACATCTTTAGACTCTATGTTAAAAGATTATCAAGAAGCTATTGAAGAACAGTTTGCAGCTCAACAAGGTGTGTATGAAATGGTTATGGATTTAAAACAATTTATGTCAACTGAGCAAGTAAGAAGTTTATTGAGAGATAAAAAAATAAAAACTGCTGGTGGTTTTTCTAATGTAGAAATAGAAAATATATTAAATGGAACTTTTACAGCACCTAGACTTGATGTTAAATTTTTTAGAGATTTAGGAAAAAGAAATCCATCTATACGTAAATATGTACCAACCATAAGAAACTCTTTCAATAAATTAACTAACATGTACATGGGTAAACCATTACAAACAGAAGAATTACCAGATATAATAATAGGAGACTAAGATGGCAGATATGACAATGATATGGAACGCAATACTAACAATGGCAATAGGTGGATTTCTATGGTGGATACGTTCTACATCTGCCTCTATTAGTAAAGTTAAAGATGAGCTAGCAAAAGCTAAAGAAAACATGGCAATAAACTATGCTACAAAAGAAGATGTAAAAGATGATATGTCACAACTCATGCAAAGATTTGATAGATTAGAAAGTAAGATAGATGATATGATTAGAAGGGCAGCAGAGAAGTGACAACTGTTTTTTTATTGATGATATATCTAGGTAGAGCACAACAAGAAAGTAACATGATGTTTGCTGATATTAATAGATGTAAATACTTTGCAGCTAGGGTAATGAAACAACCGGCAAACCCTGCAACTAAACAAAAATATACAGCAATATGCAGACCAGTAGAAGTGGATTTAAGTAATCCAAACGTAAGAGTTTATAGGTGAAAGGATAAAGATATGATTGACCCAAAAGCATTAGAGGCTTTATTTAGATACACAATAGGAGATTTTAAAAGGAATAAAGAGGCTGAAGAAGCTATGACCTCTGAAAGGTCTAAAGAATTAATAGGTGATAATGTTACAGAATTAGGAAAAGTAGAAACTAAATTAACTGATGACCAAAAAAGGTTTATTGGACAAGAAGAAAAAAAACCAGATATAGAAGCTATACGTGTTAATTTAGTAGAAGACCCTGAGAAAAAAACAGGTATTGCTAGTTTAAATACTAACACACAAAATGTCGTAGAAAAACAAACCTCACAAAAAGATTTTAATATCAATGATATAATTAATTTAGATTTACAAAATCCATCTGCACTAGGTCAATTTAAAAATTATTTTAAAGATAAAAATATTAGTAATGATTATATTCTTAATCAATTACAAATATTAGGACAGGATATAGGAGAACTAGAATCTAACAATCAGCCAACAAGAAAATATGTTAATCCTAATACAAATAAGATAGGAGCAAGAGGTAAATATCAATTTAAAGTAGATGATATGTTATATCCAGGAGACACTTATCCAAAGGGACATCAAAAAGCAGGTCAAAAAGTAAAAGAGTATCAAGGTAGTTCTTTTGAAACAGCTTTAAATAGAACAGAAAGATTTTATAAAAGAGCAGGTAAAGATATTCCAAAGTGGCTACAAAAAGCAAGAACATCTTTAGGTCCTGATGGATTTCCAGAACCATCTAAAATACCAGAAAAATTTCAAGATATAATGTTTTTTGCAGATATATTAGAAAGACCTAATTCATCTAAACTAATCAAAAAATATTTAGAAAATCCTAATGATATAGATGTTTTTCAAGATGTCTATAATGTATGGCACACTGAAGGTGGAGGTCCTAATATGAAAAAAAGTATTATGGAAAGACTACCTAAATATAACTTAAAAAAACAAGAAAAACAATCAGGAGGTATGATAGAGAAAAACCCCTATAAAAGACAACCAAGATTTATATAATCCATTAAAAATTAAGAGGCAAACATGGACCCAGTTACAGCATTTGGTGTAGCTACGACTGCATACAAAACTATTGTAGCAGGATTCAAAGTAGGTAAGCAAGTAGAAAGCATGTCTAAAGATTTAGGCAGGTGGATGGGTGCGATTCAAACAGTTAAAGAAGGGCACAATAAAAAGAAGAATAGAACATTTGGTTCTGTAGAGGAAGAAGCTCTAGAAACGTTTGCCATGAAAAAGAAGGCAATAGAAATGGAGAATGAACTTAGAACCTTTGTTAATATGAACTATGGTCCTAATGCCTGGAATGAAGTCATAAGAATACAAGCAGAGATAAGAAGAAAAAAGAAAGAAGCAGAGTTAGAAGCTAAAAGAATACAGCGTCAAAAGATAGAGAATGCTGTCATAGGAGGCTGTGTATTATTCTTTATCTTCTTTATTATCTACATTGTCTACCTTGTTATGTCCGTTTAAGAACCCAGCTTTCTTACCAATCTCAAAGTAAAAATCTTTACCTAATATCTTAGCAGAAGCTACCAAATCCTCTTTTAATTTAACAGGGTCTGTGTTATCTTCTTTCTCTTCTTGAGTACCTCTTACTCTCGATAATAATTCTAATGCTTTTATCGCACTATTTGTATGCCCATTTGCTCTGGCATAATCATATTGTTTTTCTATTTCAGTAATAACATCTACATCAGTGGTTAGGTTTTGTTCGAGTTCAGTAATCCTTTCGATAACTTCTTCGTTTTGTAGTAACCTATGCCCTTGTCGTGCTGCATGCTCTTTCGAGTACCCAGCAGCCCTCGCAGCTTCTGAAGCATTCCTGTGTAAAATATACGACTGACAAAATCTTTCTTGTTGTTCATTTAATGCCATACTAATCTATACTCGTCATTGTAAAAAGCAAATGATTTATCAAACCAGTCATATATATAACCAGTGATATCAAATGCACCACTATAATTGCTCTATCATTCCAGATAAAGCCTACTAGAATCCAACCTAAAAAACCTACAGAACTTACATATAAATTAAGTGGATAAATATTGTGAGAAGTGAGCATAATCCCTATTATTAATATAAAAGATGATGCCCACTTTAAATACCAATCCTTAGTTTTATAAGGTGTGTGTTTCTTAAACTCTGTCACTATCTATAATTACCCATCTCATACTTTTCATAAACCTTGTTTTCTATAACAGGTTCAGGAATAGCATTAGGTGTGTTAATTATTATCTTCTTTTGACTGTCAGGATTGAAACTGCTTAGTAATAATACAAAAGCAATAACAAGTATAACAGTCGTCAATATAATACTATATTCTTTTAACATAATTACTCCTTTATTTTGTAACCTTTTTATATTTTTCAAAAGTTCTAAGCCCACCAAGACCGAGCATACCCATTAACACAGTCATTAAACTACCCATATCAAACTCTGGTAGTGGTGGCAATGTTGCACCAAATAAAGCTGCAAAGAAAATGATAAACGGAGCTGCGATAAAGTGCCATACCAAGGCAACTCCACATGCCCAACCTATGAAGGGTCTCCAGCCGGCAATAAACACATTTCTAGACTGTGCCTCTGCTTTATTTATTTCTAATTGTCCTTTAGCTAATTCTTGTGCATGCTTCTCTGCCATTGTAGCTATCTCATGAGCAAGTTTATTCTTTGCATCTTTATCTTCTACAAACTTACCTATTAACTTAGTGGCAGGTCCTATTAAACTTAATAGTGCCATATTATTTCCTTTCTATTTTTTTCCATTCTGTTACTGATATTTTCTTTTCTGCTTTTTCATCTTCTAATATATCTAAACTATAATATACATTTAAATGTGGGTGTTTTTCATGTAGTTTTTTTAGTTTCTCTGTCCAGTATTCTGGAGTCTTTATATTTACATGCACATTCCTACCATTTTTAAATGTTTTCAATGCTTCATAGCAGGCAATAGTTAGAATAACAAACTTCTTACCATAAGAAAATATCTCTTCAAGAACCCAGTCAGCATCTTTTTCATCTATATGTTCTATAACATCAGTACAAATAACAGCATCATATTTACCTTTAGGTAACTTACTATATTTAGGATATGCTGGGTCATATAATGCATGAAAATCTAACTGCCATATATCAGCTAAAGGTTTTGGTAGTGTTTGTCCTTTCTTATTTAACAACATTGTTTTATATTTTTCTTTATCATACAATGTTGCCTTACCACAACCATAATCAATTAAACTTTTAGCACCTTCTACTAGTATTATCTTAGTGATAGTAGATAGATGCATGACAATACTAATACCTGTAAAGTATTTAGCATCTTCATGCATCTCTTTATATTCCTCTAAAAGTTCTGTATAATCTTTAGATGGATTCTCTCTATTGTGCATTTAACATATCCTTATAATTAGGTAATGTTTCTTTCTTTAATGCACCCTTCCATATCTCAGATACTAAACTATCTTTACCATAAAAATTATAATTAATACCCATAGTTTTATCAGCAAAAGTTTTCTCACAATCTTGTGCCATTGCTAATAACTCACCAGTAGTCCAGTATGTTTTATCACCAACAGATACTTGAAAATACTTTGGTCTTTTAGGTTCATCATCTGCACCAGTAGTTTCTTTCTTCATATCATCTGTAGGTTCTTTCTCTAATGAACATTCAAAACCAAATAAATGTAAGTTTCTAAAACCCATAGTATGTAACATACCTATAGCTCTCATAGCTGCACAAGTGCCACCAGTAATTAGCGTAGCACCTACAGGTAGTCCTACATCTTCTCTAATCTTTACCTGATTGTTTTTGATTGCATGCTTTCTATCTTCATCATCTCTTAATGATTCTGTAAAGGCATGCCAACCCCAAATATCAGCTTTCTTTTCCATAAGATAATTAGTAACAGATGGGTCTGTCATAGAAGCTACAAGAAACTTAGTATCTTCATCAAGGTCTTTTAGTAAATCTTTTCTCTTAATACCATGTGTACTCTCACCTTCTATTGAACGTGGGTCTAATAATATACATGCATCTGGTTTAATATTATTTTTTATAAGACCAGGATATGCATGCTTAACACACATAGTAAAAGCCTTTGGATGTTTATCTAAAGTTTCTCTTAACTGTTTATAATCTATATTAGGACCACCAGATATAATTATAGCATGGTCTGTATGTGTTCTACACTTCTCTATAAATTTATCCTTTGGTATTAGCTTCATATTCTCTTTTATGTTACCTCTAATATAATCTTTAGGCACACAATCTCTAGGATTAACAACAATAGGAACTCTTTGTAAATCTGCTGGTATGTTAGGTAAAGTTTTATCACTTAACACAATCATAAAATGTGTAAAACCACCACCTTTCACTCTATCACCAGAAGGTAATACATGTTTGCGAATATCTTTATTTTCTTTTAATTTTTTCCATACTTCATTAACACCAAAGTATGCATCATTAGGTGCCATCTTATCATCATCTTCTCTAAAGTAATGGTCAAGCATTACAATAGGTGTTTTCTTTACACAATCATAATCATGAGCAACAGTCTTTACACTATTACCACCACCAATTAATGCCATATCAAACCATTCACCTTGGTCTTTTAATATGTCTCTAGTGTTACCTTTATGTAATTCAAATACAAAAGTTTTATTTTTATTTTCTTTCATATGTTCTGCAAACTCTTCTAATCTTTTTTGAACTGCAGACATTTTATTATGTGCCTTACTATTAAACTCTTCATGGTCTGTTTCAATAGTAGCATCTTCAAATAAATCATAACCATGATATGTAAAACTATCTGTATAATCAAATGCAGTTAGTGCCATCTCTATAGCTCTACCACCATTCCATGCACCAGTTTCTATCACAGTTTTTGGTTTGTACTCTCTCATTATCTGTGATATCTGTTGATATCTATTAGGTTTAATATCAGGAGCAACCTCATCTGATAAAGGAAAAGCTCTTTCACCATTACCTTTTCTTATAGCAACTTTAGAAAAGTCTGGTCTACCAGCAAAATGATAAAAATAATCATTCATAGCATGTGTTTGTTCTACTTTCATACCATGTGCTTGATAAATGTTTAGTAGTCTAGATAAGACATAATAATCATGCCACTCTCTATACTTAGTCATCTCACCTAATATATATGCACCTCGTAAGTCTGCTAATATATCTATAGTAGGTTGCTTATTTAAATTAAAAGCCATAAAGAAAGGCTCATCAGGATTGTAAACTATATCAGCTTTATCATTTAACATAGATAACATATCTTGTTTAGTTAATCTTTTCTTTAAATAAGAATCAGCATCTATCCATATTAACCACCCTGCTTCTTTACTTTTCTCTGCTAAATCAAATGCTTTTTCAGTTAAAGCAAATACTTTATGAGACCACTTCAAGGCATCTAGTTTATCATTATAAGGTATCTTTCCCTCTTCTGTACCATCATGCTCTGCATATCTTTTTAAAAAATCTTCATGGTCTTTTACATCATGTAGACTTTTATAAGTATAGTCTGGTAAAGAATAAGCATCTATTTTACAATCATGATAATAACAAGTAAAAGATATATCTGTATCTAAATTTTCTTTTGTAGAATTTAATAAATGAATTGCTGTATCTTTTAAAATAGTTTCATTAAAAGAGGTAACAATATTAATCTCTGCCATTATATACTCCAAAGTTTTTTTCTAATGAATCCAAAGCCTCTTCAGCTTCGGCTAGCTGTTTAATTAAAACAACAGAATCCTCCACTATCTTTGGGTGCTCACCTATTGCTACCGGTTTTTGAAAAGCTAAGTCTAATTGATATAAAGCCTTTGACCTTTCGCCTTCATAATGTGCTCGTATAGCTCCATATAAAGTGTGTGTTAATTCTCTCATTGTATTAAGTAATCCTTTTCTCTTGGTATTATTCCTTTCATCTGTAACCATCTAGCATCTTCACACCACTTAACAGCATACTTGCCTTCAGTTACTCCTCTAGGTTTCCATTTAGCAAACCAAGGACCACCTGTTGTAAAGTGTACAATCTTTGGTTTCATATCCTCTGGTGAATGTCCATCAAGCCAGTTCCACTCTTCAGGTATTTGACCTATATCAGATACTTCATCAGGCAACCATTTAAATGTATGTAACCATCTACCTTTTTCTGTATTAATAGCATCAATACTTAACTTATCAAGGTAATGATGTGCATTATTAAACATCATAAGACTAGACCAGTTCTTCATGTTATAAGGCTCTTGTGCTTGACCATCCATTTTAACACCTTTTTCTACATCATACTTATGATGCACTGCCCATACAGGATAGTAATTATCTCTACACATATCAAATAGTTCTGTTATATCTCCATAACAATACATGTCACAATCCATATACAAGGATAGACCAGTATATAAACTTAAATGTGGTACAAGAAATCTAGTAAAACTAAAATCAGTAGAGAAAGGTCTGCCATCTATCTCATCATACTGTTGATTACCTATCTTATTAGACCTTCTTCTAAACATACCATTCTTAATTAATGCATCTTTTTTAAGAGGCACTATTCTTACAGGGTTCTTGGCACGTATTTCAATAGAGAACTTTAATACTTCGTAAGCTGCATGTTCTCTAGGGTCATAGCCAATATACACTGTATCCATATCATTTCTAATTTTTGTTTGCATACTAGAACTTCCACTCATAATCTATAAAAAAAGTTCCGGCTTCCAAACCTTGACCTATTCTTTTTCTTTCATAAGCTATTTTTAGTTTATCATTATTAGATAAATTTTTAGTGGCATAACTTCTAAACTTAGAGCCATCATGTTCATTATCTAAATCATGATAGTACCTATATCCGATAGAATCAAATAAACCACCTGCCTTTAATTGCATTGTAATTAAACTAACCATTAATATTAATATTATTCTCATTTACCTTGTCCTTTATATTTTTTAAAATTTCTACGTTTATGTTTATTCTTTGGTCTACTTCTATTAGACTTACCTATAGAAGTAATCTTCTTAAAAAAACTTCTTATTCTTTTTCCTGCACCTACTATTGCTCTTGCCATAAAAAAATAGGCAGAGACTCTAATGAATCCCTGCCTTACTCCCTATTTTATTTGTATCTTTCTTGGTTTCTTTTCTTCAGGTATAATTTGTTTTAGTTTTATTTCTAAAATACCACGAAGAAAAGTACAACCCTCTACATGTAAAGTATCAGCAAGAACAAACTGTCTTTGAAATACTCTTTTACCAATACCTCTATGTAGATATTCTAAGTCCTCTTCTTTATCAGAAGACTCTCCCTTTATTGTTAATTTATTTTCTTTTACTTGTACATCAAGTTCTCTATCTTTAAAACCAGCTAGTGCAAATTGTAAAAGATATGTATCTTCTTTATCTTTAATTAAGTTATATGGTGGATATCCAGTATCACCCACGTTATCACTTAACATTGAATTAAACAAGTTATCAAAACCAATAGCTTGTCTAGTAATATTATCTAAATTAAATGTTACCATTTTTATTCTCCTTTATAAGCAAGTTAAAAATTAAAGTCCATATTGGCACTTTATAATTATATTATACCACATTTTGTATATAAATGCAACAAAAAATTATATCATATTTAAAATATTAGCTATTAATAATATACATATTATTATTACAATTCCATCTAACATAAATTTTACTTAACTAGCTCACTCCATTTAGATAATTTTTTTCTTTTCACTTTAACTCTTTCATCTAACTCATCCCAACTAACAATATCAAACTCTGTCATAAGTTGTATCATAGCATATACATCACCTATTTCTTCTTTTAATAAATCATTAGTTCTATGATTATCTTTTCTTATAGCTTTACTACATGCTTGAACTAACTCACCACATTCTTCCATTGTTATAACCATTAATTGTAAAAGAACATCTTTATTCATTATATATCCACCAACTCACATGAGCCTGCAGTACATGCTAACTCTTGTGAACCCCTAGTATTATCTTCTTTTTCATACTCTCTTAATTTATTCCAATCAATATCTTTAGGCATCTTGTCTTGTAAAGTATTATATTGTACTTCATCTATATCTTGATAAGGTGCTTGCTGATATGTGTGGTCTGAGAAAGGTAAGAATGATATGCCAGATAGTGTATCAAAGTTATCCCAACACCAGTTACCTACATTAATCCATTCATGTTCCTTAACAGATATAGTTACTGATGGTTTATGTTCACACCAATGCTGTGCATAACACTTCCATATTTCTAGCTGTTCAATAGCAGTCATAGTATATCTAAAGATAGCACTAGGGTCTGCTTTCATAGGAAAAGAAAAGACAGAGTTATTAGGTTGCATCACATCATCTTCACAAGGTATGCCTTGGTCTGCCATAAACTGTGTTAATGGGTCTTTTTTATCTCCTCTTACTGTTCTAATATAATACGGATTGTGTCTAGCATGTATACCACTAGCACTATCAACTAATTGACTAACTGTACCAGAAGGTTTAACACAAGTAATAGCTGTTGATTGTGGTATACCTAACTTCTTTGACCACTCTTCATTAGTTATTACAGCTTTATGTCTCATCTTACCTAATACATCTGGTAACTGAGTTCTCATTCTAGATAGTAAACTATTATCCATAATACCTGTAAGAGATACACCAAGCAATCTTTCTTCTTCTGTATTTGTTTTCCATCTCTTACGTAGATAACCAAAGTCTGTAAGGGTAGCTTGTATTGTACCTAGTATAGTAGCTACTTCTATCTTTTCATGTAATGTTTCTTCAGTATCTGTAGGTCTTACAACTACCTCTGTAAGATTACAAAACTGATTAGGTCTTAGTATAATCTCACTACAAGGATTAGTACCAAAGTCCCAATCAGGATTACGTCTACCATTCTCTTTAGCTTTTTCTTGAGCAGACTTTCTATTAAAGATACCACGTTCACCAGATTTACTTTCATATAATGCTAACCATTCTTTCATAAAGATACCAGCATCTGGTTTTTCTGTATATGCTACAGAGTTATTAGCTAATGCTCTTTCTGGATTAGTCTCCCACCATGCACCAGACTTAGCAACTCTTAATCTCTGGTCTGATAAATTAGACAGAGATATAAGAGCTGACCTACGCACACCACCAACAACCACAACTTCTCCTGTTTTACAAACTATATCATGGCACTCCATAGAGGATAATTTTCTACCTCTTGCACCTTTAAACTTCTCAATAACAAAATCAAATAAATTAACTAAGGGTTGAGGACCACTTGCTCTACCACCAAATGTTTTTAATCTATCACCTGCAGGTCTTACCTTACTTACATTTATCTTTGGAACTCGACAAGTATATAAATAAGATATTAAATCTTTAAATGCTCTTGCCCAACCTTCTTTTGAATCTGCAACAGAAATAACATCATCTGACTTTTCAAACTCTCTATCTGGTATAGTAGGTAGCTTATCTATGTATTGTCTCTCAACAGAAAAACCTACACCTGTACCATTCATAAGTATATATAAGACTTCATCAAATGCTTTTGGATTATCAATAGGAATATAAGAACAGTTATAGCCTGCAATGTTTTCTCTTTCTAATGCTGTGCCGGCTGTCATCAATGCTCTCATAGAAGGCATAACAGATAGATTAATAATATAATCTTCTATCTTTCTCCATGTTTCACTTTCTATTTCAACACCTAGGTTTTTCTTTAAATGTGTTTGCATAAAGTTACTTAGCCTAGATACTGTTTCTATCCATGTCTCTCTTCTGCTTTCGTCAGGCAACCAACGAGCATATCTAGATGCATGTATAAATGTTTGATATTCTGTAGGTAAATAATTATTTGTCATTGTATTCCATCTCCAAAATCATTTCTGCATAGTGTATTACTTTTTCTATATCTTTTCTACCTTCACCTTTTCTTCTATGCCTAGTAATATATTTAATTATATTACCTTCAAGAAAAGTCAAGTCATTACCTACAATAAATTCTACAGGTTGTATCTTACAATCTTTGTAATGACTACCACCTACTTGTTTTAATGTAGCTTTCATAGCTTCTTTCTGTAAATCTGTTTTAGTAAAACCTTTTTCTTTTACTGTTTTTTTAATTGCTTCATCCATCATTCCCATGTTTGCTTGCTCCTCATAATCTATCATATCAGCATATAGTTTAGCATGATTATCTTCAAATGTCCAGTCTTTTTTCTTCTCTGTCATTATCGCCTCTTAATACACTTCTAATTCTGTTTCTCAAATATTTTTTATTGTCTGCATGTATAACCTTGTAGGCAAAAGACCTGGCTTTTTCTGGCTGAACTCCTGCCATATCACAAACTTCTTCAAAGTTATCACACGTAACTCCTACCTTTGTAAAAAACCAAGCCTCTGCCTTTGCTTTATTAACTTTATCATTAGACGTAATAGTATTCTTTGATACGTCTAACAATGCTTGTAATATAACACAAAGAAAAAGTCTTTTCTCTGAGTTCTCTGGTTCAGAATAAAAGACATTTTCTATTTGTATTATATCATGTTCCTTTTTCATTTACTTCATCTACATTCGGTTCTTTTTCAATCTTAGTAAAATATCTTTTACCGGTTGAATAATTAAAAACACGAAGTCCTTTGCCATCATTAGCATCACTCCAACAATCAAACTTGTAACTGCAATACATACAAGCAGTATCGAGCTTATAGTTGCCAGACTTTCCATCAGGAACTGCCGGATAACATTTGTCCGGTGGTGTATCTGAATCAACCACTCGTTTAATTTTTTGTATTCTTTTCTTAGCATTTATCATCTCCAATGAATGTACTTTGGTATAACATATTTCTCCTGTAGATTTATTAATAACTAAGAAGCCTGCCTCATCTACCTTGTTACCTTCTGCATAAGCAGATATCTGAGAGATGTAACCAAAAGGGTCGTCATTAGATAAGTTATTATATTTAAACTTACTGTAACCTCTACCAGATGCACTCTTACAATCTACTAACACACCATCAATAAAACAATCCTGGTGTCCTTTAACTCCTTCTACCTCTACTTGTTTTTGTTGTTGTGTTACTTTGTGTCCAGATATAGAGGCAAGCATAATTAATAACTCCTCTAATATATAACCATAAAGAAACTTTATTCTTGTACTAGGTGCCAAAGGTTCATTGTGTGGCTTTTTAAAATCATACCATAGCTGTCTATCTGGTCTACCTATAGTTGATAATCTTAATCTAGGTTTATCCTGTGGTAACTGTTTTAAAAAATCTTTTACATGAACTTTAACCGAATTAGCAAAGTCATCTATACATTTATCTACTTGTTTTTCAGTTAACTCTTCATTCTTTTTTTCGAATAAACTGTATATATCTTCTACTATAGTATCTATTTTTTTCATAAATAAAATGTGGGAGACCTCGCTGATTACCGAATGGAGGTTTTAGCCGGAACTCCCACTATCCTTTTAATTAAGAGGCAAAAGGAATTTTTTCGTCTGCCTCAGCAGAGTAACCATCAGGTACAACATCAAAGGCATCATCTGAATCACCTTGATATGGCACTAAATCTACAACCTGTATCTTCTTCAGGTCAGCAGAAACACCAGACCTACCTTTATACTTCCACTCGTATGTGGTGTATAATACGTTTACCTTTGAACCATTACCTACTAATGTATTCATCATGGTTCTCTTCTGAGCATCAAGAACTTCCGGTGCACTATTTAAGTTACCATCTTTTCTTTTGACGTTTCGTTTGATGCTAACAAAGTCTCCTCTGTCATCACCTTTATTCTTTATAGCAAGACCATCTTTCTCTGCGAGAGCCTTGTTGTCTGCATCCAGATTACCTACATCAATACTCCATGTACCATCTGCATCAAATGTTGTGTTTGGGCTTGTTATGCTTGCCCAATAAGCAGTTCCACTAATTACACTCATGTGCACTCCTTTTTTATTATTAAAATTATATTATAGCATAGTTTAAGTATCATTGTCAACACTTTTTTTAATTATATCTACATTAAATAATTTCTGGATATTCATTAGATACATCTTAGAAGCATTATGGTCTCCACCAGAGACTTCTCTTTTGTTAGGTGTATTCTTTATAATCTTCTTTAACATATCTGTTTTAAATACCAGTGTTCCATATACTTCATCTTCAATACAAAGATTATGAAACCAGTAATCTGATTCGGTAGATGCGATACCACTAGGCTTGCCATAGCTTTCAAATTCAATAGCTATGTTACCAGTCTTTAACCACATACCTCTTTCAGATTTTACTTCTATCTTTTTATCTTGTAGCATGTCAGCAATAATTTTTTCTTTTACTTTACCATACTGTAAATCTATGTCAAACTTTTTTCTGTCTTCTTTCTTTGGTTCTAATGTGTTTCTGCCCATGTTACTCCTACTTTATAATCATTATCTAAGGGACATCTTAACTTCAATAAGTTTTCAGTTTCTTTTATCGCAATCTTTGTGATGCTACAAAACTCTCCCACATCTTTATTTGCTACTTCAAACTGATACTCATCATGAACAGAAGCCACTAACTTAACATCTAGCTTTTTATTGTAAACTCTGTGAGTAATACGTAATAACCAATGCTTACAAATAATAGCACCTGCTCCTTGTAGAAGAGTATTTAAAGCTGAATGAGAACTTCTAACCTTTAAGTATCTTCCATCTATAGCTTTAATTCTTCCTCTTCTACCGGCATTTTCTACTTGCTCACGCAATCTTTTTAATGAGGGTAAGTTAGACAAGAATCTTTTTATTAATACATTACCTTGCTCCTTTCCAGCTCCTACTATCTTACCTATCTTTTCTGCACCAGCACCATAAAGAAAGGCATATATAAATGTCTTTGCCTGGTCTCTATTTTTTATTCCGGCTAACTCCATATTCTTAGTGTGTATGTCTCCATTCAATATCTCATCTGTATAATTAACATCATTAAGATAATGTGCAAGACAACGTAACTCTAAACCACTAGCATCAGTCCCAACTAACTTATATTTTACTGGGTCTGATATAGTCCAAAGACTTCTACACTCTTTTCCATATGGTGAATAGACTGCCGGAACTTGTGCCATGTTAGGTGAATTGTGTGCCATGCGACCAGTAATAGTTCTCAGTGTCATTACCTTGCCATGAACTTTGTTACTCTCATCACATGCCTCAATCCAAGACTCTACCATTACTGCCCTTTTCTGCAGTAAGAAATACTTTGCAAATCTTTCTGCAATTAATTTTAAATTTGGTTCTTTGATTGTTTTTAAAACAGCTTCATTAATAATAATATTCTTTTTATCTGTATACTGTTTTGGTTTCCAACCTCTCTTCATAAGTCTATCAGCTATCTGCTGACGAGAACCAATATTAAAAGGTATCTGTTTAGTTTTTGTCTTCATCTCTACAATGGTAGGTTCAAACTCTTCTAATGACCATTGCTCCAAATCATAGATATCATCTTTTAATTTTGCTAGTAACTCCTGTGCTTTCTGTATATTAAAAGCAAAACCATTCTTCTCCTGTTGGTCAATAATTAATCTGATATCATGCTCTAAATCAATGGACTCTTTAGAAAAACCTTTACTCTCTTTTATCAATTCATTGTAAACAGCGTGTGTTATCTCTACGTCTTGTTTACAATACTTCAACATATTAAAATCATACTTAGAAAAGTTTACATCTTCTCCACCCTTTGGCATGTTTAGTTTCTCACCCCATGCTTTTAGGCTATGTCCTTTCTCTCGTATAGGATTAAACAACTGAGATAAAACTAATGTATCAATGACATCACCTGGTAGTATGTTTGAATTTAATAATCTGTTAAGAACCGGAACATCAAATGATAAACCATTATGCATAATAAATTTATCTACTTGCTTTGCCCAGTTATTAAAACTGTACATAGTGCTAGGGTCAAATACTGTTACAACATTTGTATCTATATTTTTTGCTACAATACAATGTACCTTACTAGGATTAAACCCATCTGTTTCAATATCAAGAACTACTTTCACTTGCACCACACCAATTACATTCTTCTCCTTTACCTACTTCCATCTCACTTTTTTCTTCATCACAGTAATGATACCACATTTCAGGTTCTTTGTCAAACAATTCCATTTGTTTTTCCATAGTAGGAAAATTAAATGTGTGATACACATATACATATGTCTCACAGTTAGGACAACTTAAATTAGTTACAATATCGTGTTCGTCACCCTCTTCTCCGTCATGGTCTCCACCCCATATTAATTCTGTTCCACAATGCCAACACTTCATTTTATATTACTCCTTGTGCTTGATTACTAAATTCATCCTCGAAAGGATTATCTATTTGAGACATTCTACCAGACTTTTTATCATAATGCAAGTAACAACTTACTCCTGTTTCTCCTGTATATCTATTTTTGAGAATACGAATTGTTGTTGTGCATGCAATGACCTCATCATCTGCTTGCTGATTTCTCTCCAAAGCAATCACACTATCAGATAAGTGTGCGATACTTGCACTACCTCTCAAGTGTGAAAGAGTAACTTCTTTACCATTCTCGTGTCCTAAGTCTCCTGTTGGTCTCCTAAGATGAGATACTAATAATAAACCAACACCTGTTTCTTCTACTAAAGAACGTAGCTTAGTCATCAATACATCAATAGATTTTCTTTCGTCTCCCTCATCTTGTCCACTCACCAGGATAGATAGGTGGTCTAAGAATATCCATTTACAATCCAAAGACTTTGCCATATATCTAACTCTAGATAATATCTCATCATTACTTATTGAACCAAAGTGGTCAAAGGCAAAGAATCTACCAGAGCCTATGGTATCTTTCTGCCATTTGTGTAACTGTTCTTTTGAGAATTGATTACGTATCTCCTTGATATATAATCTTTCATTAGCCTCCACTGACATAATATTAAAAGCAGTATTCTTTGTGCTCTCCTCTAGTGCCAGTATACCTATGTTGTCATTAGAGTTTCTTAGAATGTGATGCATAAGCTCACGCATAATAGAAGACTTACCCATGCCGGCACCGGAAGTAAATGTAACTAACTCTCCTGTCCTCATACCATAAGTCTTTTCATTCATAGCACTCCAAGGATAAGGAATAGTTTCACAATACTCCTCTTCGTATAATGAGTCTCCTAACTTTGCTAAGTTTAAAATGCCTGCCGGTGTGTAAGATTCTGCACTCCACCAGTCTTGTACAAACTCTTTCGCCTTACCCATTTTTAAATATTCATTTGGGTCTTTGTGGTCAAGTCTAACTATCTTACATTTGTTAGGCTCAAACAATTGAGCAACCTTTTGAGATGCTTCAATCCCTGGTTTATCTGTATCAAAACATACCACAACATTCTCAAAACTATTTAAATATTCTAAGTGTTGTTTACAATTTTGTACAGCACTTTGCACTCCATTCTTAATTGATACTACTGCCCATTTACTTCCTAACATTTCATACACAGACATAGCATCTATTTCTCCTTCAACGATAGTAATATATTTACCACCGGACTTAAATAAATTCTGTCCAAATAGTAAGGCATCACCCATATCTCCTTGTGACCATATTCTTTTACCATCTACTTGTCTAATCTTTGTAGCAATGTGGCTACCTTCTGCATTGTAATACTCGTAGTAGTGATGCGATATAATAGAACCATTTGTTTTTATCTTTGTTCTATATTTTCTGGCAGTATTCTCTGATATTCTCCTATCACCTATGCTACCATAATCACCTGTACTAGCAACTTTGTTTTGTATATCTACAACCTTTGCTTCCATTTTTGCCTCTCCAACATTATTAAATCTTTTGTTACAAGAAAAACAGAAGGCATGTCCATCAGCGTGAATGTTATATCCTTTACTTGATTCACCACAAGGGCATTGTCCTCTACTTATCCATTTACCTTGCATTACATCATACCCATTGCATTAGTTAAACCTATGACAGTGTATATGACTGTATACCATAATAAAAATTCTAACAATTTATATTCCTTTCTAGTTATTTAAATGTGTAATATATCATCATAATAAATACATATAATACCCATAGTAATAATAATAATATAAATAAATTAATAGTATATTTTATAATATAATTATTAATAATATTATATATATATTTATATATTATAATAAACTTTTTCATAATGTCAAGAAAAATCTTTTAAGGTAGCTTTATATAATTCTTCTGCTGAATCAATATCTAGACCTATACTATTTTTACAATCCTGTTTCGCATATATTCTAGCTTCTTCATTAGAACAACCTTCTCTTTTGTACTCCTTAAATAATTTTCTGTACATTCTTTTTTCATCTTTATCCCAGAGATTTTCCATATCTTTTCTCCTAGTAATTATATAATAAAAAAAATAAACTTGTAATTAATAATAGTGGAAATATATTATTTGTCCACAAGTATTTTATTTTTTTTGGTTTTTGAAACCACCTTCCGGTAGCTTGTAATCTTCTTTCTCTATCACTTTTCATCTTTTAAATGCTCTGCATCTGGCATCTCTGCATCTCCTAACCATACTCCACCAGAGTTATTTGTAACTTGTCTTCCACCATTTTTTTGTACTCCTAACTCTCTTCTTAAATTATAATTTTCATCAGTCAATGCTTTGATTCTTTTATTAGCATTAACTAACTGTCCTTGTAACTCTTTTACATTCTTTTCTAACAGAGTTATAACAACTGGGTCATACATAATTTTATCTCCTTGTTAATAAATAGGCAAGCAGTACAATAAACATTCCTACTACTATGCCTCCTAAAAAATAATATAGTGTAAATATTTCAGTCATCAATGCATCATCTCAATTCTTACTCCTTCAGACTGGGCTATCTTTAAATTAACTCCCCAAGATTCCAGGGTTTCTAGTGCCTCCTCTTTTGTTTCAAACTTTAATATTTTATTATCATCATCTACTAATTGGTCAATAGGAAATGTTTCTGTCCATTTACATTTCTTAGTCCACTTACCAAAGTCAAATCTATAGTGAGCTATCACATACATTTTTATCTCTCTTTCTGTCGTATTTCTTTTTGTTCTTGACAATCCTCTGCCTATATCTTGTGTCAAGTAAATTTTTTGCTACAAGATTTGGTATCCTAACTATCTTTTTAATTTTAATCATAGGAGTGTCTACTAACATTATACCATAGATATTCATTTTGTGCAACTGTTCAATAAGTTATGATAATAAGTCCATAATCTTCTATCTGTAGGGTTTACTTCTCCAGTAACTCTCCACCATTCTTCAGAATGTTTCCAACCTTTGTAATACCTATCTTCAATAGCATCTATTCTTTTTTTTATTTCTTTATAATTTAATTTACTCATCTGGTTCTCCTGATATAGCTCCTATCTTTCCTCTAAATGGAATTACTTTAGCCTTTGGTTTTAAATCTTCTACTAAATGTATATCCGGTTCAAACTCCACATCTCCAAAGAAAAACTCCTCTAGCTCTGAGTATCCTCCTATGTGTGCATATATCTGAGGCACAGTCTTATGACCGGCATCTCTAAATCTTTTTACCTTCTCCGGTGTATCTAGTTTTCTTTCTTCAAATGTTTCGTTAGCCTCACTTAATAAGTTCTTAGCTCTCTCACAATAGCCACATCTGTTCTGTGTGTATATAATATATTTAATCACTTTTAATCTCCTCTATAACTACATTATCATATCCTTTATCTATCCAATTATCATAATCTCTTTTTGCATCTGCATAGTAAATATAATAATCATCTACTCCTCCCACCCAAACTATCCATTTATATTTAATCATCTTCATTCTCCTCATATATATCCCATGTTAAAACACATTTATCATTTTGTATTTCATCTATAAGTTTCTGTTTTGCTATTTCTTTTGCTTTATCTGTAAGTTCTGTAAATCCTTCTACATGAACTCCTGAATCTATATATACATCAATACCTTTAATCATCTTTGTACTCCTTCTCTACTTCAATTCTTAATCTGTGGTTGATGATATCTAATAACATACTTGATGCCACTGTGTTGCTTGGTGCAGTATCAAATGCCAGGTCTGTAACTAATAACTGAACAG
>Ga0208899_1000640_pt1 | contig 26159 bp, 39 predicted proteins | sample VirMetDEL_Nov_24_FD_184518 | JGI IMG/M metagenome (GOLD analysis project Ga0208899, IMG submission 184518) | Aqueous microbial communities from the Delaware River and Bay under freshwater to marine salinity gradient to study organic matter... | ecosystem: Environmental > Aquatic > Marine >... | reverse complement strand
AATCGCAAAAGATTTAGCTAAGCGTTTTCAAACAGATATAAAAAGGACACCCAATTCAGGTGGCCTCAGCTTTAAAGGAGATATTTTAACAACTTCTGGCATCCTATCTGAATACAGCTGGGAGTGCAAGAACCAAGAGAAATTAAATATCTGGAAAGCATTAGAACAAAGTGAAGGAGATGCAAGAGGAACATTAAAAACACCATTAGTTGTATTTACTAAAAACTTTGAAAAAGATTATGTTGCTTTGCAATACGATGACTTTGTTAATTTACTTTTGGAATTAGATGAGTACAGAAGTAGATAATATTTTACACATTTTAATAAGAGATGAAAAAACTTGGCTTAACATGGCTGAGGAAATAAGCAGCAGTAGCAAAGTACCAGCAAAAGATTTATTACACGATTTTTATATTGCTTTACATAGTAAAATAGATAGTGGTAAAGTAAAAATTAATGATATTCTGTATAACGATTGTTTAAATAAAGCGTTTATATATAAGATGATGCACAATATATTTATTGACAACATAAGAAATGATAAAGATATATTAATAGATAAAGAACTAAAAAACATTATAGAAGCAGATAATGAACCATACATTGATATAGAAAAAGTAGTTGATGAAATAGTAGATGGCTTTTACTGGTTCGATAGAAAGTTATTTAATTTATATAGAAAGAAATTCCATAGCATTAGAAAACTATCCGCAGCAACTAATATATCACACGTAGTTGTATGGAGAACAATAAACAATTGTATTAAAGAGATTAAAAAAAAAATTAATGAAAACTGAATACTTAATTAAAAAGATTGGTGAAGAAGTAATTGATTTACTATTAGAAAAAAATGCAGCTTACGGAGATACTGCAAATAATCCATCAAACGTATTTAGTAAATTAGATTCTATTGAAGCTATTAAAGTAAGAATAGATGACAAGTTAGCAAGAATTAAAAACAAAGGTTTAAATGATAAAACAGAAGATACATTAACTGATTTAATAGGTTACTTAGTATTATTAAAAATAGCATATATTAAAAATGAAAAGTAAAGGTTTAGGCGATACAGTAGAAAAGATTACAAAAGCCACAGGTATAAAACAAGCTACTGATTGGATATTTGATAAACTTGGAAAAGATTGTGGATGTGATGCAAGAAAAGAAAAACTAAATAAATTATTTCCATACAAAGTAGAATGCCTCAACGAAGAAGAATATATATATCTAAAAGGATTCTTTTCAATAAATAAAAACATAGTTAACAACATAGAACAAAAAGAACTATTAACAATACACAATAGAGTGTTTAACACCAACAAAAAACCATCAAGCTGTGGCAGTTGTGTAAAAGATTTAGTTAATACTATGAAAAGATTATATAATGAATATGAATACGAAAGAGAAAGTAAAAGCAATTGAAAAAAAGTTAATTGTATTTCTAAACAAATACAGAACAAATACAGAACAAAAAAATGAGCAAAGCAGATTTAATACCATTCAAAAAAGGACAGTCAGGAAATCCTAAAGGTAGGCCAAAAGGTAGTAAGAACAGAAGCACAATTTTAAAAGAATTAGCAGAACTTAGAACAAAGGGAATAGACCCAGTTACTGGTGAAGAAGTTTGGATGACTAATGAGTATCGTATGGCTATGGCAGTAATAGAAAAAACTATTGCAAAAGGTGACCATCAAGCATTAAATATGATATTAGATAATATCTATGGTAAGCAAAAAGATTCTGTTGATATACATACCTCAGAACAAGTAAACCACGATTTTAGAAACATCATTGCACGGATTAAAGCTCAATAAAAAGTATTTAGTATTAGATGAATCATTTGCAAGGTACTTTATTGTAACAGGTGGTAGAGGTTCTGGTAAATCATTTGCTGTTAACTCTGTTCTATTACTTTTAACCTATCAAGCTGGCCATACAATATTATTTACAAGATACACACTTAGAGCAGCCAGTATTAGTATCATACCTGAGTTTATAGAAAAGTTAGAACTGCTTGGAGTTATTGACCAGTTTAAAATAACAAAGGACGAAATAATAAATAAAGGCAATGGCAGTAAGATAATATTTAGAGGTATTAAAACCAGCTCAGGCGACCAAACTGCAAATCTAAAATCATTAACTGGCATTACTACTTGGGTAATGGATGAAGCAGAAGAATTAAATGATGAGAATATATTTGATAAGATTGATTTAAGTGTTAGAAACAAAGTACAAGAGAATCGAGTTATATTAATATTGAATCCAACAACTAAAGAACATTTCATTTACAAGCGTTGGTTTGAAGATAGAGGCGTTGCTGCTGGTAGTAATTTAACTAAAGAAGATACTACCTATATACACACTACATATTTAGATAACTTAGATAACCTTTCAGAAAGCTATATTAAGCAGATTGAAACAATGAAGGTTAGAAGGCCAAACAGATACAAGCATACAATTGAAGGTGCTTGGTTAGATAAAGCTGAGGGAGTTATATTTACTGATTGGAGTATAGGAGAGTTTCAGCAAGTAGGTAAAGTTGTATTTGGACAAGATTATGGTTTTAGCAATGACCCATCAACATTAGTTAAAACAAGCATAGACAAAGAAAATAAAGTTATCTATATACAACTATGCTTCTATCAAACTAAACTAACTACAAGTGAAATACTACAACTTAATAAAAAGTTTGCAGCAGATAATTTAATAGTAGGTGATTCAGCAGAACCAAGATTAATAACAGAACTTAGTAGAGATTGTAATGTTGTGCCAGCTATAAAAGGACAAGGTAGTATAACATTTGGTATTAGTTTATTACAGGATTATGATTTAGTAATAACAGAAGATAGTACAGAATTAATTAAAGAGTTAAATAATTATTGTTGGTTAGAAAAGAAATCACAAACACCAGTTGATAATTTTAACCATGCTATTGATGCGCTGAGGTATGCTGTTAGTTACCAATTACAGAATCCAAATTTAGGAGAATATCACATTTATTAAATATTATGAAACTATATAAAGGAGATTGCATAGAGATAATGAAAACAATAAAAGATAAAAGTATTGATGCTATTATTACAGACCCACCATACGGAACAACGGCTTGTAAATGGGATAGTGTAATTCCTTTTGAACCTATGTGGCAACAATTAAACAGAATAATAAAGACAAACGCAGCAATAGTTTTATTTGGAAGTGAACCGTTTAGTAGTACGCTTGTAGTTAGTAATATAAAAAACTTTAAATATAGATGGACTTGGAACAAGTTAAAAGCAAGCAATCACTTAAACAGCAGAAGACAGCCGTTAAGATGTATTGAAGATATTTTAGTGTTTTATAAGAACCAACCGACGTACAACCCACAATTAAGAGATAGAGACAATAAACATATTAGAGACCCTAAAAAAGAATACGGAAAAGGAAACAATAAAACATACGGAAAAACAGAAGATAATTTTATGTTTAATAGTGGGCGCATTATACCTTTAGAAAAGGGCTATCCTTTAGATTTAATTACTATTTCTCAAATGGGGAGTTTTGGAAATAAGAGACAACACCCAACACAAAAACCCGTTGAACTAATGGAGTATCTAATTAAAACATACACTAACGAAAACGAAACAGTATTAGATTTTACAATGGGTAGTGGTTCAACTGGAGTAGCTTGTAAGAATACCAATAGAAACTTCATAGGCATAGAACAAGATGAAAACTATTTTAACATAGCACAAAAAAGAATAAAAGAAGCTGAATATAAATTGTTTTAATTATAGCCACGCTTAAGCCACCCTTAAGCATTTAGATAAGATAAGAAAAGATAAGATATATAAAAAAAATAAAAAAAAGTTTAAAAAAGTTTTGTAGTTTATAAATATATTTATATATTAGCATTGTAATTAAAAAAAACCAAAACAAAATGAAAAACATAAACGAAATATTAAACAGCGAATTATTAAACGAAATGATTAAAGAAGAGGATAGAATACTAAAAGAAGCTGGATGGACTTACAAAGAGGTAAAAGAATTTGCAAAAGCATTTAAATAAAATATCAAAAAACAAAAAGAAAGAGCTACTGTAAAAGGTAGCTTTTTTTTATTACATTTGAAATGTGCAAATTATAGCCAATGTTAATTTGCGTTTTGGTTTAAAGTAGGTAGTCGGCGAAAGAGCGTTACCTACTTTTTTTTATATTTGTATATAACGATTCAACAATTAAAACGTTTATATATAAATGAAGTTAACTATTAACATACCAGAAACACTTAATGAAGTTACTTTAAAGCAATACCAAAAGTGGTTAAAGATTGCTGAGGGTAAAGAACTGGATTCATTTCTACAACAAAAGATGGTAGAGATATTTTGTAATATACCACTAAAACAAGTATTACAAATAAAAGCTACAGATATAAACAACATCTGCGAAGAGTTATCAAAGTTATTTAATAACGAACCTAAATTCATAGATAGATTTACTTTAGATGATAAAGAGTTTGGTTTTATACCAAAGCTGGATGATATTTCTTTTGGCGAGTATGTTGATTTAGATACTTACCTTGCAGATTGGGAGCTTATGCACAAAGCAATTGGTGTTTTATATAGGCCAATAACATACAAGAAGAAGAACCAGTATTTAATAGAAGATTATGAAAGTTCTGAAAAATACGATATGACAGAAACTACTTTAGATATTGTATTTGGTGCAATTGTTTTTTTTTACAGTTTAAAGAACGAATTACAGAAAACTATCCTGAACTATTTAGCAACACAGAAGGAGATAGAGCTACCTCAGCATCTGCGGGATTCTCTGCTAAATGGGGGTGGTATCAATCTATCTACGGACTTACTAATGGCAACATTCTCAAATACAATGAAATTACCAAATCAAAACTACACACCTGTTTAATGCACTTAGCATTTGAAAAAGATAAATATGAATTAGAACAACAAATATTAAAAAGAAGCCAAAGATGACAAAGCAAGATATATTAGAAGAATTAACTGAAAGAAATTTATTAATTGAGAATGACCACATAATTTTAGTAGATGGCTTTGAAGAAGCATTTTTAGGTATTACAGCTAACAATCCAATACAAGCTATTTATGATTATTGGATATGTTTGGATTTATTAATACAACGCGATAATATGGACTTTGATGATGCTATTGATTCTCTTGATGAATTTATAGAACAAGATTTAGGTAATCATACACCAAGATATATAAAAATAATATGAATAGTTTTTATAACATAATAGATAAAATAAAAGAAGTAATTACAGCAGAACCATTTAATAATGAAATATCATTTGGTGACATAGCTGATATTGATTTAAAGAAACAGAGCTTATTTCCATTAGCTCACGTAATGATTAACAATAGTACAATAAACAACAACTATGTAACTTTTAACATTACTATTTTCTTTATGGATTTAGTTGATATTAGCAATGAGCAAGTAACAGATTTATATAGAGGTAACGACAATAGACAAGATATATTAAACACTCAATTAGCATTAGCCACAAGAGTTATGCGAGTATTGCAAAAGAGTGATTTATATAGAGATAAATTTGAGGTTATTGATACTGCAAGCTGTGAACCTTTCACAGAAAGATTTGATAATATGCTTGCCGGCTGGGCTGTTACTTTTAATGCTGGTACTAAAGATGAAATGACTTACTGCTAATGAGTGAATTTAAAAAAGCATTAGAGAAATATGCTAAGTATGTTATTGAGAAATCAAGACAGAACTTGCAAAAAGGTGGTAGATATGGCACATATAATAAATCAGGTGTATTATCTAAAAGTTTAGAATATAGAATTAAAGGAGATAAAGTTTCTTTTCTTAGTGAAGATTATGGAGAGTATTTAGATAAAGGTGTTAAAGGTGCTAAATCAACATATCGTGAAAGTTTTGCAAGCCCATTTAGATATAGAAACTTAAAACCACCAGCTTCAGTTTTTGATAGGTGGACAATCAAATCAGGGATAGCACCAAGAGATAGTAAGGGCAGATTTATAAAAAGAAAATCACTTAATTACATGATAGCAAATAGCATATTTAAAAAAGGAATTAGAGCAACAATGTTTTTTACAAAACCCTTTGAAGAAGCATTACCATTGTTTGAAGATGAAATGTTAGAGGGTTTTATTAATGATAATTTAGAAATAGAATGAGTACAATAATAAGAACAAGAAGCCCATTTTTTATAAGAACACCACAAGAAACAGATAGTAATTTAAGTTACTTTCAAATTAACATAACTGTGTTTGGTGGTTTAAGTTCATCAACAGAAGTTTGTGATGATTTGTATGCTACTTACTTGCTACAGAAAAAACCATTAGGAGCTGAAAACTCTGTTTCATTTGACATTAGTGAAATAGTTAACGACCACTTAGAACAAATATTTACAGGCACTTATTCTGCATCATCTGCAAAATCTTCTATTTGGGTAACTGTAGCAACCTCAGCAAGAGAATCAGATGGCACTATAATTGGCTCAGCAACATCCAACACTTATTTAGCGCAAGAGGGTTACAATAAATTTAAAGAAGGAGTTAATTACACAACAGAACCAACTGCAATGATTAGTAGTAATTACATTCAATATCATTTAGGCAGTACAGTAACAATACCAGTTAATGTTGAAAGGGTTACTTCTATTCAATGGCGTTCTGGAACTGGCGTTAGAGAAACAGATAGTTTTTCAGATAATGGTAATCAAAATCAAAAAATTCAATATGCACAATTTACCAGCACAACATTATTAGATAATGTATTAGTTACTTATGATAGTGGTAGCACATCAACAATTACATTAGTACCAATAGAAGAATGTAAATATCCAGTAAACAAAATAACATTTGTAAATAGATGGGGAGCAATGCAAGATTTATTTTTCTTTAAGAAATCAGTAGATAGTTTAGAAAGTAGAAGTGAGAGCTTTAATAGAAGCATATTTGAAGCAAGAAATGTAGTTTTATCGCCACCTGAATCTGGCACAGATTGTGATGAATCAATTACATATAATACTTATTCTACAACAGCACACGCAAAGAAAACATTTAATGCAAACGCAACAGAATCTGTTTTATTAAATAGCGGTTTTGTTAACGAACTAATGAATCCATATTTTGAAGAATTAATGGTTAGTGAATACATCTGGCTAACTGATTCGAGCGATAACATATATCCAGTTAATTTAAAAGAAAGCTCATTTACTAAAAAAACAGGTTTAAATGATAGATTAATAAACTACACAATGAACTTTGAAAAAGCATTTGATTTAGTAAATAATATTAGATAATGCAAAAGGTTATTCTATACATACAGCCACAGTTAAGAAATACAGCAACTACACAAGATTTTGTTAGAGTTGATTTAATGGAAGAAGATTTAATTGAATTAACTCAAGTTATACAAGATATTAAAGATATTGAAAAGGTGTTTACTGATTATAGTAAAACTTTTAATTTGCCAGCAAGTAAAACAAATAATAAAATATTTAAACATTGGTATAATCCTGATATTGATGGTTTTGACAATCAGATATTTTGTAGTGCAAGAATAGAACTAAACCACTTGCATTTTAGATTTGGTAAAATAAAATTAGAAGAAGCTGTTTTAAAAAACAATGAAATATCAATGTATAAAGTAACATTTTTTGGCAATACAACAGAATTCAAAAATGCTTTAAACGAAGATGAACTTTCTAATTTAGTTTGGTTAAATGAATTTAATCATAGTGCAAACTTAACTAATGTGAAAGACGGCTTGCAAAATGGATTAAATTTTACAATAGATTCAGTTGCATATAATGATGCAATAATTTATCCACTAATAACACATTCACAAAGTTATATTTTTAATACATCAAGTGATGTAATATTATCTGGCACAGCTACTGCATCAACAAGTAATTTTCTTGTAGACACGTCAGAAAACTTTACAAATGTAGTTATTGTTGGTGATGTTGTTAAAAATACTACTACATCGTTAATAGCAACAGTTACTTCAATAGTTGATAATTCAGCTTTAACATTAAGCATTGATATTATGAGTAACGGAGATAATTATGAAATATATCAGGCAACAGGATTAAATATTTGCAGTACAGGTTTTAAGCTTAACGAAAGGGGAGTAGTTCCAGAAGATTTAAAACCAGCTATATTAATAAAGCACATTATAAAAGCAATTGAAGAACAATATAATATAACATTTAAAACAGGCGAATTTCTTGATTCTGCTGTTATGAATAATTTGTTTATGTGGTTGCATAGAGAAAAAGGTAAAATGGTAACTGCTGGAACTTGGATTGGCAATAGCGACATTTATTCTTGTACTGGTGATTGTACTGAGCTAACTGATACAGCTAACCTTTGGGGTTATTTCACTTTAAATACTGGCATATTTTTATGGAAAAAATTTGTTAAAGATGGGGTAGCTGTATTAAAAGATGAAACAACAATTACTTTTGAAGTTGTACCTGCTGGCGCATATACTGGCGTTGAATATGATATAGAAATTGTTCGTGCTAATAACTGGGAATCCTTTGCAATAAGCCAAAACAATACTGGTACAAGTTCTATTACATTAGAAATTGGTACTGCCAATGGTTTAGATAATAATGTTCTTTATGCTTTTGATATTTTAAATGGTATTGAGTGGGTTGGAAGATTAAGCTCTGAATCTTCTATACAATTTCAAGCTAAATTTACTATAAATAGAAAAGTTATTAGAATATTACCAAATGGAACAATAGTTAATGATAATAATACAGCAATTTTTACAAGTAACTCTACAACTTTACAACCGCAAGATAAGTTTGTTGTTATAACAGAGCAAATGCCAAAAATAAAAGTAAAAGATTTTTTAAATGGTTTATTTAAGCAATTTAATTTAACTGCTTATGTAGATTTTAATAATGAAATAGTAGTTAAAACTTTAGATAATTATTATGCTGCTGGTGACACTTTTAATATTACAGAATTTGTTAAAACAGATAATCATACAGTAAGCGAATCATTACCATTTAGTGAAGTAGATTTTGAATATTCAGAACCTAAAAGCATTTTAGCAGAAACATTTTTTAATGCTAATAATCAAAAATATGGAGAATTAAATTATGTTGCAGATGTAAGTAAAAAAAATCTTTATCAAATTAAAATACCTTTTGAACATATGCTGTTTGAAAGATTACAAGACAAAACAAGCAATGCTTTTACTCAAGTTCAAGTAGGTAGTTTTATAGATAGTAATCTTGAACCAAGCATAGGGCAACCGCTTTTATTTTATGGTATATATCAAGAAAATGTATCAGCAGATTCTTTTATTAATTTTTTAGATAGCACAAGACCAGAAACTTATGGTGCTTTATGCCCAACAGGAACAAATTACACTTTAGATGACTATTGGATTCCAAGCGCGTGTAATGAATTAGGTACATCTTCAACAGCTCCTACATACAACTTAAACTTTGGTAGTGAGATAAATACTTATACACTTACTGATTATGGTGGTAATAACAATAGTTTATTTCAAACTTATTATACTAATTACATCACAAGAGTATTTAACAAAAAAACAAGAATATTCAAGTTTTCTGCAATACTACCACTTAAAGTATTATTGAATCTAACATTAGATGATTTAATTGTAGTTGGCACAAGAGCTTACACAATAAATAAAATGTCTACTAAATTACAATCAGGAGAAACCAATTTTGAACTATTAAACGAACCAACGTGAAAACAATATTAGAAGCATTAGAATTTTGTAAAGAAAATAATTTATATAGTGAACATATAAATATAGCATTAGGTATTAACAAAGTGCCACTAACATTTAAAGAAGGGTTTAACCAATTAAGAATGAAGAAATGAAAGAAGTTACATACAAATTAAATGTAGAAACTAATTCAGCAGTAAAAGAAGTTGATGATTTAAATAAAAGTTTAGAAACAACTAATGATGAAGTAAGTGGTTTAAAAACATCTGGCAAAGCATTAGATAGCTTAAAAAAAGGCGCTAAAGGTGTTGCTGGCGGTTTTAGAATGATGGGAACTGCTTTAAAAGCTGCTGGTGTAGGTTTAGCACTTGCTGCATTTACTACATTAAAAGAACTATTTGAAGAAAACCAAAAAGTAGTAGATGCTTTTAACATTGCTTTTGAATCTCTTGCAATAGCATTTAATGATTTCTTTAATTATATATCTAAAAATGTAGAAACTGTTTCAGGGTTTTTTAAAAAAATATTTGATGATCCATTAGCATCAGTTAAAAAATTAGGTGATGCAATAAAACAAAACATTATTGAAAGAGTTAAGTCAGCTCTTGAAGTATTTGGTTATTTAGGTAAAGCAATGCAAAAACTTTTTGCTGGCGATTTTAAAGGAGCAGTACAAGAAGTTAAAAATGCTGGAACTGAATTTGTAGATGTATTAACTGGAGTTGATAATTCAGTAGAAAAAGCAACAGAAGTAATTAGTGAGGGTGTAACTGCATTAACAGAATATACTAAATCAACAGTAGAAGCAGCAACTGCAAATGTAGAACTTAAAAAACAAGCTGAATTAGCAGCAGTAGCCAATCAAGGTTTAATAGAAAAATATGATTTACAAGCAGAACAATTAAGGCAAATAAGAGATGATGAAAGATTAAGTATAGAAGAAAGAAAAAAAGCTAATGATGAATTAGCAATTGTATTAGACCAGCAAGAAAAAGCAATGCTTTCTAATGCTAAAATTTCACTTAGAGCAGCGCAAGCAGAACTTAAAAAAGATAAAAACAATATAGAATCTAAAAAAGCTGTAATGGAAGCTGAAAATGAATTAGCTGCTGTTAGGGCGCAAGTAGCTGGTTTTAGAAGCGAACAACAAGCAAACGATTTAGCGCTAAGCAGAGAAGAATTAGAAATGGCTAATTCTAAGTTAGAATCTGAAAACAATTTATCTATTGAAAGAAAAAGATTTAATGCAGAGCAAATAGAAGATGATTTAGCAAGATTACAAAAACAAAAAGAAATAGATGCTGAAGAAAAAGAAATACAAACAACACGACTTCAAGGAATTATAGATGCTGCTAATGCTGGAACACAAGCAAAAATAGATGCAGAAATAGCTTTAAATGAATTTTTAGAGCAATCAAGACAACAGCAATTAACAAGAGAAAAAGAAATAGGGCAAGCTAAATTAGCAGCAACTAAAAAAAATAATGATGAAACATTAGCAAGTGATGAAGCTGTTACAGCGGCAAGAATAAGTTTAGAACAAGCGTTAGTAAATGCGACATCTTCTTCTTTACAAAGTATTGCTCAATTAGCTGGCGAAGGAACTAAAATAGCTAAGGTAGCAGCAATAGCTGATATTATAATTGGCACTGGTGTAGGTTTTATAAATGGTTTAGATATTGCACAAAAATCAGCAAAAGGAACAGGCCCAGCCGCAGCAGTAGCATTTCCAATATTTTATGCAACTCAAATAGCGGCTGTGTTAAGTGCGGCAGCACAAGCAAAAAATGTTTTATCAAAAGCTAAAGGGCCACAACCGCCATCTATAACAGCTCCTACAGGCGGAAGCGGTGGCGGCGGAGTATCTGCAACTCAAGCGCCAAGTTTTAATGTAGTAGGACAATCAGGATTTAATCAAATTGCTGGAGCATTAGGGCAACAACCGCCAACACAGGCGTATGTTGTAGCTGGCGATGTAACCACGGCGCAGCAGTTACAAAACAATACAATACAACAAGCAACTTTTTAAAATAAAATACAATGGATATAATAGAATTAATATTAGATGAAGAAAATGAAGAGATGGTTGGGATAGATGCGGTTAGCATCGTAGAGAATCCAGCTATTGAATCAGATTTCATAGCATTAGCAAGTGATGAGATACAACTTGCTAAAATAGATGAAGAAAAAAAACTTCTTCTTGGTGCAGCACTTATACCAAATAAGCCAATATTTAGAAAGCGTAATGATACTATGTTTTATGTGTACTTTTCTAAAGATACAGTAAGAAGAGCAAGCGAGTTGTTCTTTCAAAACAGTAACCAAAACAATGCAACCTTAGAACATCAAATGAGTGTTAATGGTTTAACTGTTGTTGAATCTTGGATAGTAGAAGATACTAAAATGGATAAATCTGCAAAGTATGGTTTAGAAATGCCTGAGGGTACTTGGATGATTTCAATGAAAGTAGAAAATGATGAGATTTGGACTGATTATGTTAAAACTGGCAAAGTAAAAGGATTTAGTATTGAGGGGTATTTTGCTGATAAAGCACAAATTAAAAAACCTGATACAAAAGCAGAGATGCAAGCTATTGAAGAAGAGGAAGCTGAATATATGCTTAGTAATATTAAGGCATTAATTAAAAAAGATAAAAGAACAAAATCTGGCAAGAAGATAGAATTAGAAACTTATAATGATTACCCACAAGCAGTTAGTAATAATGCTAAAAGAGGTATTGAACTAAATGAAAAAGTAAATAATAAATGCGCAACACAAGTTGGTAAAATTAGAGCGCAACAATTAGCACAAAAAGAAAACATTAGTTTACAAACTTTAAAAAGAATGTATTCATATTTAAGTAGAGCGCAAGAGTATTATGATGAGGGAGATACAAAAGCTTGTGGTACAATTAGTTATTTATTGTGGGGTGGTAAAGCTGGCTTAAGATGGAGTGAAAGCAAGTTAAAAGAATTAGGAGAAATTAATTTAGCTTCAATGGTAGTTGATGATAGTTTTGCAATAATAGATGATAGATTGGCTTATAGTACGCAAGAGAAAGCTGAAAAAGCAGCAAAAGAATTAGCTTGTAAAGGTTTTCACGTTCACGAATTTATGGGTAAAGAATGGTATATGCCATGTGAAGAACATACACAAATGAAAAAACCCTGTCAAGCTGGTTATGAACAGTATGGAATGAAAATAAAAAATGGTAAAAAAGTACCTAATTGTGTACCAATAAAAAACTAATATGAAAAGTAAAAAATTTAAAACACCAAGTAATACATCACCTAAAAATACAAAGCGTGGTTGCTTATGTCCTGATGGTAAAAGATACAGTAATAAATGCTGTGATGGTAGCTTACAGGCACAAGGAATAGGTAAAGTATAAAATAAAGTTGTAAAAAAATATAACAGTTAACGTTTTCAAACGTTTATAGATATATACTCAAATTATGAAAGCAAACGAAATACTAAACAAAATAAAAAATATTGTTGGTGAAAAAGTTGAACTTTCTGAAGAAAAAATAGAAATGGCTGAAATGACATTAGAAAACGGAACTGTATTAGTTGCAGAATCTTTTGAAGCTGGTAAATCTATATTTATAAAAACTGATGATGAGCAAATTGCTTTACCTGTTGGTGAATATGAATTAGAAGAAGGCAAAATTTTAGTTGTAACTGAAGAAGGTTTAATCGACAGTATAAAAGAAGCTGCTGAGGAAGCGGTTGAAGAAGAAGAATTATCTGAAGAATCTAATGAAAAAGTAGAAACTGAATTAGAGGAAGAAGAAAAAGAAAAATTGGAATATGTTACCAAAGAAGAATTTACATCTGCTGTTGAAGAAATCAAAGCAATGATTGAAAAAATGGGTAACAAAGATAAAGAAGAAATGAAGGAAGAAGTAATAGAAGAAAAAGAAGAACTTTCTGCTGTTGCTCCCGAACCTGTAAAACATAATCCTGAAGCTGAGGTTGATAATAAAGTGAATTTTCATATTGCAAGCAATAGAACGCAAACAACTAAAGACAGGGTTTTTGATAAAATTTTTAACAATAATTAATATAAAATAAAATGGCGACAACAACAAGTATAACAAGTACTTACGCTGGAGAATTTGCTGGGAAATATATCTCTGCTGCTCTTTTAAGTGCTAACACAATTGATAAAGGCGGTATAGAAGTAATGCCAAATATCAAGTATAAATCTACTATGAAAAAAGTAGCTACTGATGCAAACGTAATTAAAAATGCTTCATGTGATTTTGATGCAACTGCTACAGTAACATTAACTGAAAGATTATTACAACCAGAAGAATTTCAAGTAAACTTACAGTTTTGCAAGCAAGATTTTGTTTCTGATTGGGAAGCTGCTCAAATGGGATATTCTGCATTTGATAAAATGCCACCTAAATTTTCAGATTTCATTATTGGCCACGTAGCTGGTTTAGTAGCTGAAAAAACTGAGCAAAACATTTGGGAAGGAACTAATGCAACGGCTGGAGAATTTGATGGTTTAGTAACTTTAGCTTTAGCTGATAGTGATGTTATTGATGTAGCTTCTCACGCTGCTGTAACTGCTGCTAACGTAATTGATAAATTAGGTTCTATTGTTGATGCAGTACCTTCTGCTTTATACAATAAAGAAGATTTACATATTTATGTATCTCAAAACATCGCAAGAGCTTATGTAAGAGCTTTAGGTGGATTTGCTACTTCTATTGGTTCAAATGGTGTTAACGCACAGGGAACACAATGGTATAACGCTGGTGGACAACTATCTTTTGATGGTGTTAAAATCTTCGTTGCAAATGGTTTAGCTGATGATACTGCAATGGCTGCTCAAAAATCTAACTTATACTTTGGTACTGGTTTATTAAACGATATGAACGAAGTTAAGGTATTAGATATGGCTGATTTAGATGGCTCACAAAATGTTAGAGTTATCATGAGATATACAAGCGCAGTTAACTACGGAATAGGTTCTGATATAGTTTTATACCACGCCTAAGAATTAATTAATAACAAGGGGGTGTGATTCCCCCTTTATTTAAATTTTAATAATATGGCTTGCGATTTAACAGCTGGTAGAAAAGTACCTTGTAAAGATGTAATTGGTGGTATTGTTAGAGCTTGGTTCATTGATTTTGGTGAATTAGGAACTGTAACAAAAACCAATGATGAAATTACAGACATGACAGGTACAATAACTGCCTTACAATACGATTTAAAAGGTACTAATAGTTTAGAAACTGCTATTACCTCAAGTAGAGAGAATGGTACAACATTCTTTGAAGAAACATTAACTTTAACACTACCTAAACTATCTAAAGAAGATAATAAGGAACTTAAGCTGATGGCTTACGGTAGACCTCACGTTTGTGTAGAAGATAGAAACGGGAATTTCTTTTTATGTGGCTTAGAACATGGAATGGAAGTAACTGGAGGTTCAATCGCCACAGGAACAGCTTTCGGGGATTTAAGCGGTTACTCACTAACTTTAACTGGGCAAGAATTAGAACCAGCTAACTTTATTGCTGGTGGTACTTCTGCTGACCCTCTTGCTGGAATGAGTTCTGCAACTGTAACAGTTACTGTAGGTACAAATAGTTAAAAAAGACGCGATTAATATAATTGTGTGATTCATAATATATAGTTTGATTGAGGGGTGGAAGTGATTAGCCACCCCTTTTTTATTAAAAAAATATGCAAATATTAACTACAAGTGGCACACGAATTATTAACTTTATACCAAGAGAAACAATTACTGGTACTAAAACTTATAAATTAGTGATAAAATCAGAAGCTCAAAATAAAGTTATAGCAACAGATAATGATGCAACATTTTCTGAACTGGATTACTATTACCAATATTCAACTACTCAAGCATTAGTTGAAAACAATTACTATACTATTACAATCACCAATACAACAGACAACGCAATAATTTTTAAAGATAAAATGTACTGTTCTGACCAAACACTTTCAGATTATGAAATTTCAAATGGTGTTTATATAGAACAAAGTACAGGAGATAACAACTTTGTATATTATGGATAATCTACACTTAATACAACTTAATCAATATGAAAGGCCTACTATTACAGAAGAACGTAATAGGAATTATGTATCAATAGGAGATAACAATGACTATTACCAAAACTTGATAGATGCTTATATGGATAGCACTACTAACCAAGCGGTAATAAATGGTGTTGTTAATCAAATATATGGCAAAGGTTTAGATGCTACTGATTCTAATAAAAAACCAGAGCAGTATGCACAAATGAAAAGTTTAATTAAAAACGATTGCTTAAGAAAAGTTTGCCAAGATTTAAAACTATTAGGAGAAGCAAGTTTTCAACTAACATACACAGGTAATAAAATATCAGCTATTACACACTTTCCTCGTGAAACTTTAAGAGCTGAAAAGATGAATGATAAAGGTGAGATAAAGAATTATTATTATGCACCTGATTGGAGTAAAGTACAAAGAAATAGTAAATTAAAAAAGTTTCCTGTATTTGGTAGTGGTGCACAAAATGAAATATATATTGTAAAAAGATATGTAACTGGATTTTATTACTATTCACCAGCAGATTACAATACTGCTTATGCAACACTTGAAAATGAAATTGCGTGTTACTTAATTAATGATACTCAAAATGGCTTCAGTGGTACAAAAGTGGTAAACTTTAACAATGGTGTGCCAGATAGAGAAAAGCAATTAGCTATTAAGAATGATGTAATGCAAAAACTTACTGGTAGCTATGGTGAGAAAGTAATTGTTGCATTTAACAATAATGCAGAAAGTAAAACAACTGTTGAGGATATACCGTTAACAGATGCACCAGAACACTATTCTTTTTTAAGTGAAGAGTGTAAAAAAATGATAATGTTAACACATAGAGTAACATCACCATTATTATTAGGTTTATCTTCTGCTAATGGTTTTTCTTCTAATGCTGATGAAATAGAAAACTCAAGTAGATTGTTTAATAATATTGTAATACAACCATACCAAAATTTATTAATAGATGCTATTGATGAAATGTTAGCAGTTAATGATATTAGTTTGAATCTATACTTTAAAACTATTGAACCTTTAGAGTTTATGGATTTAGATGAATTAAATGATGAAGAAAGAGAAGAGCAAACTGGCATTAAAGAAGATGATGATGATTTTAGCACAGAGCTTGAAATAATGGCTTCTAAGAGCATTTCAGATGCAGATAGTGATTTACTACTAAATGAAGCATTAGATACGTTAGGTGGCGAAATAATGAATAGTGAAGAATTTGAGATTGTAGATATTAGAGATGTTAGTGATGATAATATGAGTGTTGAAGATTGGGCTGATAATATGATAGAATTAGCAGCAGCAGTTAAAAGTGATACACCTATTAAGAACGACCCTAATGGTTTTTCTACATTAGATAAAAGTTATTATAAAGTAAGATACAAATACAATACAGCAAGTGCAAAAGGCAAAGGTGGTAAGAGTAGAAAGTTTTGCAAAGAAATGATGGCAAGAAGCAAAAGAGGTGTTGTATATAGATTAGAAGATATTGATAAAGCAAGTAGGCAAATGAATTTTAAAGCTGCTGAGTTACCAATGCACAAAGGCCAAAAGTATGATTTATTTAAGTTTAAAGGTGGTGTATATTGTAGGCATAAATGGCAACAAGTATTGTATAGAATGAAAGTAGATGCTGCTTTAGAAGGTAAAAAAGGTAGTAAAGATTTAAAAGATTATGATGTGGTAAAGAAAATACCAAAGAGTTATGAAGCAAAACCAAGAGGACATAAACAAGCAAAGAAAGCTCCTGTAAATATGCCAAATAACGGACATCATCCAAATTATAAAAAGTAAAAAAATAAATAAAAATGAGAACACAAAGAAGAGTATTTGAAAAACTAAGTCAAATTGAAAACAAAGTAGAATTAGCAAGTAAGAAGATTGAATTATCTGTAGCAGATGATGTTACAAAGGGATTAAAAAACATTAAAAAAAGTTATGATGACTTAAATGGTTTAATGGCACAAGTAGAAAAAGAAAAAGATAAATATGAAAAAGCACAAGTGAAAGCTTATAAAAGCGCTTTAGACGCGCAAGATAATCTTGAAGCAAAAGTCGAAAAATTATCTAACAAAGGTGCTGGGTTAAAAGATGTTTTAGCAAAAGTCGAAAAAATTGCAAAAGAATTAGGAGTTTCACCAAATGATGTAAAAGGATACAAAGAGTTAAAATCTGAACTACAAAATTACCCTGATTTAGCTAAAAAAGTAGCATACGAAGCCAGCCAAATACCTAATGTAACAATATAAATGGCTGAAGTTTAAAAAGATAAAATGAGAGCACTATTTGTAACAAGACACGATATTTCAGTATTTACTGCTGCTAATGGTAATATAGATAATGATAAAATCTTACCTTATATAAACCAAGCGCAAGACATACATATACAAAATTACTTAGGTACTGATTTATATGTTAAAATACAAAATGAAATAACTGCTGGTACTTTAGTAAATCCTTACTTAGCTTTATTAAACGATTATATAAAACCAATGTTACTACATTGGAGTATGGTAGAATACTTACCTTATGCTGGAGTTAATATTTCAAATGGTGGTATATACACTAAAAACCCTGAAAATAGCACAGCATTAAGCAAAGAACACGTAGATAGTTTAGTTGAAAAAAGTAGAAGCACAGCAGAGTTCTACACGAGAAGATTTATAGATTATATGCAAAACAATGCAGCTGGGTTAATACCTGAGTATTATAGTAATTCTCAAGAGGATATGTACCCAGATGATGTTGCAGATTTTGGAGGATGGGTACTTTAAAAATATATTATGCCAGATAACACAATAAATTGGGGACAAGGTGCAGTAGAAAACACTAATGATTGGGGAAAAGGTAAAACTAATTCTTCTAATAATTGGGGTAAAGTTTACGAAACATCACCTGCTGGAGATACTAATATTGAGGGTGGTTTAGCACTTTCTATTACTTACTCAGCAAGTGCTTATTGTGATGGCATTGGAGATACACCACAACCAACAGTAGCTGGTAATACTGGTTCTGGTACATTTAGCTCTACATCTGGAATAATATTTGCAGATAGTGGCTCAAATACAGGTAGTTCAACAGGTGTTATTGATGTTGATGCTTCTACTGATGGTGCAACTTATGTTATTACATATACAGATACTGATTCAGATACTGCTACTGCAAATGTTACTTTAAATGCTTTAGATAATGCTGCCTTTGCTTATTCAGCAAGTAGTTATGAGCCAACAGATGCAGACCCAACTCCAACTATTACAGGATTAACAGGCGGCACATTTAGCGCTGGTAGTGGTTTAGTGTTTGTTGATAGTGGAACAAATACAGGAAGTTCAACTGGTCAAATAGATTTAAGTGCTACAACAATTGCGAGTTATACAATTACTTATAATACTACTTCAAGCGGTTCAAGTGTTTGTCCAAATACATCTACTCAAACAGTAGAAATTGCTTTGGCTGGTATTGCTAACAACTATTCATTTTTATTTGATGGAGCTGATAATAAAATAAATGTTGCCAATAGTTCAAGTTTAAATTTTAGTGGAGATACAAGTATTTCAATGTGGTTAAAGTACACTGACACTGCTGAATATGTTTTATTTCCTATTTTTAAAGGTACAGGAAGCACAAGACAATATTCTATCGCTTTAAGACCACACGCATCAAATCAAAGATTAATACAACTTAACACGAGTGCTGGTGCTGGGGATTCTACTACTTCAACGCTTGCAATTCCTTTTAACACTTGGACGCATTTGGCAATTACAATTGATAGCGGGGTTTCTAATGGCACTAAGTTTTATGTAAATGGTGTTTCTGAAACTGCATCAAACACACATACAGTTTATGGACATAGCACTTATGATTTAATAATTGGCGGAAGAGATGATACAAGTTATGAATTTATAGGAAACATTGACGAAGTAGCAATCTGGAATACAGTTCTAACATCTGCACAAGTATCAGAGATATACAGTGCAACATCAACTAATTTAACTAAAGATTTAACCGCAGTATCAGGTTCAAACCTAAAGTACTGGAATAGAATGGGAGATTAATATGAGCAACTACTACAATAGACAATGGCGTTTGCCTAATGAAGAAAATAAAAGTAAGGTTTCAAATTATTCTATGGACTTTGACGGAAGTAGTTATATTGATGCTGGAACAGATAGTGTTAGTGGAGCTTTAAGTTTACAGGGAAATTTTACTATTTCTTTTTGGTTTTATACTGGTTCTTTTTCTAATGGTATTCATGTTGTATCAAGAGAAAATACCAGTTCTTATGGTTGGAGAGTTCAATTTGATGCTGCAAACATTGCGCTTAGAGCAAACAGTACTACACAGGCAACTAAATATGAAACCCCTGTACCATCTACTAACCAATGGCATCATTTAGCTTTTACTTATGATGGAGGAACTAATCCGCTATGTTATATAGATGGACAATCAGTAACTTTAACTCAAGGTTTTAGCACTTGGTTTGCTCCGCCAAATAATTCTTATAATTTTAGAATAGGCAAAGCAGATGGTTTTACTGGTTTTAGTGGTAAAATAGACGCTGTATCTATTTTCAATTACGCTCTTTCTGCAAGCCAAGTAACAACTCTTTATGGTTCAAGCTCTACTGGTATAGGTAATCCAATGAGTTTATCTCCAAAGCCAGTGGCACATTACCAAATCGGTGATAAATCAGCGTTTAATGGAGCAAATTATTTAGCGCCAAATATTGCAGCGGAAGAAGCTGATGGAGATATAGCTACAAGTTACTCTCCTTATGCTTTAAATTTTGATGGAACGGATGACTATATAAGCACAACAGCATTGAATAATTTTATAACTAACAATGTTTCTGTTTCTGCTTGGGTTAATTATTCAACGCTTCCAAGTAGTTTTGATGGTGCATTTTTGGGAACACAATCTTTTAGTACTGGCTTAGGGTTTTATGCAGTTAGTGGCGTAATAAGATTTGCTATTGAAGGATATAATACAAATTATGTTGCTAATACAGTTACTTTATCAACAAATCAGTGGTATCATTTTTGTGGAACTTGGAATGGTAGCACAATAGAGCTTTTTGTTAATGGCGTTTCTCAAGGTACTGATTCTTACAGCGGCAGTATTACAACGTCAAATCAGTTATTTTTAGGTAGAGTTTTAAATAATAGTTATAATATTAATGGAAAACTTTCAAATATTTCAATCTGGAATGCTGGTTTAACATCTTCTCAAGTAACAGAAATTTATAATGAGGGTGTACCATCTAACCTTAATAATCATAGTGCCTATTCAAACTTAGTAAGCTGGTGGCAGTTAGGAAGTAATAGTTCTTTCAATACTAACTGGACTGTATTAGATGAAAAAGGTAGTAACAATGGAACATCTGTAAATATGACTGAGGATGATATAGTAGATGGTGTTGGAAGCTATGGGAATGGTTTAAGTTCTGGAATGGGTGGAGATGAAGTTATAGGAGATGCGCCTTACAGCACAGCAAACTCTCTGTCGGTCAACATGGATGTACTTGATAGAACAACAGACACACCAAGTTAATAATATTAAATAAATAAAAATGAATAATAGAACATATATAATTTGTAATTTATCAGACAGCAACCTTGTGCTTTTTTCGCAAGTAAATCAGAGTTCTGCTCAATCTGTTAGAAGAAATTTAGCTAATACACAAATGGTTTTAAGTTATCAAGTTGAACCAAGTTTTATAACTGATGGAACTTTAACACCTTTAGGAACTTATAATCATAGTGAAATATTAGAGATTTTAGCGGGTAGTGATTGGACACCTGAAGACCCAGAATAATGAATTATTTAAAAAGTGTAAGAATGGATGACCACAGTATTTTAATGGCCGTAAGTGCTATTATAGGAGCATTAGGAATAAAGGAGATTTGGGGTTTAGTATCTAAAAAAATGGATATTGGAGCAACTAAATCTGAAAGAAAGTTTAGTGTATATTCACAAAATATAGAAGCACTTACAAATAAGATTACAGAACTTGAAGCAAAGATAGAAGTATTAATTTCTGAGAATACACAACTATTAGTTAAGGTCGCAAGAATGGAAGAGAAGCTGATACTTAATGCTAAACGAAGAGTAAAATCTAAAATTAAAAAAGATGAGAGAAATTAAAGAAATACACATACATTGTAGCGCAACAAAAAGCAATAGTATATCAGCAAGCACTATAAAAAGATGGCATACATCAGCGCCAAGAAACTGGAGTGATATTGGTTATCACTATGTAATTAATTCAGGTATTGAATTTGGTAGACCAGTTTACAGAACACCAGCTTCGGCTCGTGGACATAATTCTAATGCAATAGCTATTTGTTATGTAGGCGGTTTAAATGCTGAAACTGGCAAACCAGAAGACACAAGAACACCAAGACAAAAAGAATTATTAATTAAGTTAATTAAACAACTTAAAGCAAAATATCCAAAAGCTACTATACATGGGCATAGAGATTTATCACCAGATAAAAATAAAGATGGTAAGATTGATGAGTGGGAATTTATGAAGCAATGCCCTTGCTTTGATGCAGAAGTTGAATACTTAGAGTTTCAACCAAAAGGTTTTAAACCAAGAAGTGCAGCAGCACAAAAAGTTAAATCTAAATCAAAAAAAGCAGATGGAAAAAAACAATCAAACTAACTTAGAAGAATTAATTAAAAAACTGGAAAATATACCAGTACCAGAAAGAACGTGTAATATAGATGATGAAACTTGCGAAAGTTGTAGTGGATGAAAAAAATAAAAGATACTAAAATAGGAAAGTTTTTAGCTGAAAAAGCACCACAAATACTTGCTGTTGTAGGAGATGTATTACCTGAGCAAGGTACACTTGGTATTGTTAAGAATCTTATTAGTAAAGACCCTGATTTAACACCAGAAGAAAAGCAAGAAATTCATAATAGATTAGTAGAGTTTTACAAGTTAGAAGTAGAAGATAGAGATTCAGCAAGACAAAGAGAGGTTGAAATGGTTAAAGCTGGTAGTGATGACTGGATGATGAATTTTACAGGTGTTGTTGGTTTAGGTGGTTTTGTTTTGTTATTAGTTGCAATAGTATTTTTACAAGTACCAGAACACAATAAAGAGTTAATGATTCACACTACAGGAATAGTAGAAGGAATCGTTTTATCAATCGTTGGTTACTACTTTGGAAGCATAGCTAAAAAAGGCAGATAAATTTTTTTTATTATATTTAACAAAATTGTTAAATGAAATCACACAAAAAAAGGTGGAAAGATAAAGGCAATCCACGCTATCGTTTAAATTCAGACGAAGCACAAATTATTAATGATTACAGAAGATTAAAACTTGAAGCAGAAGCAGAGGGTTTAAATCCTAATGATATACATAGTGGTTGGATAAAGAACAAAAAAGCCAGTTTATATTTTAAGAATCCTAATTTTAAGCAAAACGATTTAAAAGAGTTTAAGCAACAATTATTAAAAGAACTTAAAGAATACTCACCAAACTTTCAAAAGCTCGTTAAACCAAAGGTAAATGATGGCCATTGCTTATTAATATCACCAGCTGATATTCATATCGGTAAATTATGCAAATCTTTTGTTAGTGGCGAAGAATACAATAAACAAATAGCAGTACAAAGAACTTTAGAAGCTATTGATGGTATATTACAAAAAAGTAATGGTTTTAATATAGATAAATTAATACTATGTATTGGTAACGATGTAATGCACATTGATACACCAAGTGGTAATAAAACTACAAAAGGGACTGTTCAAGATACAGATGGAATGTTTTTTGAGCATTTTCACATTGCTAAAAGATTATATATTAATATTATAGAAACATTAGTTTCTTTTTATCCAGATTTACACGTTGTTTATAATAGTAGTAACCACGATTATTTAACTGGATTTTGCTTGGCTGATACCATTGCAACTTACTTTAGAAATAGTAAAAACATAACTTTTGATATTAGTTTACAACATAGAAAGTATTATACTTACTATGATAATTTAATTGGTTCTACACACGGAGATGGAGCTAAATGGGATTTATTACCTTTATTAATGGCTGATGAATGTTATGAATGGAGTAGAACTAAATACAGATATATGTTTACGCATCATATTCATCACAAAATAAGTAATAAAGATTTAGTAGGTTGCACGCTTGAAAGTTTTAGAAGTCCATCTCCAGCGGATTCTTGGCATCATAAAATGGGTTATACTTCTTCTAATAACCAAGCAATAGAGGGCTTTATCTTCTCTAAACGTAACGGGCAAGTTGCTCGAATTACACATTTATTTTAGAATTAACATTTAATTGTTAATAAAGTTTTTAGTGTGTTTTGTAATTTGTATTATAATTATATATATATTTACATAAACTTTTAAAAATTATATTATGTCAAGAACAATAAATTATACAACAAGAACTTTTTATGTACCAGCAAATAAAATGGACACATTAGTTCAATTTCAAAATAAATGCAAAGAGAATGGGCATCGTTCATATTCTGAAGTATTAGTTAAATTAATGGAACAATACAACGAACAATGATACATTATCCACATCCTCACAACGAACACTACTATAATGAAAATATTAATCATTGGTGGGCTTATGAAACTAACAGATACTTACAAGATAGATTGAGAAACTTAGTTATAAGAGTGAATTGGAACAAGCGTATTATCTGTAGAATACATTTATCAAATAATGATTTAGAAATGCATAGGCATAGATTTGATACATTTATTAAACAATTAGAAAACATTGAAAAGCAATTAAAAACTATTGCAGTTCAATACAATAAACAAAGAATGAAACAATTAAAAACTATATTTACAAAAATTAGAAACTATGAAAATTAAAGAATTAGCACAAAAATATGATTTATCAAAAGATGACTTTTGGGAATTAAAAAGAGGTACAAAAAGTATGTGGATAATAACACATGATGCTTGTGAAAAGATAGCAGCAAAAGAAAACATACAATTTGGCGCACCAACAATATACAGAGATAGCAATCAAGATGTAGCAATAGTAGGAGATGCAAAAAGAGGAAACAAAGTTATTTGGAGTACAGGCGAAGCATCACCAAAAAATTGTAAAGCTCCATATATGTTTGCAATGGCTGAAAAGCGTTTAAAAGATAGATTGATACTAAAATTAATTAATGCTTATGAGTATGGTATTTATTCAGATTCTGAAGCAGATAACTTTAAGAAACAATGATAGAAACAAATGCAATAGAAGTAATGCAATTAGTTTTACTATGTATTACTTTAGGTTTAGTAATTGGTACTATAATCAAAAAGAAATAATTAAAACTATATATTATGAAAAAGAATCACTTGAGTTACTCGGCTTTATGCCAGTTTAAGAAATCTCCTAATCATTTATTAGCATACTGGAACAAAGAACTAAAAACTACTGATGCAATGCAGTTTGGTAGTTTAATTCATAAGATGTTATTAGAACCAGATACATTTAATAATGAGTTTGCAATATTTGAAGGTGCAAGAAGAGCTGGCAAACAATGGATTGAGTTCAAAGAACAAAACGAAGGTAAAACACTAATTAAACAACAAGAATTAGATGATGCAAACAAGATAATTAACAATGCTATGTTACATCCTGCGCTTACTGAAATGATGCAAAATAAAATAGAATCTGAAGTTAAATTAGAATGGCAACATAAAGATGTTAATTTTAAGGGCTTTGCAGACCTTTTAACAACGTTTAACGGCAAGAAGTGCATAGTAGATATAAAAACTACTAATGATGCTGGAAAACGCTTTGAACGTGATTTATATTATAATGATTACAAAATGCAGTTGGCAATGTATCAAGACCAATATGACAAAGATACAGATGCTTATATTATAGCAATAGAAACTACAACACCATTTAATGTACAGATATATAAATTAGATGATAGTTTATTATTTAAAGGTTGGATGGATTACGATTATTATACAGATAAATTTAAAGAATGGAACGGAGAACCTCAGGGTTACTCAAGTGATGTTGTAGAAGTAAAAACAGAAGTGGAGGAAGTAGTATGAAAAAGTTTGCAATAATAGGTGGTTTATCTTTGATGACTGCTGGAACAACTAATATGCTATGGCATAAGCAAAAGTTAAATTTAAATCCTAATACATTTGCAATAGCTACAGGAGGTTTTTTTGTAGCTGTAGGTATAACATATAGATTTTAATGATAAAAAAAGAATGGCATTGGATGTCAAATTATAAACAAAAACAAATAACAATGAATAAAGAAGAAATAATATCAGGTTTTGTATTCACGCATAAAGATTCTGTTGAAAATTTAATATGTATGATGCACAATTTT
>Ga0208899_1000637_pt1 | contig 26205 bp, 32 predicted proteins | sample VirMetDEL_Nov_24_FD_184518 | JGI IMG/M metagenome (GOLD analysis project Ga0208899, IMG submission 184518) | Aqueous microbial communities from the Delaware River and Bay under freshwater to marine salinity gradient to study organic matter... | ecosystem: Environmental > Aquatic > Marine >... | reverse complement strand
GCAGAACGCGTCGCAAAGCTGGCTGAGACAATCACGCCAAGAGTGTACTGGTAATATTCCGGCATAGCCTCAAGAGCCGCAAAGCCCTCAGATACTATGTGCCTGCCCCAATCGCCGCAGAACGCTAGGATCAGTGGGATGCTAAACAAAATGGTAAGCCACTCGTCTTTCCAGCTTGCGGCGCTGGCGTCGGCCATTTTTAAGTCCCAGTCGATCTCGCCAGTGGCCTTTTTTTCCATTATGGTGGCCTCTGCCTTGGCCTTGGCTACCTTTGCGCCTGTCTCGGCCTTGGCAGTCTCCACGCGGCCTTCTAGCCACGTTCCTGCGAGGCTGGAGATTGGGCCTAATAGTGCTTGGATCATTTCTTTGCCTCCGAATTTAAGAACACGGCTAGGCTGCCGGTCATAGCTCCGGTTACTACGCTAATTAGGCTCGCCTGCTGGGTCGATAAATCTGGCATCGCTAACGCCCACTCAATGCACCGAACATAAACCACTGTCATCGTGAAAATCATCAGACGCGGTATTATCTTATATTCCAGTAAAACTTTAGCCATCTGCCAGCGCCCTAAATCTTGCGGTCAAACGCTTGGCTCTATTAGGCACCTGATCGAACCAGCGGCTGTCCTCAGCCTCGGCGGCCACAGTCAGCCACGCCTTCGGGTCTTCCATTGCCTCGGCTACTGCCGCCCACTGGCGCTTAAATTTGCTGAATCTGGGGTAGCCTAGGTTGAAGCACATATTGCACAACGCCAAAGCGCCGTCAGGATATCGTAGGTCAAGCTCATTGAAGTCGACGCCGACGTTGTCGCACAAGCGGCGGCAGTCCTCAATCGTCACGGCAATGTCGAGGTTGAACGCCTTACGCACGCGGTCTTCTGATACCTCAGTGCCGACCGGCAATCCGTATTCTGGGTCATGCTCTTTAATTAAATGGCCAATTCCAAACGTGGGGAGATGGAGATGATCCAAATATATCTCAAACTTACAGCCCTCATCTTCGGCCAGCTCCTCTCGGAGTGCGTCTTTATTCATCGCCGCGTCTCCAAAACGTGATCGACCGCCTTATCCCAGCTATCAGTTTCCGCAGCTTCAGTGAAGCGCGACGCTGGCAGCCGCATACTATATTGCCGTATGCTCGTAACCGGCATGAACAAGACCCTTCTTGAATTGGGGGAAACAAGGCAGAGAACATCGTAATCATCCTTTGTCGGCAAATGCTTCGCTTTGCAGCCGTGACCAAGCTGGAAATGGTGACGCGGAGATCGACCATCTTTATCGCACAATAAACTCGCAGTCTTTGCCTGCACTCGAAGAAACTCTTGACCATTCCAAGCCACCATATCTACCCGGTCTTGCTGTGCCATTGAGACGCGCCACCCTTGTGCAAGAATAGCGGCCGCCGCGATATACTCGCCAATCAATCCGGTTGTTGTTTCACTCAATTTTTAGACGCCAACCACATAATCCAAAAGAATATCCCGAAGGATACAATGCCTAACACGCCAATCGCAATAGCCTCTAGGATTTTCTGTCGGGCCTCCTGCTGCTTGTAAATAGCCTCTTGGCGCTCTTTGCGGATGCGGCCTTCTAGCTGGATCAGGTCAGCCCAAGCCTGATGGCCATAAGTGATTTGCAGATATTGCTTTAGTTCGGCGCGTTGCGCTTCCATTTTTTTCTTGGCGGCATATACCTGCAATGCTTCGCTTTGAACAGCGTCAGCGCCTTTCAACTTTTTAAATAGCGGCGGGTTTTTAACCTGCTTTTCAGCTTGGTCTATGTCAGACGCGGCCTTCATCCAGCGCGACACGTCACCAATGCAACTTTCTAAATCGCGGCCAGCATTAACCATTTGCTTGATCGTGTTGAAAGCTGCCGTTGCCCCAGAGATTGCTGCGCCTATGGTGATCGGGTCTATGACAGCATACCTTTCTTCAGGGCTTTACACTTCCAACTAATCGGCATCAGACCGTGAGACATTTCACCAATGTCTCTGCCCATAGTCATCGCTCGTTCCTCACAAGCCTCTATTGTTGCATATGGCCCACGAACATCGTGAAACTCAATACATTCAGTTGGGGCTGCTATCGCACAAGCAAGTACGATTGCCTTAAACACGACCCTGTATCTTTTTGATTATGGCCTTGATGCTGTCCGTCTCGTAGATACGAATCAACACCCAAATCCCGGTGAACAAAGCCACAAAATCCGGCACCATCGACATCCACGCAGCAAACGTGCCGGTGCCAGCCGCAACGTCCAGAATGACTTTGTTTTCTTCGTTCATAATTTACTCCGGCTTAGTCGGCCAAGTTACACTGAAGGGAAACCCATCTTGTGCTGGTATGTCACGCAATGCTTGGCGGTATGTGGTCATTGTATCAGACATAGTAACGTCTGACAAAGCCATCCAGTCTGTCTCAGAGATCAAATAGTCTCGCTGGTTACGCACCGCTGCCTCAGCATCAGCTTGCGGTTTGTTAGCGGCGGTGTACGCCACCTCCCACTCGTTGCCGTATAGTGGCTGGCCTACTTCATCTGTGTCTACTTCATTTGTCTCAGGGTCTGTGCAGTCAGCCTCTGTCTTTAGCCGTATGACTTCTCGTGTAGGTGTGCCACGCACTAAGGTTTGCACCAATGGGTCATAGGCTGGTTTGTCTAATTCGGTTACTTCATAGACTGCATACTTTCGCAGAATAGTGTTAGGTATCTGCTTAGGGAAACTGGTCTGCGGATTATCACGGCGAAATTGCCCAACGCTGTATGGAAATTGGTCGGGCTGACCGTTTGTAAGTTTAACAAAAAGCATTATTGCTCCTTATGCGGTTGAGTATTGGAAGATTGTGTCATTAGAACGTGCGGCCGTGTAAAGACTTGAACCCTCAGCATTAAATGTAAATCCGTAAGCATTTGTACCCTGAGAGGCAAAAGAAAAACTTACGTTGTCATAACTGGAAGTGCTTACATTATAAGCAGTCGACAATGAATATTGATATAGAGTGCTAGAACTATACGCACTTACATATAATTTTGTGCCATCCGGATTATACGCTAAATGACTAGGGCCGCTAACTTGCGTTGTTGGGTCATACGAAATGCTGCTGTAGCTAGCTGTGCTAAGGTCATAAGCAGTGGTTAACGCATATTGAAAAATGGTATCTTGGGTAAGCCCAACCATTATCATTTTTGTTCCGCTGTCACCAAATGTTGCAGAAACAGGATTGTCATCTTGTGAGTTAAAACTAAAAGACACACCGTCAGAAGATGCGGTTGAAATATCCCACGCCGTAGACAGACTAAACTGATAAAAAGATTTATTAGTATAACCTAACACATATAATTTTGTTCCATCAGGTTTAAACTCAAAGTGTCTAGGGCTAGATGCCGTAGCTGCAACATTAAAAGACACAGAGTCATAGCTGGCGGTGCTTACATCAAACGCTGTACTTAAAGAGTATTGGTACAGATATCCGGTTGATGCGCCTTGCATATACATCTTGGTGCCATCCGACTTAAATCTAGGGCCAGTTGGGTTTGCGTCTTGAGATGCTACACTAAAACTTTTACTAGCATAGCTCGCATTGGCTAAGTCAGGATTAGTCCACACAGGCCCAACAGACACGCCAGCAGCACCCATTTGCATTAATCTAGCTACGCTCACGACATTGCATCCCCGGCCTTAAAGCCTTGATAAGTTGTGCCGCCATCAGAGGTGTAGAAGGTAAGTATGTCTGTTTCTCCAGCAGCAGGCGCATCAGGAGCAGTGCCTCCGGCAAAGTTTACGGATGATGGGTAGGCTATTGTTGCTAGGGCAGAGGAACCTGTGCTGTATTGAAAAACGCTGTTTGTATACAGGCCGCTAAGATACAATTTAGTGCCATCAGGTTTAAAATTTAAAGCATTGCCATAACTGCTTTGACTGGTAATAGAAAAGCTAACACTGTCGTAAGACGCCGTACTAATATCCCAAGCGGTAGATAGGCTATATTGAAAAATACTGTCATTAGTACCCCCACCTGTAAACATTTTAGTGCCAGAAGAATTAAACGTCATACCATATAATTGACTATCTTGCGTGTCAGTATTAAAACTTTTATTGCTGTATGAAGCTGTAGAAATATCCCACGCTGTAGATAAATCGTACTCATAAACCGTTTCATAAAAGGCACCACCATAAAACATTTTAGTTCCGTCTGGTTTAAAATCTAAAACTCTTGGGATAGTGTCTTGTGTTTGTACAGAAAATGTTACGCCGTCAATGGACGCTGTAGATAAATCCCAAGCAGTAGATAATGAGTATTGTCGAACTACATCAGAACTAGCGTCCAGTACATAAAACTTAGTTCCATCAGGTTTAAATCTTAAATCAGCCAGACCTGTATAACCTGTGTGTACCGCAAAAGACACACTGTCATAGGATGCTGTTGATACATCCCAAGCGGTAGAAAGAGAATATTGATATACACTAAAATTACTTTGAGTTAATGCGTACATTTTAGTGCCATCAGATTTAAACGCTAGTCCAACAAGGGCTGATGACGCATCTTGGCTGTTTGTACTAAAGCTTTTATTATCATAACTAGCATTAGCTATGTCATACCCAGAAGCTACATTCGCCCCAGTAAGTGCCAGAGTAAAACCCTGTGCAGTGCCGCTTGCAGGCGGGTTGCTAAGAACAAAAGTAGTGTTAGCGGTAGGCGTATGATTAAATACATTACCTGATGTTAGGTCAAGCGTAGCGTTGCCAGATACACTGCCTACCGTCTCGGTTGCTGGGGTGCCACCACCAGCAGCGACCCAATCATAGTCAGAACCGTTCCAACTCAGTATTTCCCCACTAGCCGCAGTGCTTTGGTTAAGGTGTGCATCAACCAGAGGGTTTACGTTGCCCGCATCTGTGACATCTGCGCTGCTTTCTATTGTGTCTAGCTTAGCACCATCCGCCGCTACATCTCTGCCGTCTATGGTTGAGGTTGTGGTTAACGCGCCACTCAAAGACAAGCTGTCAGCAGCAGGGCTTTCAAGCGACACCGCGCCAGTAGACACATCCTTGAGATCTGCCATAACGCCCCTGATGGCGTCATTAATGCCAGCCGGAGAACAACCCTCTGAAATGTCAGCGCCGTCAACCGTAGTGTTTGAGGCGGCTGTTGCGGAGTAATCTCTTATTGTGCTTGCCATTTATTTTTACCTATGATGGTTGTGTTATGCTGGTGCTATAGAATGTGCCTGTCATATTTTCATTAACCTTACCAATACTAAAGGATGGCGGGTTTTTTAGGCGAAAACCAAACCAAGTATATCCGGCAGCGTTTGCAGCGGAAGTGTTGTCTGTAACAAAACTAATAATTCCAATGTTATAATTGCCGCCCGTATAGGTAATAGACGTTATTTTACCATCTGTACCCCAAACGATTGAGTAGCTTCTATTGCCGCCAGTGTCGCCTGAAGAGCCAGCATCCCATCTAGCCACAAGATTAGTGGCGGTGGTTGAGGATGTTCCACCGTAAAGCATCACATATTCGGATTGCGCCCCCGTGCCCTCGTTTTGACCAATGGTAATACTTGCGCTTGTAATAAAACCAGTTCCCGCTCTGAACACAGGCTGGTAGGCAAGGCTACTTGCACCAACAGAAAAGCTACCCGGTGTGCCGGTAGGGTCAGCGGCATATTGCGCCGAAGTCAGGCCAAAGGCAGTAAAGCCAAGGTTATAGTCCATATTGATGGATATGTTTCTTGTCTGCGTACCTGCACTACCGCGATAATTGCTGAGGCTAACTGCTCCGCTGGAAGGCACATTAACATTAACTGCGTTGTTTGCCACAAGGCTACCGCCGCTGTAAAACTCAGACATAGAGTTAGGCGGGCTGTCGCTGAACTCAGTGGCGAGATCGCCTATTGATATAGCTCCAGACGCTTGCAAGGCCATTAGATTGTTCCATAAGCTGTTACGTTGTTTGCGGAAGTTATCGCGCCATCAGAAGCTATTTTAGCTACAGCCGTTCCATTGTAAGAAAACACTAAGTTATTGCTAGCAAAAGTTAAAGCAACGTCATTTGCAATCGTAATAGCTGTGTCCAAGACAAGTTCTGTTTGTGAGGTTACAGTAGCAACCTTAACACTACCGGAAATACCTGTTCCTGTTACGCTCATACCTACCACAATTGTCCCGCTGTTGTTATCAACAACAAGGGCTGTTGATGATGTAACCGCACCGTTTACAATAGCGGTAGCACTGTTGCTAACCATAGATATATTCCAGTCACCGAAATCAGCCTGCGTAGCCCAAGATAGCACACCTGACCCATCAGTTACTAAAGCCTGACCAACAGAGCCTGCACCGTCAGGCAGGGTTAGCGTGGTGGTTGTAGTCACCGCTGTAGGCGCTTGGAGCTTGATAGAGGCGCTTGCGTCATCATCTTGCAGGTTTAGTACGTCAATGCCGCTAGTGCCGTCTGAGAAATCCTTTAGGTGGGCCATCATTTCCCGGCCCATATTATTCAAGTCAGATGGAACCATCACACCTTCCGACAGGTTAATGCCGTCGATGTCGGTGTTCTGAGCCGCGAGGCTGTTATATTCGGATATCTTCGTCTTTGGCATTATGTTCTCCGTTAGGCCGTAACCTATTTATAGCACAAATCTAGTTCACGCGTATATATCGTCCGTTATCTGTCTTGGCGTAGGTTACACGCTCTCCCAGCCTATCCGTCACAGTCTCGTAACCTATGATGTTGCCGCCAGCCGCCATATCTTCTATTGAGCTGGCTTGGGCGGAGCTGATGGGGTTTATGGCGCTAGTAATCTGCGGCCCGACTTGCTGGCCTGTTGAATAAAGCAGGCCACGCGGAACCGCGCCACTTGTGGCTCTGCCAACTTCGCCAGCTATCCTAGACGCAAGCGAAGGAATCTTTGGCTGCTGAGGCAACACAGGCCCGCGAGCCAACGCGCGACCGCCAAGCCCTCTTGCTTGCTGAACTCTGCTAATCGCGGCAGCGCGGCTTGCTGGGTCAGTCGAAAACAGCAGATCGCCAAGTTGTTTACTTGTGCGTGGGCCGATACCCATTGCGGCAGATTCCAGCATTGGGCCGACGCTTTGAGCGACGCCACCAACTAAGCCACCTTGCTTTGCCCCCTCAACAGCCCTTCTCGCCATTGTTAGGTCTTCGGCAGCGGCCTTGGCTGATTCCGCCGATGTCTGGACTGTTTGAGAGCCGAACAATGTGCGGTTGCGTGTGGCGGCCATCTGGCTCTCTTTTGCCAAAGCTTCCTCAAGCGGCGCAATGTTTTCGGCTGGGAAAGCCTCTTTTAGTTGTCTCAGTTGGCGTTGGTTACCCGCAATCCGAGACGCAAAGTCAGCACCGTCTTTGGCACCCTCAATGTCGTCTCTTATTGATTGAGCCATCCCGACACGGAAATTGTGCATTTCATCTGCGCCAAAGCCCTTTGTTGCGTCGGCAATTTCGCCCTCACTTTTCATTGTCTTAAATTTACGGCCAAGGGCTAAGGCTTCTTGGCGTGACATAGCGTCCGAGTATAGGCCGCGGGCCTGTCTAAAGTCGTCGTTGGCATTGTCAAGAATGTTTACTAATTCCTCTCTCGTCTTGGCTATAGCGCCGCCCATCATGCCGTCGCCAGAGTTATATGCTGAGGACGTTCTGGCGCGAAGCCTGCGCTGGACGTAATCCAATCCCTTCATGTCGATGTTCTGAAGCGTTGTGCCAGAAAATTTTTCGCCGTTCTCTGCTGCCAAAGCCTTAGCCTCGGCAATAATCCCCTTCATAGATGGGCGAGAGAACACTGGCTTTAACTGATTTCTAAGCGCCTCAGTAACCTCAAAGGCGTTTGATTTATTGTATGCCTGCGTTGCGCCAGCGCTCTTGATCTGGTCTATGCCAGCCTTTGCCTCAAGTGCGTTTTGCTTTGGCACGCCTGCGCTAACCAAGTCCTGCTCAATGCGTTTTGCAGCGCCATCTATGGCGTCGTCACCAAACTGGCGCACATTGAGGCTGTCAGCAAGCTCCGCGCCCTTACCCGGTGATTGAGCCACAAGACGCGCAAGTGACTGCACGCCCCTGCTGCTAATATCTGCAAGAGCCATTGGCTTGGGGTCTCTCTTGAGAGCCTCTAGGGCATCTCCAGTTATGCCTGCGTCTTTAAGCCGTCTGGCAACCATTCGGGCAGCGCGAATACTAGGCTCTGCAATGCCAGCCTCAGTCAGGCGTCCAGCGGTTCTAACTATTGGCGCTGCAATCTTTCCAGCTACCGGCACGGCGGCAGCCACAACAGGAGCTAAAACAGCGCCAGCGACGCCGTATTCGCCAGCCTTTTGTACTCTGCTATCTGCATCCGTGCCTGCACCTGTGCCTGCAATCGCGCCCATACCGGCACCAGCTCCAGATGTTCTCATTAGTTTTGACAGCAGGCTTGCGCCCTTTGCTGCCTGACCTATAGCCGCGCCGGGTACTAAAACGCCACCAGCTATCTCAGACGCAATAGCGGCGGCAGGGTTTTTACGGCGGAACGCCTCCTCAAGTAGGCGCTGCCTTGAAAGCTCTTTCCGGTAATCCTTGCCTGCCGCCTCGTCAGTGAAGCTGCCAATAAAAGATTTTGGCTCGGACAGTGCGGCAACAATTTCATCGCGGAAATTAAACAACATGCCTGTCATAAAGGCGCGGCCACTGCCGTCAATGGCGTCTTGGATGACAGCTTGATCGACAAACTCATTTTGCTCTTTTGGGGAGAGCTTGAAGAAGTTGTCGTCAACCTCGATTTTGCCAAGGTCTTTGATCTCAATCATTGCCATTATCTTATAACGCTCCAAGTATTTCCGCCGGTTGTGGTGTTACCGCTTGCCGCCGGAGTGCCAGAACCTGACGTGCCGTCCAATTTACTCCAGTCAAAGCCGCTGTATGGGGTTAGATTCATTTTCTGAGATTTGACGATTGGCTGGTTGTTGTAGAAATTTACACTATTCACATACTGGTCATAAAAAGCATCTCTAAATTGCTTTAGACGTGGCAAGGCAATTTCTTTTCTTATGTTGTCAAAACTGCCAGCTAAAACCTGACGTGCCATTTCCTGCTCAAACTCTGTCATAACGCCGGGGCCGAATAACTCAAGACGTGCAGCGCCAACCAACTGGGTAAGCGTACCCTCTTGCAGACGGTTAATAATTTCCTGCTCTGAGTAATCACTGTTGTTTGAAAAGTCTTTGATTTTAGCTGACATACTTGTTTTCAGCCTGTCAAAATAACCTTGCGAACCAGCTTCAATCTGAGTGGCAAACCTGTCTATTATCTTCAAGGTTCTTTCTGGCGCTAAAATTTCATCTTTTTTGTGTTTTTGAAGCCCTTTGTAATCAAGGGTTGTATATGGGTCTACAATTGTAAGCTTTGATGGGTCTAGCTTTTTGTCAGTGCTGGCCGCACCAGCCTCGTACAGTGAACCATCTTTGCCTAAAACAGCTTGAATAATTCTGCCATCTTCGGTCATATAGCGACCAGCTTCTGATTTTATTTCGACAGAAGTGTCGGCGCTAGCTCCACCATTCAGCCTCTCAACGCGGCCATCAGGATAAACGCGATAAATGTCTTTTCCGGCGACTTGTATTTTTGGTGCCTGAGCAGCCCTCTGAGCCGCAATGCGATCCTCAGCGGCGGTGTAAGCCTTTGTTCCGGCAGTACCCATACGCCCCAGAACCTGACCGAGCGAAACCGGACGGTCTTGCCATCCAGACGCCTCAAAGCCTTCGGCGGCAGCGCCTAGCATGCCTTGCGTGCGTGGCTGCATTAGCTTCTGGCCAAATGTCATCTCAGGCGCAGGCTGGCCAGCCGCTGCGGTTGCAGGGGTAGGCAGGGCGACCTGACCGGCCTTTGGCGTAAGGCGTGAAGCCTGAGCGCGTCGCAAAACCTCCTGCATCAGCGGCGATAGCTGCTGGTTTGCCAACATTGGCGACTGAGGCGGGGTAGGCCGAGGCAAAGCCATAGGTGGGGTCATCCCCTGAGGTGTTTGATATGGGCGCACAATATTTGCCCGTGGCACAGGCGCTCTGCCCTGAAGCAGTCGGTTGAATCTGTCGTAAACGCTCATGCCCTAACCCCTAACTACTAAAAAGCCCAGCCAAGGCACCAAGGCCAGCGCCTGTGCCGCCGCTCATACCGCTGCCTACTAACTTGGCAAGCTCTGCGCCACCTAATGCGCCGCTAAGGACGTTGCCTGCGGTATTACGGAATACTGGCGTAGTGCTTGTTCCGCCAACAGTTCCACCTTGAACCGCAGCCATATAGTTAGCCAGAGCCGTCAAGGGCGCGTTTTGCTCAAAATCGTATCTGTCAATGTCAGCTTGCAACTCAGCCATAGACTGAGCCTCACGCGCACCGCCTACCCCGGCAAGGGTGTTAAGGTCAGCAAAGCCAAACTCACGCGCTGCCGGAGCTTGGGCAATGGCCGCTTGCTGCGCGTTGTAAGCTATAGGGGCAAGTGCAGCGCCTAAAGCGCCCTGCTCGTAACCAGAGCCATAACGGCCAGCCTTAGAGGCTCTCGCCTCCATTTGCTCAACAACAGGGCGGAACGCGGCGCTCATTAATGGGTTAGTACCCATAAGGTTTTGCATTACGACATCTTGCGTTGCACCAATAAACGGTGATCCGTCAATCGCCATCTGGCGAGTGCCAGAAAGCGCCATTTCTGACTCTGGAGAAAACCCTACGGTTGTTGATCCGGGGTAATATGTGGGCTGGTTTCCGTATAGGTTTTTGGCCTCAGATAAACCAAACTCTAAAAACGGTTGGGCGTAAGCTGGTGCCGCCGTCGTCTGCGTGATTTGTCTGGTGTCTCCACCGCCGCCTTTACTCATCTCTCAAATCCTTTGTCAAAACCACCGACGTTGCGGTGTAATCTTTCAGTTGTCTCTGCCAGCCCTTACGGCCATTAATCTCCATCGCGTCACAGCCCTGAGACTTAGCCCAAACTGCAATAGACTTCTCAGCCTCGACCAGCTCATCTAAATTACCGCCTGCAAGCCAGATTCGGCACACGGAGAGGCTAGGGTAGTCAACAACTTCGGTTATAATACACGACTTTTCCAACGGATGTAACTGTGCCTCACCAACCGCGCAGGCGTGGTAAACGTCGTCTATTGAGTGCGTGCCGCCGGAGTATTCTAGCGCATCCGCAATATACTTGCGGTTTTTCTCAAACTTCTCTTTCAACCTGTCTTCAGCCGATAATAAGGTAGGCGAATCTTGCATCGTGTCCTGAGTTTTGATAGTTGATGACCATAGTACCGTTTGTGCTGGTGCTATCAATGTATGGGTTGTGGTGCCAAGGGTCGTGGTCTACGCCGGTAAAAAACACTAGGCTAGATGTTGAATAGCGAGGTTCTTCAATAGTTACCTGAGTGCTGCTTGATGGAAAACTCACATACCCAATACTATTTAAGCCGCCGTTAATGGTACGGTTAAGCACCTCGGCAATCTCACGAGTTGTTGCTGTGATGGGATTTAGTACCCTAAAGTTAGTGACGCGCTCTGTAGTTGTCATCGCCTGCCAATGCCTCTAGCTTCAACGTCTAGGCCGATAACCTTACTCCAACCGTTTGACAAAACCAGCTTTGCCCTGTGATACCGACCCTGTGACCTCAAAGGCACAAACCCATCATCATTAGGCGCTGTTGCGCTGCCATAAGAATGAGTTGCTGATTGCGTGTCTCTTGTGCCAACAGCCACAGTTACATCTCCGTCTTCATAATAAGGATAAGCCCTAGTAACAATTGAGTGCTTGCCCATACTAAGTGGGGCTTCGCCAGTTTCAATTGTGCCTACAAGAGGTGCGCCGCTGAATGTGTAAATCTTGTCGCCGTAAGCGCCGCCAAAGAAATACTGACCGCCTTTAAAAACTCGGCTATCTAACTGGCTAGTCAAACCGTCTACTGTTGCAGACAAATTGTTTAGCCCCTCAACAGTGTACCCAGCAGAAAAAAGCGGAGCCAGCAGATCGGCCTCTATCTCAGCTAGAGACCACTTATTCAAAACATAGTTATACATAATAATTTTATCAGGCTGGCCTGATGGAGACTGCGTGCTTGTGTAGCTCCACATAGCCACTTCGTTTAGAGGGTCTACACTAGCTGTAAGCCTAAAGTCATAGTTACTGTCAAAGTCCTTGAGGAAAAATTCGTTCACGCGCTCCGAGCCAATCGGAGATGCTTTTTGTCCGTCAAATGCGTAGAACCCATCTGATGCCAAGAAAAATACAAGATTGCCGCTGTTGCAGACAGAACCGCTAAAAGCGCACCCGCGCTCAGACACAACCTTGTCAAACTGCCAGATTAGGGGCGGGCCTGTGTATGTGGCTCGGTAAATAGCTCGCTCGGTCAGGATCGTGCAGTATTCGCCGCCGACTAAACCAGTAATTGCACCTGAGTCTGGCAGGTCTTGAAAATCAGACTGATTTATGCCGGGTGTCCAGCTTGTGATGTCGTTAAATCCAGACCATTGGCAGCGGTATGGTATCCGACCTGCGCCAGTGTCCACGTTTGCCGTCCACACAAAGTCACGCACTACAGCAAGAAAATCAGACTTTGGCGCATTTGTCAGGTCTGCAAATACCGAGCTTGACCCCATTTGAAAAGATTGCAATGTCTCACCAATGCCGCCAGAGCAAATTGCGTAATCGCCAAACTGAACGAAACGCCACTTCTCGCTGTTGGTTAGCGTGTAACCACCAACCTTACTAATGTCATCTAAATTGTTTGTTGTGGCGTTGTGCAGGTAAAGTTTTGTCGCATCACCAGCGAACAACTTTGTGTTTGACGCAGTATCCTTTGCCGCAAATATGCCCTTGATCGTGCCGGTAGCAGCGTTTGAATAAGACACAAACTCGCTCATAGAATGATAACCCTTAGCCGCTGGTAGCACATTTGTTGCTACGGTCACGCCGGGGTTCATTATGTCAGCTTGGTCTGGTGTCCATTGACCTAGTTCTATCATTGCCTTGCCCAAACCTCATTGCCAGTTGGTACTGCGCCCCAAATCTCTGAACCAACAGCAACGTCAGTCCAAGTCTCTGAGCCAATAGCAGCATCAGTCCAAATCTCTGAACCAACAGCAACGTCAGCCCAGACTTCTGTTCCAGACGCTACATCAATCCAGTCTTCGCCAAGAACGTGGTTATCTGAAACCGTTGTTATTGACGTTGTTACATTTGCATTATAAACGAATATACCACTAGATACAGCCGTTGTGGAGGTGGATACTTGGCCTTGCCCAGACATAACAAACAACGCGTTTGCCGATGCTGATTCTGTGACGGCGATTAACGCAGAGCCTACAAGCCCCCTTGTGCGGTCAACAGAACTTAGCTGGGACACCGAAAGCGATACGTTACTAGTAACCTGTCTCAGAGGCTTCATAGCAGCCGTTGCTGCGGCAGCGCCAGTTATTGAGGCCGACATAAGTTCTATGCGATTGAAATTGGCATCAATAGAAGCAGAAACGTTTACGGCTGCGCCAAATAAGTAAACAGCTTCTGCCGCGCAGACAGTAGACAGGCTGACATTATTAGCGGCTGTTAACTCTCTTTTTCGGCCAACGGAGCCAGAACCGAGGGCAGATATCTGAGAACTAGCCGTAGGCTGGGCTACGCGAATAGCTCCTGATTCAACAGAGGCGGTGACGTTTGCAGAACCTAATAAAAGTTTTTTAAAATTGAAAGAGCAAGACGCTGACGCGTTTATATTTACAGCAGAAGCTGCGTTTAATTCGTATTTGGCTAACGCAGTAGAGCTAACAGAAATAGCCGCTATCGCATCAAATCGACCTTCAACGTGAGAGGCACAGACAACCGAAAGATTAGCGCTGACAGCAGAGTCAAAGGCTTTTTTGCGTAGACAAACACCTGTGCCAGAAATCGCTATCTGTTCAGCCGCGTTAGTTTTTCTAACGCGGTTTACAGAACCTGAAGCGGCTGTCGCAACGCTGGCAGACCCAGAAAACTTTAATATACTATGAGGGCTTACCGCAACAGACAGGGCGGCGTCAGCCGCACCAGCCATAACTAGATCAGACGTAGCGTTGGCAGATGTGGCAGCAGATATGTTTACCGAAGCTCGCACGAAAAATTCAGATATTTCGCCAGTAGCGGATAGCGATACTGATGCTGTAGCACTAGCAACAAGAACACATAAGCGGTCTAGTTTGTCTAGTTCTTCTAACGTGTAACCAAAAGTGGCAATATACTCTAGGCTGCCCCAAGTGCCTAATTGGTCTAAAGTTGGGTTGCACCAAGGCAACGACCCCAAGCTGTCTAAGCTGGCCGGAAGATCATCTAAACTGCCTGTTAACTGTTCAAGCGTTGGGATACTAGTAGCCATTGGCTAACTAGGCTGCCGTAATGTCTAAGTCACCAGCAGCTATTTTTAGGATGTCGCCTGTGTCGATGAGCTTGGCGGCTGTAAAGGCACCGTGGATCAACAGGTTGCCACCAGAACTGGCGTCAAACAAACCAAAATGGCTTACCGTACCCCAGCTTGCCGTGGCAGCAGGAAACTCAACAGCACCACTATTGTCAGCCGTACCAGCTATTGCTGCATCGAAGGCTATAACCTTGCGAGTGTAACCGTTTCCGTTTAGCTCAGTGCCACTGGCGTCATCGCCAAATGAACCAGTAGACAGCCCAATATAAATTGCTGACGGCATTGTGTATGCGCCAGTGGCCAAAATATGATCTAAGATCTCGTTCTCTAAATAATCACTCATTGCACTCATAGTTTAAGTCCCCGCTGCTTGCGATTGGCGTTGATAAATACTGCTTATTTGTAAACTTCCGGCCCCGTATTGAGAACGCTGCTCGTCAATTTTTATTTCTTGAAGGGCTTTTTCAAAGCGAGCCATATATTGAGCCGCCCTTGTCTCGTCAAGAAGATACGCATAAGCCTCTGCGAGAGACCCATATAAGTAAGCATCTGGAGACCGCGTCAAAATGTTGTTTGTTGTATTTGACGCAGACAAAGCCTGAATACTTCCAATGTAGACAATTTCTGCTTGATACCCTGAATCAGGTATTGGGCGAAACTTCATTTCAGCGCCAACAATGCTAAAGCCCTTTGGCTTGCCGTTTCCGGCTGATGCGTACTGCTCATCCAAAGCCACAGGGCTATAGTATTTTAAAACAGTAATCGGTGATGTGTTCAGCTTTACTTCCCGGATTTGGCGCATATCGGTCGGCAGAGAAATATACTCGTCACCCGCAGTCAGCGTAGCGGTTGACCGCTTTTCCTGACTGCGCGTCTCAAGCTCTCGGCTCATTCGCCCCTCGGCCAAAGCAATAAAGTCAGGTATCTGTCCGGTCAAGTCAGACCGAGCTAGAAAACTAGCTATGGATGCCTGCAAATCTGTGTAGGTCGCAATTGCCATTATACGTTTCCGCCGCCTGTCCTGAAGTCTCGGTTCTCGCTATTATTCAGCCAAGCCTTCCAGCCCTTTGGATTTTGGGCAGGCGGGCCTAGCGTCTCTAGAAGGTGATTATACACGACATTTGGTATTTCCGCCACATGCTGTATATGACGTTGCGTGTTCACTGTAGCGTTGGCGCGATAGTCGTTGTTCATCTGCTTGTTAATTTTAATCAGGTCGTCGAACCGCTGGGTCGTCTCAATAATGTCAGTGCCATCAGATTGCTGATCCATAACCACCTCTTTGGCGGTGTGAGGGTCGGTGTATAAAACTCGTTTCATGTTTTCCCCTTATGAGATAGAGGGGGCAGTTGCCCGCCCCCTCAGTTTTACTATGAACCGTTCAAGTCCATAATCATCGCGTGTGCCTTAGGCGCGGTAGGCTTGAGGGACCATTCTGTGACCAGGTGCGAAGTTTTTGCATCGCCGTCCTGAGACAGTTCCTGCTCAAGGAAGTTACGTCCGTTGAGTGTGCAGATTGACACAAAGTTTGGATCAATCAAGAACACCCGGTCGTTTCCAAGGAACCGAGACGGAACAGCTTGCACAGTACCGAAGTCGGTCAAGAAAACACTGGTAGACCCGACGTAGCTGACTTCCTTGGCGGCAGTCATGTTCACGTCGTTGCTGACCAAGTTTCCAGAGGCTGACAGGTCTGAGAAATTGGCACGGTTTGTGGCCGAGGCAATCATCAGCTCAGGTGAGCCGCCGTCTGTCCACGCATCCTGCATGCCATCCTCGATCAAGGCGAGTGTTAACGCCCGGTCGGTGCCGCCGCTTACTGTGTCAGTTCCTGTGCCAGCGCTGAAGGCACCGGATGCCCCGACTGAGCCGTTTGTGATCCAGCAGGTCAGTGAAGCTGACTTGCGTGGGTCTGAGCCAGAACGTGCAACGTCTGTGTCACCGATTGCTTTTTCGATGTCCCGGCGAAGCTCAAGTGCTTTTAACACCTTCTGGTAGTTGTGTTCCCGCTCACGCCCGGCGGAATCGACTGCATCCAAAGTCCCGGATGTAGCAAACACCTTCTTTGAGATTTGGTGGTAGTTACCAATCCGTGAAGTTGGTGTCGCCGCAGCAGTAGCTGTGGTTGCACCTTCGTTGTGGTAGTTAGTAGCAGACGCGGCGGTCAGCTCCTGAACTTGCCATTCGACGAAAATGCCGTTTGAGGTTTCTTTTTTCACATTGGAAAAAATTGGTGTTTCTGCCGGATCAATCCGGTAGATGATGTCAGCGAGTTGCTCTTTCTCACCAACAGCGTTTTGGGTTGTAAAAACAGCCATTGTTTTGTTCCTTCGGGTTATCTACCCATCAAAAGTTGTACAGCAGCGTCGACCGTGCCAGCCTTTTCAAACTGTTCACGCGCCTTCCGCTTTGAACGATTAGCAACTTCGCGCTTGGTTGCCGGTTGCCCTGCCTTGGCCATCTTCGGTGCTTGGCGAGTGCGTTTTTTGGTTGTGGGTTTCTTTTCCATTAGATTATCCCACTTCCACGCTTTGTACAAAAGCTCAATCGCGCGTGCATCTGACGCCGATGAGATTTCTTCCTCGCTAAACCCGACACGCTTCTGGGCGTACTTAATGACTTCTTTGCGTTCAAACTCGCGGGTTTCGTCATTTTTCCACTCAGGTATGCGCTCAAGCATTTCGACACGTTGGTTAGTAAGGTGCTGCTTTAATTGCGCCTCATGCTCCTGTGCCTGTTGTTGGGCAATCTTCTGACGCTCTGCCGCCACTTGTTGGATTTGCTTTTGTTGCTTATCCCACTCGGTCTTGGCAAAGAAAATGTCGTCAGTAGACCAGCCCTGATCTTTATAGGCTGCCCAGTCAGGTTCCTCAGTGAGGCTGAGATTTGTCTGCTGGAGTTGGGCTTGCAGTAACTCAAGTTGCTGCGCGTAAGCGTCTCGGAGCTGTTTTGTTTCGGCTGCCTCAGCAGCAAATGCCTTGCGTTGCTCGGCCAGTTCCATTGATCGCTTAGTAAATGCCTCCTGACGTTGATAACCCTTGAGGGCTTCTTCGAGGTTAACTTCCACTTCCTTGCCATCCACCTTTACGGTGTACAGCTTTTCAGCGGGTTCCTCGTCGTAGTCCTCGTCGTCATCATCGCCGTCGTAGGCATCTTCGCCGTCATCAGCCTCATCGTCATAGTCGTCATCTTCGGGGGCGTCCTGCGCCTGATCTTCGGATGAGACTTGCGCCTCGGCTTCGGGCTGTTGAGGCTGATCTTCAGCCTCATTTCGCTCATCTGTAACGGTGTCCTCAATGGGAGTGTTCAGAAGGCTAATTGCGTCATTCATTGAAATTGCGTCGGTTCCATTAGGATTGTCGACCATAATTTTTCTACCTTATCTCTTGTTAAAAGTGGAGCGCCTCTTGACTTCGTCAATCTGCGATTGCGCCATCTTACCATCCGATATCACCGTTTGAAAATACCCCTTTAGGGCTTCAAGGTTCTGGCTTAATTGATAAATTCGCTCTCGGTCTTCGGCCTCACCTATGCCGCTTGACTTCCAAGCCTGCACAAACTGGCTCTCCAAATAATCAAACGCCTCAGTTAACAACTCATTCCTAAGCAGTGCCTCGGCCTTCTCAGCTCTCAGCACCGCTTCCCTCGCCTTGCCTTCGTTCATTTTTTCCCTAACTTAGTAGTGTGTAGCCTGTCGTCGGATATGGCTGGTCAAAATATTCTGGGCGATATGCGCCTTGGCGTCTGAACGCGGTGTTAGCAGCCGCAAAGTCAGTTGGTGAGCCAAACCCAGCTCCGTACCGCTGCTGGAACTGAGGCAGGCCAGTTGGCGCCTGATCCAACAAACCCATCCGCGCATACGCATCGCCGGGTGCGCCAAACGCTCCGCCGGTTGAGGCTGCTGCCTGATAGCCTGTGTCTAGGCGGCAAGCCTGCATGTCCTCGTCGAACATATAGCCCTCGTCGCATTGGCCGGTTTCTGGGTTTACTGGCTTGACTTCTGGTTCATATCCATCACGGCCACCGTCATCGTAACCTGTGCCTTCAACGCCCTCTACAGGCATACCTGTATAAACTTCACCAAAGCCAAATGGCCCTTCATTAAAGACACCTTGTAGTTTACCGGAAGAATCAAAAACAGGCCTGCCACCTTTTTCTAATCCAGACTTTATTCTGCCAAGAGAAAATTGACCTATTGCACCAAGTTTGCCAGGAATAGATTTTGCTTGCTCCATACGACTTTCAAACGTGTCTCCTAAAAGACTAGAAAAAGCTTGGTTTACAGCAGGGTCATCAAAATAATTTGAGTAACTAGGAACCCCCATAAGCGCACTAAAACCACCGCCTCTTAAAGCAGCGGGTATAGAGCCACCAAAACGATTGGCAGAAAAAACTTCCGGCCCAAAAACACCCCGTCCATCAATATAGCTTTGAGCAATTCTTTGAGCGGCTGGGGTTTGTTGAAATGCCATTTCAGCAGCAGTCATCGAAGATGGCTGAGTTGCGCCACGCTCTAAAATGCTTTGAACTAAATTAGCCTCAGCAGCACGAGCAGCCGCTGCTTTAGCTGACTCAAGGTTTTCACCACCAAAATTATCAGACAACCCAAAATCATTAGTGCTGTCATTGCCACCGGGGCCAGTATAATCATCGCCTTCGTCATAAAACGCAGGAATACCCATAGGGCCAGCCTTACCGGCACCGCCGTTATCCATAAGCATCTGCGCTTCTTCGGGCGTGATGTAGGCCAGAAGGTGATCTTGGCCGCGAATGGTTGTGTTACGCGGCGGCATGATTTTGTTTAACTTGGCCATCTCTATGCCCTCGGTAGGTTAGTTGATATTTCGGCGTCGGTGACTGCCTTGGCGACACGCAGTTCTGCCTCAGCTTGTAGCTCTTGCTGGCGCATCTGCAATTCCATCTGCATCTTCTCACGCTCCATCTGTAACTCGGCCTGCATCTTCTCGCGCTTCAGCGCAATGTCAGCCTCAGCCTTTTGCTGCGCGATCTGGATGTCGGCCTGAGCCTTCTGCTGCTCTAGCTGCATGAGCTGCTGCATCTGCTGCTGCTCAGGCGTGGGCTGTTGCGGTTGGTTGGCTGCCTGCTGTTGTTTTGCCGCCATAAACTGCGTGACCTGCTCAGGCGAGTTAAAAAACAAGCTGCTATCCTTAAAGCCACCAACCTCAGTGATTGAGCGCAGGGTGTTAACATATTGCTGCGCCGTCACAAGCGGGTTATCCTGACCTAGCTGCATCAGGATTTGCTCTTGCTTTGACGCAATCTGCGTCAGGAAGGCAATCTTTGTCTCGTCGTCTGTCGTGCCTAAGCCAACCTGCACAACCGTGTCAAACTGGCTAGACCACTCGGCTGGGTTGATAGGCACAAACTTGTTACGCAAACGCACGATCTTTTCTTTGTTGTCGTGCTTTAGCACCAAATGCAAAATGCCCTTAAACAGCGCCTTGACGCCTGTCTCCGCCATTGTCCTTGCATATGACTCCAACTTAACCTGAGCGCCGCGCACGGTCGCTGAGACTGCGCTGGCGGTGCTTGACTGTAGGCTGTTAGCGTCAAGCCCCTGAGATGCACGGCTCATCCCGGTTCTTTGTTCTTTTACTGTATCCAAATAATCCATCAGCGGGCGGATTTCTCCGCCTACTGATGCGCCGGTCAGGGCTTGGATCATGCCCGGTTGGCGTGTACGGATTACACCGCCGGGGGAGCCATCTAATAAATCATCAAGATTCACCTGACCCTCGACCGCCGCAATGCGTGGCAAGGTAGATGAGTAGACGCTGTCGAGGTACTGGCGCATCAGCGTTGACTTAATGACCTGCAAGTCCTCGGTCATGTCAAAGATGCTGCGTCCAATCAGGCGGTGCGGCATCATAATAGGTGACACGCACGCAAATGGCACATGATCAAATGGCTCGTTGTGCAAGATGTGCTTGCCCTCAGCGCCAATCGCGCAGACGCGGCGGCGCTCGGCAATGCCGTCGCCGTCGTAGTCCATTTTGATAATGCACTCATAGTAAGGCACAGACCGCAGTGTCGGGTCTGCCGCATCGACAGGCATTGACGATTCAAGGTCTTGGAATCTGTTGCTGACCTCGCGGTCAGTGTCCAGCTCATTCTCGCCAGCGTACTGCTCAACTTCCTCGCGGTCATAGCCCATAGCCACAAGGTCTGAGACGGTCATGTTGGTGCGGTGCGCTATGAAGTTTGCGTCGTCAAGCGAAGTCGCGTGGCGAGAAACCAAAAATTCTTCAGGCGGAATGTTGATGATTTTAATCTCACCTTCTTCGCGCTTGATGCGTACAGTCAAATCGTACTCGGAGCGCAGGTCTTCAGTCTCGCCGGTTTCGTCGTTATACATGCTCTCGACGACGGTCTCTGTCTGAGACACAAGCTCAACAGTCGGGTCATTCAAAAGCATTGTCAGTTCTTCTTCTGACAGGCCGCTATATTCTTCCTCATCGACTTCTTCGCGTGTCTCGTAAAAGAACTTCACGACACCCAAACGGAATAACAGCGCATCCTTGAAAAACGTGTGAAGGATTTGATAGCCGGGGTTCTGGGTGTTAAGCACATAATTGACGTAATCCGAGGCCTGCTCGGCAGATTCCATATCCTCGGCAGTGCGCGGGCTAAAGCGTACATATTTGTCGTTGGTCGTGAACACCCGCATGAGGTTAGGCATGATGGCCTCGACGGTGTCGGCAACTTCTGTCGCAATCACTGTTGAGCGACCGTCTACCTCGTTTCCGAGTGGCTCGCCCAAGTACATATCCAAGGCGCGGAGCCGGTCGGTCGTGTACTCGTTGTCGAAGTGATTGAGCGCGTCGGTGATCTCACCAGACACGATGCTGCCCAATTGATCGTCGTCCATCTTTTTAGCCATTTTTCCTTGCACCTTTTGCCGCGCGTTTTGGCGCACGCTTAACCTTGGCCGCCGTCTCTGGCGTGCCGACATTATCGCACACTTCCGCCTTTGGTTCTAGCGGGGGCTGCGGTCGCCTTATCCGGCCAACAGTCGGTCGCCTGATGTTCAATGCATCTTCGCCTTTTTGACGACCTTCTTGACGGCAGTCTTGATAGGCGCGCCGCGCTTGCCAGCAGTCTCGACTGTACCCTTGCTGGTCTGCACAAACTTTGACGGAGCTGGCGGCGGCGTCATGTCAGGCATAGGGTTTTTGCCCTGAATACAACGCTGCTTAATTTCGCAGCGGCCACGATATGGGCAGTTATCACAAACAATCATGCTTTTTTCACTTTCTTTTTCTTTTTTGCGGTCTTTGCAGCCGCCTTAAATGCAGCGTTGGTCGGCGCACCCTTGGCTCCGACCTTCCTCATTTTCTCACCGCTGCCCGCCTTAATGCGTGCGCGTTTCTTGGCGATATTAGCGTATAGCGACATCAGCAGTATTTACCGAGAACCTGCTTTGAGCCGCCTGACTTCTTGCCGCCATTCTTTTTACCGTATCCCATAACTAACTCCTAACATTTCCATCTGCGTCTAGCTGCCTTGCCGCGTGGGCTAGTCCAGCTCTTTGATCTGGCGCAAAAACTCTTGCGCCGCTTTGCGTCTGCGCTACCGGCTTTGACTTTGCCGGTCACAGGTGCCTTTAGTTTTGAGCCTGTGGCTCGGTTGTATTTTGCACGACCCTTCGCAGTAAGTCCACCACCAGCCTTGACCGACTGCTTTTCACCGCGACCGACTGATAGGTTGACGCTTTTCTTTTTGGCTGGGGGCATGTTTTTTCCTTACTTCTTTTTGCTTGGGAAAAATCCAAACTCATTAACATCGTTCCCATCCCAATAAATATCCTTTACCTTAACCTTTTGCGATATTACCTTGCCTGCCTCATCGCCAGACCTTCCATACCCACTAGCCGCGTGCAGCTCCGCATATTTTGGGCTAAGTGTAACAAAATCGCCTCGATTTATTGTGTTTATATCAGGGTCGTTAGGGACGCCCCTATATATAGTAACTTCTGCATTTGGCTTGCCCCTGACAGAAGAAATGGCGCGATAGCTTTGTTGTCCAGCTATACCGTATTCATCATTGTCAAACCTTGGCCCCGGCGCGAAAGTTCGCTTTCCAATAGAACTGTAAAAATCATCCGGAAAGCCTGCCGCCTCTCCGGTGGTGGACTTAGTTAAATCGTCGAGCCGCACAGGCAGATCATCCTCTGGGCCGCGCGGCTGGTGCTGCATACGGTAAGAAACATCAGGCTCATCAAGTAACCCAGTTGGGGCATCGTTTGGATCATATCCAAATCTTTCTATGTTTGCTTGCCGTCTTAATGCCGCAATATCCTCGCCTCTGCTAGAAGTCTCAACACCCAAAAGCCCACCAGCGTCGAGGTCAACAACGCGAACATCAGCGGTGTCTGCGCCAGCCTCAATCATACGCGCTAAACGATGGTGGCCGTCTCGTACAAAAAACTCTCCGCCCTTTTTGACGACCAAAGGCGGCCCCTCTGTTAAAGGCGCGTCGCCGCCACTAAGCAGACCGGGCTGTGTTGCCTTTAGCTGAGAAATAGGGACAGACTGAACCGTTGCAGGCGGCTCCATATACTGTATTGCATCAGTGCCGTCATCTAACCGCACAATGCGTGCTTTGGCTCTCTCTTGTTCATAACCAGATGTTGCTTTCTGTAACTGATCGAACCGAGCTTTAGAAGCGGCCATATTCTGAGGGTCTATTGGCTCAGTAACCACACGCCCCAAACCTGCAACTTGTTCTGGCGGAGCAGATGAAGCGGCGACAACCCGCTCCTCTGATTTTGTAAGATTTGGGAAATCTTTCACCTCAGAAAAAACGTCAGCCGCAGACGCAACCCTACCAGCCCTTGGCAGCTTCATAGCAGCGCCAACAGGGATTAGCGGTGGAACAACCGTGCCAGCGGCCATAAAGGCGTCACCGAGCAACCCTAGCCCTTGCAGGCCAGCGTCCAAATACTGACCGCTGCCAATGTTAGCCATCATGCTCGGCTCGTATTCGCCAGCGGTTGTCATGCTCGGCGCATAGCCCGCAACGTCGGCAAAGCCAGAGCCGGGGGCTAACATCAAACCAGCAGCCAACGGCGCGTATGGATCAAACGACGTCATATCCATAGGCTGCGCCAACAGCCCCTGCTTGTATGCGCCGCGATACTGATCCATTAAATATTTTTCCAACGCATCATATAGCCAAAATCATCATCATTAACGCCCAAGGCGCTGCCAAATTTAGGCAAGTTATCTGTAGGCATCAACGGAACGCCACCCATCATTTCTTGTTTGGTCTCATAATCGAAGCCAAACATTCTCTTGTAAAATTCTTCCTCAGACATTTGCAGGGGGTCGGCCAACAGGCCATAAGATGGAATCTTTCCCAAAAACTCACCAAAGTCACCGTCACCCGGCTCACCAAAAATCGGGTTATAAGGCAAGGCATATTCTGCGGAACTCCTGATCTCATCAGCCGTCAGGTCGCCTGACATGACAAGCTCCATAATGTGTGAGCGTGCCGCCTTTGGCATTTTTAGAAACGACGGCCCCAAGACATCATAGGCAACCTTAACCGGAGACACGTTAAATGCGTCCTCGTCGCTCATGCCCTCAGGCCGGAACCTAGACGCGGTAACTTTTTCCATCAGACCACCCAATTCGTTTTTGGTTTCAAACTGCGATTTGAATTATACCCTCTTGAGTAGCCGCCAGCAACCGCACCCTGCCCCGCGAAGGTCAGCACAAATGCGTCGGCCACGTCGGGCGATCTCTGGCCGCGTCGCTTCATCTCGTCCTTGCTCTCAACCTTCAGCTTGCCAGTCGAGAGATACTTATAGCGGATGCCCGACAGCTCCGATATCAGCGTGTCGTCCTGCGGTATTTTGCAGTCTCGCGCCTCAAACCACTCGCGGCAGTGCCAGAACAGCTCATCCCTCAGGCGGTTAAACTTAGCCTTCAGGCTGGCAGTCTCAGACACAGATATGCCGACCGCGGGCATGTCCAGCTCCCTCAGCCGGTCGGCCAGTCCTGCGCCTAAGCCAATGGCGTCAATGTAGATCGCCTGTGGCCGCATCTGATAAGGCACGGCGTCGTATTCCGATAGGATTATACCCGCAAGCTCCATCAAATCCTTATTCTGCCACGTCTTGATCGGCTCGACCAATATATTGCCCTGACGCTTGGATAGCGCCGACCTATCAGAGCCAAACCGCGCAACGTCCAAGCCCCAGACAACCGGCGTGGTCGGGCCTGCCTCCACGTCGCGCTTCGTCGCATCCTCAATCAGGTGCAACGGTAAAAGCACGTCGTCCGACTGCTTTGGAAACTCACCCAAGACGCGAACCGCAAATACGTTACTCTCCTCGCCGTATTTTTCGCCCATCTCCGTAATAAACTTCGGGTCAACGTACTCGCCCTCACTGCACGACACAGTGATGCAGTGCCACTTCTCGCGGTCGCCGTGGAAGGCGTCGTAAAAATAACCGTCGGATCGGGTGGGGTTACCGCACATAATGATTTTCGCGCCAGGGGTGGACAGCGCACCGCTGGCCGTCTCAAAGATTACGTTGGGTACGCCGGACGCTTCTTCCACCACAAACAGCATATGCGGCGAGTGAAAGCCAGCGAGGGATTCGGGATTTTCGCGGCGGCTGGTTCTGGCCACTGCGAAGCTGTCGGGTGCGCCCTTGAGGCTGATCTTGTCAGCCTTGAACTCCAGCAGCTCCTTGAACGCGGGCGGCATGTTACGCGCCCAGCGGTCGATCTCCGTCCACAATACGTCCGATAGCTGGTGTGCGCTGTTCGCGGTGACGGCGACCTTGCACGGATAATGCGTCATAAGCCACCACAGAACCACCCAAGACTCAAACGCGGTCTTTCCGACACCGTGGCCGGATTTGATGGCGACACGGTCGTGTGCGGCTATGGCTTTGAGGGCTTCCGCCTGCCACTTTTGCGGCGTGGCCTGCAGGACTTCCTCAACAAATAACGTCGGATCGGCCCTTAATGCGGCAATCGCTTCGATGGTGGCGGGGGTGGTGGTCATGCGTTAACTCCGAAGGGGGTGGGGTGGTAAGGGGTATATATTTTTATTCCCGCCCCCCGCGATATTTCGATGGGGGGGGTGGGTAACCGGATTTCGGTTAACTTTGTACATATTTGGCAGAAATGTCGCATAACGTTAATTATGCGTAACGCGTATCGTGCAAATACAATGACTTAGCTGCCTGTGGATAACTTTTTGCCCTTTTTCTTCCTGTTTGCCTGTTTTTTAGGCATATCGTTGTTAACCGAAATCTGGTTAACTTCGGTCTCGCGTGCGCGTAATCCATCACTTATGTCTTCTGTGTGTTCTACCACATCAACGTGCTTCAACTGAGCCGCCTTATTCACTTGCTGCAATAGGTCGAGGTAAGACCCACCAGCCTCATGCGTTACATCAACCTGTTGCTTGTCTCCGTATACTTTTGGCAGCAACCTAGCCGCAGTCCACTTGAAGTTGTCTGACACAAGCCTAGCCGCTTGCGGATCAATCTCACCATTCAGGACGCGCCTGTTTATCTCATCCAACTGATCCGCATAAATCATACCGCGAGACGCAAGCGCGTTCATGTACTTGCGCTCAAAATCCTTGTCGTTGTGTATCTTGTTCCAAGTCGTACCCCAAGCTGGCATGTCCTTGTCCTTGCACACTGACTGACCAGCTCTACCCGCTGTCACGCGAGATAGGAACTCAACCCAAACATCATCAGGCAACCTAGCTGACATCGTCGTAATCCTCATCGTCGAAATCTAC
>Ga0208899_1000636_pt1 | contig 26232 bp, 19 predicted proteins | sample VirMetDEL_Nov_24_FD_184518 | JGI IMG/M metagenome (GOLD analysis project Ga0208899, IMG submission 184518) | Aqueous microbial communities from the Delaware River and Bay under freshwater to marine salinity gradient to study organic matter... | ecosystem: Environmental > Aquatic > Marine >... | reverse complement strand
AAATACTTATGGCTATTCATTATGAGTCGTCAGGTAGTGCAGAGGGACGAGATTTAGCAGTGCGATGGAGTAGTGAGGGCGACAAATACAAAAACGAATCCGAAGTGTTCGGTAAATGGCGCTCATTCAGGCGCGATACGTCGTCAGTCGTTGTTACTGGTGACTATCTAATGGGTATTGCCAAGAGTTGCGGTTGGGTCGATGAGCAAATGTTTGACCTGGTTGTTGATGAACCACAGCGGCGCATTAGCTTGGCGCGAAACAAAAACGGCGAGGTCTTATCAACGCTCAACAATGTATTGTTAGCGTTAAGTGATACCGCGCACGCCGATCGCCTCATTTGTTATGACGAATTTAAAGACGAAATCGTATGGACTCGAATCGGTGAGCGTGCGTACCGCGCGTTTCGCGATACTGATTACACGGAAATGCGCTTGCAGCTCGAGCAAAAGGATTTTAAAAGTATCTCGAGGGATCTTATGCGGGATGCGGTGCATTACCTGGCGCATCAAAATAAAATCGATACCGCAATTGAATGGATAAAGCAGTTGAAGTGGGATGGCGTGCCGCGTGTTAAAACGTTTTTTGAAACGTATTTTGCAGCTGAAGGCAACGAATATACTGAAAGTGTTGGTGAATATCTGTGGAGCAGCATGGCCGGGCGTGTGCTCGAGCCGGGTGTCAAATGCGATATGGTGCCAATACTGGTTGGCGCGCAAGGTGTGGGTAAATCCATCGGCGTGGCCGCGTTAGTCCCAGCGCCAGAGTTTGCCACTGAAATAAGTTTTTCAGAACGTGAGGATGATCTGTCGCGCAAAATGCGAGGTCGATTGGTCGCGGAAATTGGTGAGCTGCGCGGATTACACACGCGAGAGATGACCACGATCAAACAATTTGTTACCCGCACGCATGAGAATTGGGTGCCTAAGTATCAAGAGTTTGCAACAACGTTTCCACGCCGATTGGTGTTCATCGGTACGACCAACGAGGATCAGTTCTTGGCCGATGCGACGGGTAATCGACGTTGGTTGCCGCTCAAAGTCGGTGAAGTCGCAGTCGACGATATAAAGCGCGACGCGAATCAGCTCTGGGCCGAGGGTGTCACGCTATTCAAACAACATAGCGTTATGCACGCTGCCGCTGCGCGACTCGCGGGGGATGCGCATGAGGAACATATCTTTGTCGATAGTCTTACGGATGTCGTCCTGGAATGGTTCAATCGAGAGAATCCCATTACGGGCATCGCGCCTCGCGATGAGCGATACGTGTTAATTCATGACGTATTGGTCAAAGCGTGTGGGTTTGAGCCACGACATATTCTGCGCCGGGATGAAATGCGCATCGGTAATATTTTAAGAACGATAGGGTGGAGTCGAAAGCAGGTACGCGTCGACGGTGCAAGAAAGTATGTTTATGTAAAAGATGGCGTGTAACTTTTTTACAAGAATGTAAGTTTTTACAAAAATGTCTGTAATTTTCTACAAGAATGAGTGTTTTTCTGTAAAAAAATACAAGAACGACTTATTGTCATTACTTGTCATTACTATCTTCTATATAAAGTATAAAAGTGCCTTATAAGGGGGATATGGGAAAAGGTAGTGAACTTAGTGGTGACAAGTGGTGACAGTGGTGACAACTGTAAAAATTTACAAAAACGGCTAGGAGGTCATTATGGAGCATTTAGTCGCAGTTAACGCTGGTGGGTATCGCATTGGTGAGGATCATCCGAACGCACGATTAACAAATCATGAGGTCGAGTTGATGATCGAAATGTTTGAGGAAGGGCATTACTCGCTTCGCCAATTGGCAAAGGTGTTCGACATCAGCAAAAGCCAGGTGAGGAATATTGTTAAAGGATTGAAACGTGCGCAATTGCCAGAGTCTTATAAAACTGTCCACCTAATTAAGAAATAACCATAACAATGAAATCAATCAGAATGGATGATTGGTTGATATGGCGAGCAGTAGGAAACAGTTTTATGATGGATCGACGATAAATCGACGCGGCGGCGCGCGTAAAGGTGCGGGTCGCAAGGCAGGAAGCGCGACGAAGTTGACGCGCGAAATTGCGAATCGCGCATTGCAAGAAGGCATTACGCCATTGGAAGTAATGTTGTGTTGTATGCGAGACTACTGGAACGAAGGCAACAAAGCTGAAGCGGGTAAATTTGCTGTTATGGCAGCCCCATATTGCCATCCGCGATTATCGAGTGTAACCGCGAACCAGGATGTTAAAGCGCAATTGATTGTAGTGGATGAGTTCGGCGACAATATCGATATCTGAGGATGCAGCGGATTCTCGATTCGGTTTACCAATGCGCAATTGGCAGCGCGAATGCGCAAAACTTGCGCACGGTAAACGATTTGTTGTCCTGGCGCTGCATCGACGCGCAGGTAAAACAGAGCTCGCACTTAAACGTTTACTGACAGCAGCGATATTTAACAAAAACGAGCTGCCCGTATTTTTGTACGTAGCGCCATTCCAAAAGCAGGCCCGGCAGATTGCTTGGACGCGACTCAAGGTGATGGCTGCACCATTTATTAAAGTCGGTGAGATGATCGTTAACGAAACGGAAGGGTCAATTACGTGTGCGCGTAATGGTGCTGTCATTCGTATAGGCGGTGGCGATTTGCCTCACGCGCTGCGCGGATTGCGTACCGATGGCATCGTGATTGATGAAACCGCTCAGATCAAGCCAGAGGTATGGGAAGAAGTGCTGTTACCAACTACGAGTGACCGCAAAGCCTGGGTATGGTTTCTGGGTACACCGCACGGCATTAATCTATTCAGTCAATTGTATTACGCTGCAACCGATAAAGGCGATTGGGCGCGTGCCAGGTACACGGTGTACGACACGGATGCGATCGATGCGGATGAAATAGCAAAACTCAAAAGCTCGATGAACGAGACAACGTTCTCGAGGGAGTATTTGTGTGACTTCACTGCAGCAGCAGACGATCAGCTGCTCAGTTTGACGGACGTCGAGGCAGCTGCAATGCGTGAACATAAACCAAAGTCGATGGATTACGCACCAAAGATATTAGGCGTCGATCCAGCCCGGTTTGGTGATGATCGATCGGTCATTGTGCGACGCCAGGGCTTACAGATGTTTGATCCCATCACGCTGCGTAACGTCGACAACATGGAACTTGCAGGTGTTGTTGCAGAGCAAATTCAGCAATGGCAGCCAGACGCTACGTTTATTGATGCAGGTGGTGGTGCAGGGGTAATTGACAGATTGCGTCAACTGAACTACTTACCAATCGAGATTAACTTTGGTGGCAAAGCGATCGATGCGCGATTCGTCAATAAGCGTACAGAAATGTGGTGGCTTATGGCTGATGCAATCAAAGGCAGCCTGGCAATACCAAACTTGCAAGCGCTCAAAATAGAATTAGCAACACCGACATATCGTTTCGACGCTGCGAATCGCATCAAGCTCGAGAGCAAAGATGAGATACGCAAGCGGCTGCCCGATAGCGGGTCACCAGACATTGCGGATGCGTTAGCACTTACGTATGCGCAGCCTGTAAAACGTAGTGCTGATCAATCCGTTGTTAAACCAGCTAAAGAATACGATCCATACGAAGAGCTATGAAGCAAAAACATATCCAGGAGCAATTCAAAGAACTCGTGTACATCGATTGGTTTGATGCAGTCGCCGAAGCCGAATGGAATGAAACATCGAAAGCTGAAGCGCATCCGTGCAGCACATTAGGATTTGTCGTCAGTGAAAACGATGATGTCATTTGCGTTGCCTCGACGGTGAGTTTTAAAGAGTCAAACGCAAAGATTCACATCCCTAAAGGATGGATACATAAGATTACCCGGTTCTCAATCAATCGCATTGTGCGGCCTCGAGCGCAACGCAAAAAACAATTAAGTCAGCACGTACCGATCGAGGAACAATACGTCGAGTATTAGCTGTCCACCTGTTGTGCAATTCGCGCATAGCATTGGGTTTAATGGCCAAAGTAAGCATTCAAATAAGCGATTGGGAAACTATTCGCAATGATCCGTATTACCACGACATTATTGGTGGCTATGCTGACGAATGCGCAATTGAAGGAATGCCGCGACCCAAGCCAGATGGACGTGTGTATCAACAATTGATTAATAACGGTGTGATGTTTCCGTTTACTGCACGTATACATCCGTTTCTCATAGGGTTTATTGCGTTGCTGGTAACACCAAACCCACATTACGGGTGTTTGATTGGCACAGTTGAGAGTTTTTACGTGCTACCCGAGCATCGAAGCAGCGGCGCGGGATTGCAATTACTCGCTCGAGCACGGCAACACGCAACAACGCTAGGCGCAAAAGGTTTATTAGTCAGTGCGCCAGCCGACGGTACGTTAAGTGCAGTGCTCGACGGTATGAACTTTATGCACACAAACGAAGTGTTTTTTAAGCCACTATGAATGCGTTAACACTCAGCGCCACGGTCGAAGGTAAGCAAAAAGTTGTGGCCCTCGAAGAATATCTTGCGAATATGCCGCAAATACCGATTGACACGTTTCACACGTTTCATGCGGGTGTGTATGCCAGGACGATTCTGATACCGACAGGCGTTGCGTTAACGGGTGCGCATATCACAATACCCACGCTGCTCGTGATTAATGGTCACGCCACCGTGACGTTAGGTGATGAAGTCATCGATGTCGAGGGCTATCAAATCATTCCCGCTGCAGCGAATCGCAAAACGGCTTATTACGCGAAACGCGACACGCACATCACTATGATCTTTGCAAGTGACGCGATTACTGTTGAAGAGGCCGAAAACCAATTTACCGACGAAGCTGATCGATTGATGTCTCGATCAAACAACAATTTAATTTTAAATAAGGAAACGATATGAGTGGAGCAGTAACAGCAGCAGCTGTAGGTGGTGCCGCAATGGGTTTAGGTGCAACTGCCGCGACTGCAGCCGCAGTTGGCATTGGCGCCGGATCGATGGTTGCGCAAAGTAAGGCGGCTAAAAAACAACTTAATATGCAAGAACGTGCGCAAGCACAAAATTTAGCTAATGCAAAAAAGGCACAAGGCGAGGCTCAACAGGCTTTTGCGGCGGCCAATCAGAAACAGCCGAATGTTCGAGGTATTCGCGAAGCGGCTGCACGTCAAGGTAGTGGAGGACAATCCTCAACCATGCTAACTGGGCCAAGCGGTATTAATTCGAGTCAATTATCTTTGTCTGGGAACACGATCTTAGGAGCATAGTAAATGGGATATGGTGATCCAGCAGGAGAATACACGCCGCGCGATGAATTATTAAAACGTTGGGTATCGTTAAAAAATGAACGCTCAACCTGGGACAGTCATTGGCGAGAAATCAGTGACTATATGTTGCCGCGCTCGGGCCGATTCTTTACTAAAAAAGTAAATGACGGCGGTAAAGTCCACAATAACATTTACGACAATACCGGAACGATGGCTCTACGCACGTTAGCTGCAGGAATGATGGCAGGTATGACGTCTCCCGCGCGACCCTGGTTCCGATTGGCCACGCAAGATGAAGATTTAATGGATTCGACTGACGTGAAGTTATGGCTTCATAACGTCACGCGTTTGATGCTGCATATCTTCTCAAGAAGCAACACGTATCGTGCGCTGCACTCGATGTACGAAGAGCTTGGCGCGTTCGGCACAGGTGCTTCGATTATCACGGCTGACTTTAATAGTGTTATTCATCATCATCCACTCACGATCGGTGAGTATGCGGTAATGACAAACTCAAAAGGTCGCGTTGATACGTTGTATCGCGAGATTGAAATGACAGTTGGGCAGTTGGTTAAAGAGTTTGGTATTGAAAACGTGTGTCAGGCCACGCACGACGCGTATCACGCGGGTAACTTGGATCACTACAAGACGGTCATTCACGCCATTGAGCCTCGAGAGGATCGCGATTTACGTAAAAAAGATAATCAAAATATGGCGTTCAAGAGCTGTTATTTCGAATACGGCAGCACTGAAGATATGTTGTTGCGTCATTCCGGCTTTGAAGAGTTCCCAGCTGTCGTGCCGCGATGGTCAATTGCTGGTGGCGATATGTATGGTTTGAGTCCGGGTATGGAAGCACTGGGTGACATCAAACAACTGCAGCATGAGCAATTGCGAAAAGCGCAGGGCATTGACTATCAGACCAAACCGCCGATGCAAGTGCCAACGTCACTGAAAAACCAAGCGGTCAACACATTGCCAGGTGGCATTACGTATGTCGACACGCAAACACAGAACGCCGGGATACGCAGCGCGTTTGAAGTGAATCTAAACCTAAATTATTTGTTAGAAGATATTCAAGACGTGCGCGGTCGAATCCGTGGTGGTTTTTATGCGGATTTATTCTTGATGCTGCAAGGCCAAGACACGGGCCGCATGACAGCAACTGAAGTGGCTGAACGTCATGAGGAAAAACTTTTAATGCTCGGCCCTGTGCTCGAGCGGCTGCATAACGAGTTACTCGATCCGCTTATCGACATTACGTTTAATCAAATGATTAAATCGGGTATTGTGCCGCCGCCACCACCAGAGCTTAACGAGCAAGAACTGAATGTTGAGTTTGTATCAATGTTGTCTCAAGCGCAAAAAGCTGTGGGTACCAATTCAGTCGACCGATTTGTCGGGAGTCTTGGCATGATCGCGCAGATGAAACCAGATGTGCTCGACAAATTTGATACTGATGAGTGGGCCGATGCGTATAGCGATATGTTAGGCGTTGATCCAAATTTGATCACCTCGAACGCGCAAGTAGCACGTGTGCGCGAAGCGCGTGCCGAGCAAGAGGCAGCGGCAGCGCAAGCGCAAATGATGAATCAAGGTGCTGACACGGCACAAAAATTAGCAGGTGTACCGACGCGTGGCGGTCAGTCAACCGCAGGTACCGACATCATGGATAACTTAATGGGTTACACGGGTGTCTGAGTGTCCACCTGTTTTACGTTTTACGTTTAAAACATACGTATGAGTGAGCACGATCCCTTTGACATTCGTGGGCAAGAGCGCGAGGCGGAAGATGATGAACTGTCTACACGCATTGCCCAGGAACTCGAAGATAGTGACACCAAGTGGCTTATGTCATCAGCGAAGGGTCGCCGCATTGCGTGGCGACTTTTAGATCGAGCCGGAGTATTTCGACTGTCATTCAATACCAACGCGATGCAAATGGCATTTAGCGAGGGAAACAGAAATGAGGGTTTAAAACTTTTGGGCCAGATTCATTCGCTCTGCCCTGAGCTGTATCCAACCATGTTAAAGGAAGCAAAAGATCATGGACGAAACAGTAGTAAATCAGACCGAGGAAGCACCAGCAGAAACCAATCAAGGTGACGCCCAAGAGTCGAGCACTCTTTTGGACGCAGCAGCGCCCGACACAGATGTTGCAACATCTGAGCCGGAGGCCAAGTCGACAGAAGAGAAACAAGCAAATGATGTGAAAGAAGGCGCGCCAGAAGAGTACGCGGAATTTACAGCACCAGAAGGCACCGAATTAGGTGAGACGGTGATGGCTGAATTCAAGGCGGCTGCAAAGGAACTCAATCTTTCGCAAGATGCAGCGCAAGCAATGTTGGACAAAGTTATGCCCTCGATGCGTCAAAGTTATGAGACACAAATCGAGACGGCAAAAACAACGTGGGCGGAGGCGAGTACCGCAGACAGCGAATTTGGTGGAGAAAAACTCAATCAAAACGTCGCCACTGCAAAACGAGCACTCGACACATACGGTTCAGATAACTTACGCGGCTTGTTAAACGAAACCGGGCTTGGCAATCATCCTGAAGTGATTCGGATGTTGTGGAAGGTCGGGCAAACATTGAATGAAGATGGTGTCGTTCCAGGTGTCCCCGCGCGAGGCGCGGAGATGGATACAGCAAAACGACTATTTCCAAATCAAAATTAATTTGAAAGGTAAGACATGGCAGCTTTAAGCACAATCAATCCAACCTTGTTGGATGTCACTAAGCGACTCGATCCCGACGGAAAAATCGACGCGATCGCAGAAATCCTCACACAAACAAACGAAGTGCTTGAGGATATGGCCTGGCAGGAAGGTAACTTGCCAACAGGTCATCGAACAACAATCCGTACCGGACTACCTACACCAACTTGGCGTAAATTGTACGGCGGCGTTCAACCCACCAAGAGCACAACTGCGCAGATTACCGACAGTACCGGAATGATGGAAGCGTATGCGGAAGTCGATAAGGCGTTGGCGGACTTGAACGGTAACTCGGCAGCGTTTCGTTTGTCAGAGGACAGAGCACATATCGAGGGCATGAACCAAGAATTTGCGTCAACACTGTTCTACGGCAACGAAGGCACCGAGCCAGAGGCATTTACCGGGTTTGCACCTCGTTTTAACAGCACAAGTGCTGCAAATGGAGAAAACGTTCTCTCAGCTGGTGGTTCAGGCTCTGATAACAACTCTATTTGGCTAGTCGCCTGGGGGCCAAATACCTGTCACGGTATTTATCCAAAAGGTTCTGTAGGCGGAATGTACATGGAAGACAAAGGGAATGTGACTGTAGAGAACATAGACGGAAGTAACGGCAGAATGGAAGCCTACAGAACGCATTACCGATGGGATTGCGGATTGACCGTGCGCGATTGGCGCTACGTGGTACGCATACCAAATGTTGATTTATCTGATCTAACGAAGAACGCAGCGTCTGGCGCAGACTTGATTGATTTAATGACTCAAGCCATTGAGCAGCTACCTAGTTTGACACTCGGTAAGCCAGTTTTCTACGTCAGTAGAAAAGTTAAATCATTCTTACGTCGCCAGATCATGAACAAAGTTGCTAACTCAACACTCACGATGGATCAAGTAGCCGGAAAGTCAGTCACGATGTTTGACGGCATTCCAGTGAAACGTGTTGACGCATTGGCAGCTAACGAAGCGGCAGTTTCTTAATTAGATTTTTTGATAGGAGTTACACATGATTTTAGATGAAAGAACGGAAATTGCCGATGCACTTGCACTTGGCACCTCTGGTACAGGTCGTCAATTAGTTGGTGACCAAATTGATCTGGGTGATGCAGTAAGAGACGTGGGTACAGGTTACCCGCTCTACGTCGTCATTCAAGTCGATACCGCTGTCACAAGCGGCGGTAACGCCACTGTAGACTTTGAAATTGTCTCAGACAATGCAGCAAGCATTGCGGTTGATGGGTCAGCGACAAATCACGCATCGACCGGCGCAATTGCAAAAGCTACTTTGGTGGCTGGTTACAAAACTGTAATCGCACTGCCGCAGGGCAATGACTATGAGCAATTTTTAGGTGTTGTGGCTAACGTAGGCACAGCGGCACTGACTGCGGGGAAAGTAAACATCTTCCTCACACAAGAGCCTTCTGCTTGGCGTGCATACGCTGATGCAGTTAACTAAAGGTAGTTAGCACATGACCCTCGTCAAAACTCTTGAGCCTTGTTTTATAGCGGGAAGACGTCATCGACCAGGTGATACTTTCTATCTCCCCCAGGGTTTGAAGCCGTCGACATACATGGAAGTTTTGCAAGAAAACGTAAAACCGAAAAAGTCGACTCGAAAACCTAAGTTAAAAGCAGAATCTGAGGTCAACACGTTCTCCGAGCTGACAAAACGAGACGCAGATTTGTACGGGTTTGGCGAGGGTCAACCATAAAGATTTTCCCCCAGTACCACTCCTTCTAAGGGACTTATGGGGGCCACGCGCCCCCATTTTTTTAAAGGTTTTATAAATGGCCAGTGAAGTTGATATTTGTAATTTAGCACTTAGCCGTTTGGGTGATGATGCGTCAGTGGCGTCAATCAATCCGCCCGAGGGTTCAAGTCAAGCTGAACATTGCGCACAGTTCTACCCAATCGCACGAAATTCCATGCTTCAGGGACATGATTGGAATTTTGCAACCCGTCGAGAAACGCTGGCACTGTTAAGCGGGGTTGATACGTTTAATTGGAGTTACGCTTACGCGCGACCCGCAAATGCGCTGCGCATTTTAACCGTACTACCAGCTGCCAGCTCACCTGAAGATGATGGTGTTGAGTTTGAATTAGCAAATACCACTGATGGCACGGAAATTATATTAACGAATTTAGAAACAGCGACCGCGCGCTACACAATTTTAGTAACCGACACGACAAAATTCTCTCCGCTGTTTATCGACGCGCTTGGTTGGTTTTTGGCTTCCCACCTCGCAGGTACCGTTATTAAAGGCGATGCTGGTCGAGCGGAGGCCAAACGATGTTACGAATTCTGGCGTGCCACACAAATAAGCGCGATTCGGCAAGACGCTAACGAGAAACTTAATCCCCCGGTACACACACCTGAATTTATGCAAGTTCGAGGCAGTGTTAATCCGTTTTTATTCGATGGCAAAATAATAAGGTAGTTATGACAACGACGCGCGTGTTGCAAAGAAGTTTTGCGGGTGGCGAAGTCACACCGGAATTTCACGGTCGAATCGATGACGTTAAATATCAAACAGGTTTGGCGACGTGCAAGAATTTTATCGTTTTTCCGCATGGGCCAATAGGCAATCGTGGCGGTACCAAGTATGTAAATACGGTTAAAAACAGCGCACATACAGTCCGACTCATTCCATTCACGTTCTCAACCACGCAAACAATGGTGCTCGAGTTTGGTCATCAGTACGTGCGCTTTCATACGCAAGGCGCCACGTTATTAGATAGTGGCGCAATTTACGAAATTGCAAGTCCTTATGGTCATGCCAATTTGCCGGATTTGCATTACGTCCAGTCAGCCGATGTGATGACCATCACACACCCGAGCTATGCGCCTAAAGAATTGCGTCGCTTGGGGGCGACCAATTGGACATTCACCACACCAAGTTTTGGTACGCCGATTGCGGCACCTGGCACACCCACAGTAACGGCGTCGGGGCATAGCACAGACAAATACAATTACAGTTATGTGGTGACTTCAATCGCAGCGGATAAAGTTTCCGAATCCTCTGCGTCGAACGCTGCAAACGATGACGGTAATTTGCTCGAGCAAGGCGGCATTGTCACGATCAGCTGGAGTGCGGTTACCGATGCGACTCGGTACAACGTATACAAATTACAAGGTGGTATTTACGGGTTTATCGGACAAACCACCACTACGTCAATAATCGACGACAACATTGCACCCGACATGGGCCAGACACCGCCCATTTATGATTCGGTCTTAAATTCAATCAATAATTACCCAGCAGCTGTAAGCTACTTTGAGCAGCGCCGCGTTTTTGCAGGGACTAATAACGAACCCTCAAATATATTGATGACTAAATCCGGCACCGAATCGGATATGAGTTTTAGAATCCCGGTCGTTGATGATGATCGAATTTCATTTCGCGTCGCCGCGCGCGAAGCGAATACGATCAGGCACATTGTGCCACTTACAGAAATGATTCTGCTCACCTCCGCTGCTGAATGGCGCGTGACGTCACTTAATTCAGACGCGATCACACCGTCCACCATATCGGTTAAGCCGCAAAGTTACATCGGTGCGAGTAACGTGCAGCCGCAAATCGTGAATAACTCATTGATTTATGCTGCCGCTCGAGGCGGTCATGTCAGAGAGCTTGGGTACAACTGGCAAGCCAGTGGTTTTATTACCGGCGATCTAAGCGTTCGCGCACCCCATTTATTCGACGAATTTACGATTAAAGATATGGCGTACTCAAAAGCACCTTATCCAATCGCGTGGTTTGTGCGCAGTGATGGTGCGCTATTGGGTTTGACTTATATGCCCGAGCAAGGTGTTGGTGCTTGGCATCAGCACAATACAACGAACGGAACGTATGAATCGGTGTGCTGTGTCGCCGAAGGGGATGATGACGTGGCGTATGTCGTTGTAAAACGCGTGATTAACGGCGCAACCGTGCAATACATTGAGCGAATGCAGCCGCGTTACTTCAATACACCCGAGGACGCATTTTTTGTAGATAGTGGTGCAACGTATAACGGGACAAATACCGGCAGTACGACGATGACCATTAGTGGCGGTACAAACTATACGAGTGCTGAACAATTAACACTAACAGCCTCCGTCGGTACTTTTTTAAATCCAGTAAGCACGGATCTAGGCGACGCGATTGTGATTACTGATACCGACGGTGTTGAATACACACTGACGATTGAGAGCACGTCGAGCACTACAGTTGCGCAAGTACGAACCGACAAAACGATACCAGCAAGTCTACGCTCGAGCGCGCGTACTACCTGGTCGTTTGCGCGAGACTCAATAACTGGATTGACGCACCTCGAGGGGCAGACTGTAAACATTTTGGCCGACGGTGCGGTACACCCACAAAAGACCGTGGCAAGCGGATCAATTGCACTAAATTCACCAGCAAGCATCGTTCAAGTCGGGCTACCGATTACGGCGGATATGGAAACACTACCAATCACATTACAAACCGACGCGTTCGGGCAAGGTCGATACAAAAACATCAACCAGGTTTCGTTACGTGTATTTAAAAGCTCAGGGATTTTTGTTGGGCCAGACGAAAACAATTTAACTGAATTCAAACAACGAACAACTGAGACTTACGGCTCACCACCCGCATTAAAAACTGAAGAGTTGCGTATGCCCATTAGCCCGTCTTGGAACGATTCAGGGCAGATTTTTGTACGCCAAAGTGATCCATTGCCGATCACGATTGTGGCTGTCACCAGTGAAGTGACGTTAGGTGGGTAGTGGTTACTTGATTATATTTTTATAGAGAAAATAAGTTATGGCGACGAGTAAGTTTCAGAATTTTTTAGATTGGAGTTTTGGTGGTGATATCTCTGGCGGCTTAGAGAAATTAGCGTTCGGCGCACAATTGTACGGGGCGGGTAGTAAATTTCTTGGCACACGATATCAAGCCAAAGCGCAACAATCAGCGCTCGCGTACCAGTCCCAACTGGCCCAAATCAATCGAGATAGTGCCAATTTGCAAGCAGACAGTATTCGCATGGCGGGGCAAAGGAAAATTGGCGCAATTACCCGGCGAGCTGGAGACATTAAAGCGCTGCAACGCGCGCGTCTTGGCGCAAGCGGCATTGCACTCGACAGCGCTTCAGCGATCGATGTAATGACGCGAAGTGACTTAATGAAAGAACTTGACGCAATTGAGATATTAAAAGACGCGGTGGCCAAAGAAGGTGCTGCGCGTATGGGCGCCACAAATTTTGATATGGCGGCAAATGTGTATGCGCAAGCCTCGAGTCAGATGTCTCCGACGCGCGCTGCAGCGGGTGGATTACTAGGTGATCTTGGTACGGTCGCATCAAACTGGTATTACCTTAACAACGCGCGAACGGGCGCGCTGGGTGGTAATACAACACTTACAACCTTAGGTTAAAGATTATGCCAAAACTACCGAGCTACGAGCAAAGCGTTGGCCCAGCAACATTCACAGCGCCAACATTAGGCACCGGGGCGGTGCAATCTCCCGCTGTTGCGGGTATTACACAGGCTAATTTAGGTGATGGAATACTCAAAGCCGGGACTAATTTTGCACAAACAGCGACCAAGTTAGCGATTGCGAATCGCACGCGGCGCGATCAAACGCTGTACTTAGACCTATCCAATCAATTTAGTGCGTGGAATATAGACACGCGCCGTGATTTGTCTATGAGAACGGGTAAAGAAGCGATTGGCAGCACAACTGAATATATGGAAGCGTCGAAAACGCGAATCGATGAGCTGGTGGCAAACGTCGAGCCCAGATTGCAAGCTGCAATTCGTGAGCGGCTGGAAGCGAACGCGCTATCAGGCGCGCAAACAATCAGTGTGCATGAGGCAACGCAGCATCAGGCTTATGAGCAAGTAGAGGCTAAAAATCACACACTGTTGAGCAAACAAAACGCGGTAGGGTTTTTAAGTTCAACTGGGCATATTAAATCAGATGTGCCGTCTGACGCGGAACCTGAGTATTTCAAACATCTTGATGCCGATGGGAATGCTATGCCAGGTATCGCAATGGAGGGTTTTTACGCAATAGCCGACGCAAGGCAAGCGGCGTTTGATGAGCAAATTAATTTAGGCGCCGGTGAAAATACGGCAGAGGCGGCTGCTCGACTGGTGGAGTCTGAGATTTTTGTAGATTACGCCAACCAAATGATCCGTGAGTATCCATTACATGGTGTTCATTTCTTAGATCAGTATGGGGAAAAAATCATTGATCCTACAACGCGCAAGACTTTGCGGGAAACCGCCGAGAATGCGTACTTCGCTAAGTCTGGTTTCGACAAAGGGGTTGATTTGTACACCAGTATGACGCGGCAAGAATACATCCAGGGTGATGGGCCAATCACGCAAGACCAAATTGATGTGAACGTAGCTGAAATTAAAACGACGTTGATGCTTGACCAAAACATGGACGCGCGTGAATTTACCGCAGCAATCAACGCTCTTGACCTAGTTTCAAATCAGGAAAAAATCCAAATACAAGGTAACTTAAATACCAGTATTACAAATGTAACAAGGCAACTGACTGAAAGTAACGGTGACATGAGCGAGGTCGATCAAACCGAATTGGCCAATATCAACCGACACAGCCCAGACAAACTTAAAATCATTAGAGAGTACGCCACGTTTTTGACAACAGAGCCACCAGTCACAACCGATTGGAATGTTTGGAATGACCTCAATAATATGGCAGTTAATGAACCTGCTTTGTTTTTACAAGAAAACCTAATGCTAAGGCGACCAAATTTGGCGGACGCTGAGTTTAAAGCAATGGTCAAACGTCAAGACGATATGAACGACCCGGCGTATATCAAATTGCAAGCGGCTGAAATGTCGATCATTACCAACATGGCGGCCAAACTCTTTGATATGAGTGATCAAGATCAAAAAGGCGAAGCGGCTGTATTTAAGAATTGGGGGCGCGGTTTAATCGAGTCAATTAAAGATGAACTAAAAGTTAAAGAATTATCCTCAGATAAAATTGAAAAATTACTGCAACCCGGTGCTGTGTTAGGCACATGGAAAGGGCCAGGCGGCACATTTAAAGAAACGTTCAGAGGTCAAATACCAGCAGGAATTGGCCAAGACGCGACGTTCACACCAGCCAATAGAAAAAGCAATTTTGCTGGGGCTGGGCAATGGAAAAAAGACTTTTTTGCAGATTGGAAAGCTAATTATCCAAATATAAAACCAACGAATGCTGAAGCGCTGGCCGGTTTTAACGTCGATAGGCGTTCTGCCTCAACCGAGGATTTTCGTATCTGGAATGAACTTTTAAAAAGAAGTAAGCAACCATAAATATGGCAAATCCAATAAACACGGGTGGCTTGCCGCGCAAAGCTGATGGGTCGATAGATTTCACCTCGATAGTCGACAAGCCAAAAGTCGAACCAAAACCAACGTTTAATTTTAATGAGTTTGAACGTAATGGTTTGCTGCCATCTACAGCGCATAGTTTGATGAATGATTTGCAGCCAGCGAAAGACACGGCTAAAAGAATCAACCTCGCAACTGAATTAAAACTAAACCCGAATTTAGTTTTACCTGGCAACACTGAGTTGGACGTCGCACTGAATCGAGCGCGGCGTAATCAGCAGTTAGATGAAAATCAAGCCGTCGCCAAAGCGTTTACACGCAACCCAGTCAACGCGTCAATTATACAAAACGATATCGATAAGTTTATTGCGCTATCGAATTCGCCAGGGATTAAGCGGCTTGAAGGCGTTTTGCTAAATGTCGAAGGGGAGTTAACGCCTTTTCTTCGTGAGCCAACGCAGGAAGATTTTCCGGTTGCCAAATACGGGTATAAAAAAGCGTACGAGGTCTTCACCAAAACGAAGCGTGAATACGCTAACGCCATTCAATTAAGAACGAATCAAAATCGACGTGATCGCGAGGCTGAATATCCAGATGGATATGGTCAGATGACTGAGGTGCCGCGCACGGCGTTCGAAGGATTTTGGCAACCCTTTGCGACGGGATTTAGTGGCGCTGAACAAGCATGGTCAACACTCACGCAGGAGTTTGGTTACGGCGGTATTTACGAGCAACAAAAAGCCGCAATTGATCGATTCAATGCGGGTCGCAGCGCAGATGAACAAATTGATTTTAATGCGTCAATTCGACGTGGCGTGCGTTATGCACAATTAGCGCGTCGTGGTGAAAAATATGCAGTACCCGCGGATATTCGTGAGGGGATGCAAAAGATTGGGCAAGCTGAAGGTTTAGTCGATTGGGCTATCGCCAGTTTTGAAAACCCAGGTGCGTTTTTCGAAATGCTGCAGGAAAGTTTTGCGGCAAGCTCACCTGTATTAGCAACGTCAGTATTGGGTATTGTTTCCCCCGTCGCAGCGCCTGTTGTCTTAGCGGGATTAACCAGCGGTCTTTTAGAGTACGCATTCACACTGGATAACCTCGCAACTGAATTTGGCTATGACACGCAAGACGCGTTGAGCATGGCTGATTTGTTTGAAAATGAAGGCAATATGACCGCGTTCCGCGAGGAAGCGGTTGAGCGTGGCGTCACAATTGGTTTGTTTGATTTGATGACAGCAGGATTGTCACGCTACTTTGTACGGATGCGCGCGGCAGGAGATTTGGAAGCCATTAAAGGTGGACGTATTGCACCAGCTGTGTCAACGGCAACAATAACCACTGGCGGTGAAATGGTGGGTGGTGGTAGTGGTGAGGCCGCAGCGCAAATGGTGGTGGGACGCAAGCCAATTAATTGGGGTGAGGTCGCGTTTGAAGCGATCGGCGAAGGCCCAACAGGTACGATCGGGGCGCTTACTGCAACGTTGATGGCTGACAATACACGTCGCAAATACACAGCGCTCGAGAACGCGAAAGCGTCTATGGCTGAAAATAATGCGCAAAGTTTAAATGAAGCGGCTGAAATTCTTTCAGAAACTGAGGCGTTAGGTGTTGAAGGCCCGGCGGGTCGAGCAGCAGTCGAGAGTGTGTTAAGTGAGCTGACCGACCCAAATGATACGGTTTCACTCTCGCCAGAATCTTATAACCAAGCAATCAATACAGCTCAAGAAAACGGAGAGACAATCGAGGTTTCTGAGGGTGTTCAAGAGCAGATCGCTACGGCAAATGAAACCGGCGTAGATATCGTTATGTCCCGCGCTGAATTTTTAGCGAAGTTCTCAAACACATCAGCTTGGGAAACAGTTGTGGAAAACGTGCGCACGTCACCAGAGGCGATGACTCTAGCTGAAGCTCGAGAACACACCGCTGGTGGCAACCCAGTAATAGCTGACGCGGCGGCGCGTCAAGCGAATGATGGCGCTAAACGCACGCGTAATGAATCGATGCAAACCATTATTTATAAGCGATTGCTGGCTTCAATGGGTACGCTCGAGCGCACATCAACGTCACAACAAAAAATCCATGCGCTCTTAATTGCGAAGAGTTATATGCGTGGTGCCGAGGTCGAGGGCATTAGTCCACTTGAGTATTACAACAATAATCGACCGCAATTTGCGGATGCAATCCCAACTGGCCATACGTTCGATCAACAGTCCAACAGTGATACGGCCTGGTTTGGTAATTCCCAAGCAGCTGATGAGCAAGGTGCGGTTATTCCGATGGTCAGCATTTCTGAGGAAAACACGGCGACGCGCTTTGAACCAGCTGGTGAGAGTGCGCCAGACGGGGATACGACCCAGCCGACTTACGTTTTAAGCGTCCAGAATCCGTTTACGGCGCCTATCAATGCCATAAATGACCCTGATTTGATGGCACAACACCTAATTAACCAGGGGGTATTGGTTGCAGATGACGTGATTAGGCTGCGTGAACAAGCCGAAAACAATGAGCAGTTCTCAGAATTATTGAGGCAAGAAGTAGAAAACGCCGGGTATGACAGTTTTGGTTATGCCGCACAGGATGGCTCTCAAGCGTATGTGCCGTTTAACGATGAGCAAGTGAAACCGCTGCAAAATGCTGAAGAGTTAAATCAAACCGCATTTCACGGCACGTTCGCTAACTTTGATCAATTCAGTTTGGATTTTATAGGTTCCGGGCAAGGCGCTGCGGTTCTTGGGTGGGGTCTTTATTTTACGAATAAAGAACAGTTGGCAGAGAAATTTACAGAGGCTCCAAAGTACGATGTGTCTGGTGTAATGGGGCAGGTGCTCAAGGTTGATCTGCCAGAGGACGGACAATTTATAAATCGTAGCGAACTTTTAACCGAACAAGGTGACGCTCAACCACTTGTCGACAAAATGCTAAATACTTTGCCCGAGGAAATTAAAGCGCGTTTTGATGACATAGAGATTGTTGAACCTTTCGGGTCGGATTTTACAGCTATGCTTCGAAATCATTTCGACGCCGCAAAAGTCGATGCGTTAACTGAAGGTAATTTAAATTTTAGTCTTTTAGGTGCTGTTGATGGTAGAGAATACGCGTCCAAATTTCTAAATCAATATGGGCTTGTTGGGTCAAAAACAACTTTCAAAAATAATCCCCAAGAAATTTCGCGTGGGGCGCCTGAGACGTACGATGTTTTTGTTTTGTGGGATGACCGTGTGGTGTCTAGCCTCGAGGTGGCAGAACAAAATATTGCCGCCGAAGAAGCCTATTTTCAATACGCAGGTGTTAGGGCGACAAACGCGCCGATGCAAACGTTTGGCAAAGCGCAAGAAATGCTTGAGGGCGAAACACCACGCCAAAGAATCCTCGAGGAAACAGGCTGGACGATTGGGCCAGACCAACAATGGCGTTGGGAGATTTCAGATAACGTTGCGTATGGCTCATATTTAGAAGGCCACCTTAATCGGTTTGACGAATTAGCCGCTGAAGTGCTTGACCGAGACCCTACATCAAAGCCGCCAATGGCAGTAAGGCTGCGGGACACGATATTTAGTCCAGTTCCAGGTGATCCATTCCCGTTACTTCCTGAGTTGATTAATCATCCAGAATTATTTGCGGCATATCCGTTTTTAAAAACCGTACCCGTTGAAGTCAAGGACTTGGGCGAAGGGGTCGGAGGCGTTTATCGTTCAAATCAACTTCCCCTTATTTATACAGGCTCAAAGCCGCGCGGGAAAATTCTAATCAATGAACGTTTACCTTTGCGTCCAATCAACGATATTTCGATGGGAAATGAAACGGTGAAAACCGTATTGCTGCACGAAATACAGCACGCTATTCAAGAGTATGAGGATTTCGCACGCGGAGGCAATTCGCAGCAAGCGTTTATGAAGTTACTCATACCCGATTTTCTTGCAACGATTGACGATACAAAAGTCGAGTTATCCATCTTAAAACAGGATTTGATACCACTCCAAGAGCGCGCCGATAAACTCTGGGCGAGAATTGTTCAAGGTCAGTTTTTCGAAGATGTTCAAAAATTAAGAGAATACAGCGTTCGGGAAAACCCGGGTCGGGTATGGCGGCACATTCGGGCGTATAACAATCTGTTTGCTCAAGGTGAATTTTATAAGCTCTATCGTGTTGACCAAGAGAATCGTGAAAGAGGTCGAGCGTTAGAATCTCGAGGTAATGCAATTAATAACCTGCGGCAGCCTAAAAAAGATCGAGCGATTCGAGAGTGGGCCGCTGACATGGCAGATTTCATTGATCCGTTTATCACACAAGATACGCGCGATTTTTATGAAACGCATTCCGACATTACACCAAACAAAATTATTAAAGAGTTTTTGCGCAATGTTTATACCCTCAACGCTCAAATGGACAAAAAGCAAGAGGCGCGTCTCGAACAACAAATTGATTCGATGGAAGAGGCAATGCCCGTTTTGTACACTCGATTTCAGGGTGATTTGGATGAAGATAGGATATTAAAACGACTGAGCCAAGATGTAGGTTTGCGAGATATTATTTATCACCGATTATTTGGTGAAATCGAAGCGAGAAACACGCAAAAACGTATGTTGCTAACAGATGAGCAGCGGCGCGTCAGATTGCCTGAAGCAACGCAAGACATTACTGAAACGCCAATCATCGTTATGGGTAATAACTTAATAACTCAAGCGCCAGAGTTTTATCCGCAAAGCTCACCAGCTGAAGTTAATCGTGGCGCGTTTGATCCGCGAACATTGACTATCACGTTATTAAGAAACGCCGATGCGTCGACCATGATTCATGAAGTAGGCCATTTGTTCTTCGAGAACAACATGAACTCGATCAAGCGTCTCTTGGCGCTCGAGACTTTGAATGAGACACAATCTAAATTTTTGAATGACATGAATGTGTTGTTTACCCACCTGGGTATCAGTGGGCCAATAAATGAGCAAATCCTACAGTTTGATGGTTTGTCATTTGAAGAAAAACGTTTTTATCACGAAAAGTTTGCTGAGTCTTGGGAGCGTTACGCGTTTGAAGGTAAGTCACCTAGCATTGAATTACAGCGTGTATTCCAAAGATTCAAAGAATTTATGAAGAGTGTGTATCAAACACTTAAAGCATATCTTGAGCAAAACCCAGAGGCTGGAGATTTAAGCGATGAAGTGCGCGGCATTTTTGATCGGATGCTGGCTACCGATGAGGAAATCAAGCTCGTAACGGAGGCGCGCTCGATGCTGCCATTGTTCGAGTCAGCTGAAGAAGCGGGAATGAGTGAAGAGGGTTATGCAGCGTATCTTGAAATGAACGAAGAGGCGCGTGCTGAAGCAGTACAAAATTTAGACGAAAAATCTTTGCGTGATCTGAAATACCTCAGTAACGCCCGGGCAAAAAAGATCAGAACTTTGCAACGTCAAGCGCGTGAAAAACGTCGACACATTCGCTCGAGCGCGCGTTTGGATATATTGGCAGAGCCTGTTTACCAAGCTTGGCAATTCCTCACCAATAAAGTTAGACCCGAGGATAAGATCGATCAGCTCGATCCACCACCAGTATCTAAAGATGGGGCAGTTGATTACGAAATAGATACGCTAATGGTCGCTATTGCAAAGCTAGGCGGCCTAAACAAAAAAGCAATTGTCAGTGAATGGGGTTACGACCCAGAGGATAAAAGCGAAGTTTTCAAAAGAAAACCAGTTGTACGTGTACGCGGTGGATTAACACCAGACGCGATGGTCGAATTGCTGGCTGAATACGGGTATCTCGAGCGTGATGAGAACGGTAAAGCTGATATCACTGACTTAGAAGAAAAGTTTATGTTCAGTCACACATCAGGTGAGGCGGTTTATAGCAGCGGCGTAAATTATAATTTTCTAAATTATGACGCGCAGCCAGGTGATCAAGTGGTCAATCCTTCAGCGCTCGAGTCTGGCCGATTAGATTACGATTACTTAGCAGATATGGTCGGTACTGAAAAAGCCGACAAACTCAAAGCAATGGGTATGACCGCGCGAAACGGTTTGAGCGTGCAAATGTTGGCCGACCGATTTGGGTTTGCAAGCGCAGAGGTATTCGTAAACGACATTCTAAAAGCTGACAATATCACTGACGCAGTTAACGCTTTAGTGGATCAGCGCATGATTGAGCAATATGCTGAATTGTCTGACCAGCAGTCGATTGAGGCCGCAGCAGATAGAGCGTTAGCAAATGTCGCACGCACTCGATTTGTAAATACTGAGTTGAATATCTTAGGTACAGCGCTTGGCAAAGTTAAAGTGGCGTACCAAGCGGCGAAAATGCAAGCGGCAGCTACGTTGAGCAGACAAAAAATTCGCAACATCAAACCGCGAAACGCGTTTAACGCTGCCGCAAGAGCGGCGCGCGCTGCGCGAAAAGCATTAAAGAATGGGGACAACGAGCAGGCTTACGTCGAAAAAATGAATCAATTGCTGTCGACTCAATTATCTGAGCAAGGTTACAAAGCTCGAGACATGATCGATAAAGCGTTGAAGTATTTTGCTGGCTTCAATAAGCCTGGCGCCGCAAAGCGCCTCGCGCCAGAGTATCTTGATGCAATTTTAGATGTGCTGTCACGCTTTGATCTATCGACACAATCAGTTATATCCGCTGATCGCAAATCGGCGTTCGCTCAATATATCATTGGTCAACTCGACCAAGACGTCATTCCAGATGTTGCGCTTGACCTATTTCTGACCGAAGAGCAAAGAGCGTTGTACGCGGCTGCATTATTGAAAAATCCAGATATGGATGACGCGCAAAAAGCCACAATGCTTAGTGGCTTTGCCCAAGAAGGTGTGCGAAAAAGTCATTACGATTTAACGTTTGATGAATTTAACGAGTTGTATGAAACCGTTAAACAAATTGAGCACATCGGCAAATTTAAAAATCAGTTATACGGCGCACAAGCAACGCGTCGAGTTGACGAGCAAAAAAGCATACTTACAGATGTCATTAACAAATTTGGCAGTGGGCGTAAACCTTCGAATAAAACACCAGTTAATTTCAGAGGCCGAGCAAAGCGTTTAGCTAAACGGTTTTCTATGAGTCACGTTCGCGTAAGCACTTTGGCGTTCATGATGGATGGTGGTATTGATGGTGGGCCAATGTTTCAGTTTTTAATTAAAACGGCGACAGATAAAAGTGCGTATGAAACTGAGCAGCGCGCATTATCGACAGAACGATTATTAAAAATCATGGCGCCTATGTTTAAAAACGCCAAGCGCTTTGGTGGTATGCAAAAGGTACGTTATTGGGAGTCTGTACAACAATCACTTACCTATGAAGAAATTGTCGTCATGGCGCTCAATTTTGGTAACGAGTCAAATATCAGTCGATTGACTTTAAATAACAATCTTTCTGAAGCGCAGCTGCGCAGTCTATTTGCTGAGGCGTTGACTGAAGCTGATTGGCAAGCAGTTCAAAACGTGTGGACATATCTCGATTCTTGGCGGCCACAGGTCGGTGCGCAAATGAAGCGCATTGAGGGTAAAGAGCCTGATTGGATTGTACCAATGCCATTTGAAATTGAAACGCTTGACGGTAAAACGATTCAATTAGACGGCGGTTATTACCCGGTAATCTATGACCCAGAGGCCAGTGTTCAAGCGTCAGATCAAGACGCTAAAGAGCAAGCTAAACAGCAAATGGCGACTGGCCGATCAGTTCAAACGACCAGACGTAGTTTTACTAAATCTCGATATGAAGGTGAGATTCAAGGCCGACCATTATTGTTAAACCTTAATGGTTTGTTCACCGGCGTGAGCGATGTCATTCACGATTTAGCCTGGCGCGAATGGCTAATCGATTTCAATAAGGTGATGGCTAAAGGCGCAGTCGCTGACGCTATATTCAAAAATTACGGGCGCGAAGCGCATGAGCAAATTATGCGTTGGCGCGAAGACATTGCGCGCGGTTATGTCAGCACCAATGGAATTGATTGGATGTTTGGTATGTTGCGTCGAGGTGTATCCGCAGCGGGTCTTGGCATGAACATTATGAACTCGATCCTGCAAACGACTGGTGTATTAGGAACCATGACGCGTGTCAGTCCGAAATACCTATTACCTGAGTTAATTCGCTTTGTTGCTAATCCGATTCGCGCAACGCGTGACGTCAAAGAATTAAGCTCGTTTATGCGCACGCGATCTAAAACGCGATTCAGAGAATTGCGAGAGGTCATGAACGTCGTCGAAGGTAAGACTAAAGTGACGCGCACACTGCAAGCAGCCACGTATTTTCTAATGCTTCAAGTACAGCAAACCGTAGATGTTATGTCTTGGAACGCGGCGTATCGGCAGCACATGGCTAAAAGCGGAGATCACGAGTTATCGCGAGGTGTTGCAGACCAAATTATTAAAGACACGCAAGGCTCTGGTGAAATTATGGATTTATCCCAAATCGAGCGCGGGGGTGCATCACAGAAATTATTTACAGTTTTTTATAACTACGCAAACACGCAGCTCAATATGCTCATCGCAACTAAAAATATGAGTGAAGCATCGAAGATGAAAAAGCTGTGGAATTACACATTGGTTTTGATGTTGCCAGTAATTGCCGAGCAAATACTTAAAAATTCATTCACACCCGGTGAGCTTGAGGAATATGACCCTGATAACCCTGAAGCGTTTGCGCGTAAGTTGGCGGGTGAATACGCAGCGTATTGGTTAAATATGTTTGTATTTTTCCGAGAGCTTGGCTATCCAGTTAAAGCGGCAATAACAGGTAACTGGTTTGGTGGCTACGGTGGCCCGTCGGGAACTCGAGTAATTGGTGATGCGGCCAAATTTATAAATCAAGCAAGTCAGGGTGAGGTAGATGAAGCGTTTGTGCGTTCAGGCATTAGCTTGACCAGCTCATTAACTGGGCTACCTGGAGCGCAAATAAACAGAACAATTAAAGGTACTACGGCCTATATCGAGGGCGATACAGATAACCCGGCAGCGGTGTTGTTTGGTTATCAAGGCGAATAGATAGGTGTACACCTATTTTTAAAAAAAGACGTTTAATTGAAACAATATAAAGGTAAGTTATGACCATACAATCGGAAACCCGCAAAACGGCCATTTATTCAGGTAATGGGTCAACGACGGCATTTGCATTTGCTTTTAAAGTATTTTCATCTAGCGAATTACTGGTAACGAAAGCAAATGCTTTAGGAGTTGAATCAACTATATCGGCTAATGACTATACTGTCGCACTTAATGCTGATCAAGATTCATCACCCGGAGGCTCAATTACGCTCGATACGGCGCTGCCGTCCGGGGAAACAATGGTAATTACATCAGAAGTGGATTACCTACAGGCCGTCGATTTGACCAATCAGGGTGGGTTTTACCCTACCGTGATCAACGATGCGCTTGATCGATTAACAATTTTGACGCAACAGCTAAAAGTTGATGTCGATAGATCGGCAAAGTTATCATTACTTTCGGATGCAGATGCGCAAACGCTTGTAGATAATATTAATACCCTTTCAGATAACCTTTCGTCGATTACGACGGTCGCGACAAACATTGCCAACGTCAACACCACAGCTGGGTCGATTGCGAACGTTAACACGACAGCCGGATCGATCGCCAATGTGAACACTACGGCTGGGTCAATTGCCAATGTAAATACAATAGCAAGTAATTTAGGCGGGTCTAACACAATTGGCACGGTTGCCGGTTCAATATCGAACGTTAATACAACGGGTGGATCGATTGCGAATGTGAATACTGTTGCCGGGTCAATTGCGAATGTAAATACGCTTGCAGCTGCTGATGTGATTGCAGATATGGCAATACTGGCAACCGCTGACATCGTGGCTGACATGAATACGCTGGGTACTGCTGACGTCGTATCAGATATGAATACACTGGCTACTGCCGATGTTGTATCTGACATGAACACACTGGCGACAGCTGACGTCGTTAATGACATGAACATACTGGCAACTGCGGATGTTGTTGCTGATATGAATACGTTAGCAACCGCCGATATCGTGGCTGACATGAACACACTGGCAACGGCTGACGTGGTGTCTGATATGAACGCATTAGCAGTTCCTGAAGTGCTAAGCGATATGTCCATTCTTGCTGACGACATAGGTGCAATTTCAGCAAAAGCGTCCTCAGGCGCTAATTCTGACATCACAAGCCTAAGTGGGTTAACAACACCATTATCAGTAGCGCAAGGTGGTACAGGTGCAGCGAACGCAGGCGCAGCGCGCACCGCGTTAGGTGTCGCAATTGGTAGTGACGTCCAGGCGTTTGATGCTGACACATTAAAAGCTGACACAGCAGACACACTTACAGCACCATTCAGAGGCACAGTAACTACTGATAACGATTTATCGTTTGACCTAAACGTAACTAACAATTTTAAATGCACACCAAGTGGCGCAGGCACGTTAACCTTTACTAATCACACTGACGGTCAAAGTGGTTTTGTTTGGTTAGACAACTCTGGTGGTCATGCTATTGCTGCTGCAGCCACAACTAAGATTAACGCTGCTGATTTAACAACAATCTCAACTGCTGGTGTCTACACACTTAGTTACTTTGATAATGGAACAAATGCTTATGTAGCTGTAAGCAGGAGCTTTGGATGAGTTTACTTCAAGCAGGTTTTGGGTCTTCTGGTGATGACTATGAGATCACAGATAGTCTGAGACTGCGTAGTTCTGCTAGTGCTTATTTAAGTAGAACTTTTCCAAGCGCAGGAAACAGAAGAACTTGGACTTGGAGTGGATGGGTTAAACGTGGAAAACTAAGTGATTATCAGGCTTTATTTTGTGGTGGCGATGCTACCAGTAATAATGATGCTTGGCTTAGACTTAGAGCAGCAAGTGGAAATCTTGATGCAATAGAATTTAGAAATATTACTGGTGGTTCATATACTGCAAATGTGTATACGTCTGCTGTATTTAGAGATCCTTCAGCTTGGTATCACATTGTTATTGTTATAGATACTACTCAAGC